>Ga0207709_10000598_pt1 | contig 30054 bp, 30 predicted proteins | sample KBSM34metaG_FD_184397 | JGI IMG/M metagenome (GOLD analysis project Ga0207709, IMG submission 184397) | Miscanthus rhizosphere microbial communities from Kellogg Biological Station, Michigan, USA - KBS M3-4 metaG (SPAdes) (version 2) | ecosystem: Host-associated > Plants > Roots > Rhizosphere >...
CAGGGCCCGCAGGCTGGGTGTCGATACGCCCTGGCCCGCGGATGCGGTGGCCGTGTGCAGCTTCGGGGACGCCTCCGCCAATCACTCGACGGCGGTCGGCGCGATCAACGCGGCGGCGCTGGGTGCATACGAGGGTCTACCGCTGCCCTTGCTGTTGGTCTGCGAGGACAACGGCATCGGCGTCAGCGTGCCCACCCCCGGGGGCTGGATCGAGTCCGCCTACTCGGGCCGGGTGGGGCTCGAGTACTTCGCTGCGGACGGCTGCGACCTCGCCGCCGCCGTCGACGCGGCAACGCGCGCCGCACACTGGGTGCGCGAGCACCGGCGCCCGGCGTTCCTGCACCTGCGCACGGTCCGGCTGATGGGGCACGCGGGCTCGGACGTGGAATCGGCCTACCGATCTCCCGCGGTGATCGCCGCCGAACAGCGCCGTGACCCGCTGCTCGGCACCGCCCGGCTGCTCGTCGAGTCGGGGGCCCTTGCGCCTGCCGAGGTGCTTGCCCGGTACCGGCGCAAGCGCGACGACGTGCTGGCGCTCGCTCGCGAGGTCGCCCTGCTCCCCCGGCTGACGACCGCGGACGCTGTGATGTCGCCGCTGCGCGGACCGGACCCCGGTTCGGTGTCCGCCGGGGTCGACAAACCGGCCGGGACACGTTCTCGAGCACAGGTTTTCGACGGTGCACTGCCGGAGTATGCGGGTTGTCTCACCCTGGCGCAGTCGATCAACCGTGCCCTGCTCGACACCCTCGCTGCGTATCCAGAGGCGATGGTCTTCGGTGAGGACGTTGCCCGCAAGGGTGGCGTCTACGGCGTCACAAGGGGGCTCGCGAACCGGGCGGGTACGGCTCGGGTATTCGACACCCCGCTCGACGAACAGACCGTGCTCGGGCTCGCGCTCGGCGCGGGTGTCTCCGGGCTGCTGCCCATCCCGGAGATCCAATATCTCGCCTATCTGCACAACGCGGAGGATCAGATCCGGGGCGAGGCAGCGACATTGGGCTTCTTCTCGTCCGGCCGCTACCGAAACCCGATGGTGGTGCGGGTCGCAGGCTACGGCTACCAGAAGGGCTTCGGGGGTCACTTCCACAACGACGACGCGGTCGCCGTGCTGCGTGACATCCCGGGCCTGGTGCTGGCCTCCCCCGCCCGGCCCGAGGACGCCGCCCCGATGCTCCGCACCTGTGTCGCGGCCGCGAAAACCGAAGGCGCGGTGTGCGTTTTCCTCGAACCGATCGCGCTGTACCACGAGCGGGACCTGCACGAGCCCGGGGACGAGGGCTGGCTGGCGCCGTACGAGGGGCCGGGCGGTTGGGCTGCGGCGCACGTACCGATCGGGAGTGGACGCACCCACGGGGACGGAGCGGACCTGACCATCGTGACGTTCGGCAACGGACTCCGGATGAGCCTGCGGGTCGCCCGGCGGCTGCGCACGCGCGGCCTCGACGCGCGCGTGTTCGACCTGCGCTGGCTGGCACCGCTGCCCGTGGCGGACCTGCTCCGCGAGGCGCGGGTCACCGGGCGGGTGCTGGTGGTCGACGAGACCCGCCGGTCGGGCGGTGTCTCGGAGGGGGTGATCGCGGCGCTCGTCGACTCGGGTTTCGAGGGCGCGATCGCGCGGGTCACGAGCGAGGACAGCTTCGTCCCGCTCGGCGAGGCCGCGCGCCTGGTGCTGGTCTCCGAGGAGCAGATCGAGGCGGCGGCGGTGGGTCTGGTCGGCCGCAGCCGGTGATGGTCAGGGCCGGTCGAGCTCCATCGCGACCGCCCGCACCGGCGCACCGTCGCCGCCAGCCAGCTTCAGCGGCAGGATGCTGATCAGCGGGTCCGGGAAGTCGACGAGTTCGAGGTTGCAGAGGTTCTCGGCGATCACGCCGCCCGCTTTCGCGATCAGGTGGTGCGCCGGATAGTCCGTGTCCTCATCGCCGGACGGGTCGACGCTCGGCGCGTCGAGGCAGAACGCCCGCACCCCGCGCTCGAGCAGCAGCGCGCAGGCGTCGGCGCCGAGGAACGGGTGGTCGTAGTAGACGTCGGTGCCGTAGTGCCGGTCCCACCCGGTGTGGACGAGCGCGATGTCGCCGGTCCGCACCGATTCGGCGGGCCCGGCGATCATCGCCCCGGTGATCGGCTGCCGAGGGGCCAGTCCGCGCAGGTCGAAGACGACACCGCGACCGACGAAGAGCGACAGGTCCATTCGGTCGATCGGGGTGTCGCCGTCCCGCAGGTGTACCGGCGCGTCCACGTGGGTGCCGGACTGCGATCCCATCTCCACACGCAGGACGTTGTAGCCGTCGCGGGCCACGGTGCAGTGCGGTGTCAGCCTCGCTGCCGGGTCGCCGGGGTACACCGGCATGCCGGTGTCGATCGGGTGTGAGAGGTCCACGATCCTGCGCACCACGCTCACGGCCTCACCTCCATCGTGTGTCGACCAGTATCACCCGCGCAACGGGTACTCGAAGCCAGGAACGAGCCGCCCGGCGACCCAGGCGGCCACCAGCACGATCGCCACCGCGGGTATCAGGGTGTGCGGGAGGTAGCCCAGGCCGGGGCCGGTGAGCCCGATGCTGCCCGCGCACAGCGCCGCGGGGATGTGCGGCGCGCGCAGGATGGCCATCAGCGCGACCGCGGCGACCACCGAGGCCGCGACGGCGGCCTCCGACGGTCCGAGGATCGCGGTGATGGGGAGCGCCGTCGCCGCAGCGGCCGGGTAGGCCCGCAGGATCGCTCCCGGCCTCGCGGGCGGTCCGGAGGGGGCGAGCGCGATCAGGGCTGCCGATGCCACGAACGGCAGCGCGAAGACCGCGAGGCCGAGCAGGTGTTCGGCCGTGGCCAGGGACGCGATGATGGTCAGTGCCGCCGCGGCCGCGCTGAGGGCCGAGGCGGTGGTGCCGCGGCGGGCGATCGTGGCGGAGGCGTTGGTGAGGACGGACATGGGGCTCCTTCTTGCAGGCGTTGCGGGATCAGAGGTTTCGACGGAGGAAGTCCCGGATCAGCTCGGCGATCTCCTGTCCGTGGGTCTCCAGCGCGAAGTGGCCCGCGTCGAGCAGGTGGATCTCCGCGTCGGGGAGATCGGTCGCGAACGCCTCGGCGCCTGCGGGGCCGAAGATCTCGTCGCCGCGGCCCCATGCGACCAGCGTGGGCGGCCGATGGGTCCGGAAGTACTCCTGGAAGGCGGGGTACCCGTCGAGGTTGAACTGGTAGTCCAAGAACAACTGGAGCTGAATCTCCTTGTTGCCCGGCCGGTCCAGGCCCGCCTGGTCCGTCAACCAGGTCTCGGGCGCGATCCGGTCCAGCCGGTCGGCGGGGACGCCGTGGGTGTACTGCCATCGCGTCGCGTCGAGCTCGAGGAGTTCGCGGACCGCGGGCTCGTGCTCCGCGCGGTTCTGCGCGTGCGCGAACAGCACGTCCCAGAACGGGGTGAATCCCTCCCGGTAGGCATTGCCGCTCTGAGTGATCAGCGCGGTGACACGCTCCGGGTGCTTGGCGGCGATCCGCAGCCCGATCGGTGCGCCGTAGTCCTGGATGTAGAGCGCGAAGCGGTCGATGCCGAGGCGGCCGAGCAGCTGATCGGTGATCTCGGCGAGGCGGTCGAAGCTGTAGTCGAACTCGTCGACCGCGGGCATCGAGGAGCGCCCGAAGCCGATGTGGTCGGGCGCGACAACGTGGAACTCGTCCGCGAGTTCGGAGATCAGGTTCCGGAACATGTGTGAGCTGCTCGGAAACCCGTGCAGGAGAACGAGGGTCGGGTTGTCCGGGTGGCCGGACTCCCGATAGAAGACCTCGAGTCCGTCGATGGTCGCGGTGCGGTGGCGGGTGTCGAAGCTGGACATGGTGGCTCCTGACTCTCTAGGGAGAACGAGCGTTCTCCCTCATGACGTGTACAGTAGAGAACGATGGTTCTCCGCGCAAGTGTCGAGGTGAGAGATGGATCCGGATACCGCTGACACCCAGCTGCTCGACGCAGCCGAGGCACTGTTCAACGAGCGCGGCGTGCAGGCCGTCGGGATGGACGAGATCCGCACGAGGTCCGGGGTCTCCCTCAAGCGCCTCTACCGGCTGTATCCGGCGAAGGACCGGCTGGTCGAGGCGGTGCTGCGCAGGCGCGACCTCGTCGTGCGGGAGGAGCTGGCCCGGTTCCTGGAGCCGATCGACGATCCCCGTGACCGGGTCCTCGGCGTTTTCGACTACCTGGACGACTGGTTTCGGCGGGAGGACTTCCGGGGCTGCACCTTCATCAACACCTTCGGCGAGCTGGGCGGGGGGAACCAGGCCGTCGCCGACATCGCCAAGGCGAACAAGGCCGCACTGCTCGAGTGCCTGCGCGAGCTGGTCTCCGCCGCGGGCCTACCGGCGCCGCTGGCCGACCAGCTCGCGATCCTCGCGAACGGCGCGATGGCGACCGCCGCGATCGCCCGCTCACCGCTGCCCGCCCGGCAGGCCCGCGATGCCGCACGCGTGCTACTGGACGCGGTGAGCTGACGACCACGCGGGGGCGTCACCCTCGCCGGCGGATCCGCCGGTCGACCGCCCGCGCGGTCGCGATCGGGTCCCATACCTCTTGGCGGGCCCGTACGAGGGGGTAGCAAGCGAGTCCGAGGAGTGCGGCGGTGAGGTGGCCGACGTCGGTGAAGGTGACGCCGCCGAGCAGCGGCACCGCATAGAAGACGAGCACGCCGGCCAGGTAGACGTACCGCCATGGCGGGGCGATCCGATACGTCAGTACAGCGACCACGCCCGCGAGGGCATAGCTGACTCCGTAGTCGAGGGTATCGACCGCGGACTCCGGGGCGCGACCGTGCTGGATCGCCCAGTACAGGACGCCCTCGCTGATGTAGGTGGCGCCGACGTGCGCGATCACCACGACGACGAGCCACCGAAGCGTGCCGAGCCAGCGTTCGGCCGGCACATGGAAGACGTTGTAGACGACGAAGTAGGTGATCCAGCCGCCGCCCGCGAGCCAGAACGCGCTGGTGATCAGCACCCGTATCGGGTCCTCGGCCAGGTGGTGCAGGTTGGTCGACCGATTGCCGAGCACGTCGGTCAGGAGGTCCGGCGCCAGGTGGCGGCTCACCACGGTCGTCGCGAGCAGGATTGCCAGCCAGATGAACGTGCCCGGTGCGCGCCGGATGTAGGCCCACACGGCACGCGGCACGGAGGTCAGCTCCCGGGGGGTCGGTAGGTCGCGGGGCGCTTGGCCGCGTCGTCGATCTGCTCGGGGGTGAGCAAGGCGACGGTCACGGTGCGGGCCGCGCCGCTCGCGGCGGTGCGGATGCTCAGCGCCGCCGCGGCAACCTCGTCGGGCACCTCGCCGATGACGTAGAGGTCGTGGCCGCCGAACGCGAAGTGGCAGCTCTCGACGGTCCCGCCGACGCTCTCGACCGCCTGCACGATCGCGTCGCGGCGTCGCGATCCGCCTTCGGTGAGTAGGCCTTGTGCGCCATCGTGCGTGTAGCCGACCTGCCACAGGTACTTGGGCATGATGATGTCCCTCGGCTCGGTTTCTGGGGCGTATCCATCGTCCTCCTCCCGGCCGGGGACCGGTGCGGTATCGCGGAAACGACGACGGATCTACGCTCGGCTCATGGCGGAAGTCCGCATCGGGATCTCCGGATGGGCGTATCCCGGCTGGCGCGGCGATTTCTATCCCGCCGGCCTGGAGCACCGGCGGGAGCTGGCGTACGCCGCGTCCCGAATGGCGTCGATCGAGATCAACGGATCCTTCTACGCGCTGCAAACGCCCGATTCCTTCGCCCGGTGGCGGGACGCGACGCCCGACGGATTCGTGTTCGCGGTCAAGGGCGGCCGCTACATCACGCACATGAAGCGCCTGCGCGACGTCGACACCGCATTGGCCAACTTCTTCGCGTCCGGCCCGCTCGCGCTGCACGCCAAGCTCGGCCCGATCCTGTGGCAGCTTCCGCCCACGCTCGCATTCGACGCCGACCGCCTCGCCCCGTTCCTCGCCGCGCTGCCGCGGACCACGATGGCGGCAGCGGAGCTCGCCGGGCGCCACGACGACAAGGTGCCCGAGGGGGGTGTGCTCACCGTCGCCGATGCGCCGAGGCCGGTCCGGCATGCCCTCGAGGCGCGCCACAGCAGCTTCGGTGACCCGGAGGCGGTAGCGCTGATCGAGCAGAACGGGGTGGCCCTGGTGGTCGCGGACTCAGCGGGCCGGTACCCGATATTCGACAGGTGCACAAGCGATTTCATGTATGTACGGCTGCACGGTGACACCGAGCTCTATGCGAGCGGCTACGGCGACCACGTCCTCGACACATGGGCGACGCGGATCGGGGGTTGGTGCGCCGACGGGCTCGACGTGTACGTCTATCTCGACAACGACGCGCGCGGTCGCGCACCGTTCGACGCGATCGCGCTCCGGCGGCGCCTCGGTGGGGTCTGACGGGCCGGCGACGGGTTCCTCGCGGCCCGGTGGCTCATTCCTCGGGCAGCTCGACGCCCAGTGCCGCGGCCCGCTCGGCCACCGCCTCGGGGAAGACGTTCCGGAACAGGTAGGGGTCCTTGCCGATCACCCATCCGGGGGCGAGCCTGGTGGCGTACCGCTCGAAGTAGCCGAGCTGCTTGCCGAACAGGACCAGCTCCTCCGGGCTGGCGACTCCCCACTGCTTGCCGAGCTGGACCAGCGCCATGATGAGCGTGCCGAGGTTCAGTTCGGCCAGGTCATTGGTGAACACCGGGGCCAGGACGGCGGCCACCTGCATGCCGATCTCGGCGTCGCCTGCCTCGATGTCCGCGGTGTAGCCGAGGTCGCGGATGCCGCGCGCCACCCGTGCGAAATCGCCGTCGATGAGGTTGGCGTAGAACATGTCCCGCAGGATCGACCGCCAGACCTCGGGCAGCTCGCCGACGATGCCGAAGTCGAGGAAGGCGATGCGGCCGTCGTCGAGCGCCCAGAGGTTCCCCGCGTGCACATCGCCGTGGAAAGGGCCGTGGACGGTGATCGACTCGATCCACGCCTTGACGCCGCGCCGGATCAGCATCGTGGTGTCGTGATCGGCGTCGGGGACGAACCGGTCGAGGGGGACGCCGTGCAGCCGTTCCATGCAGATCACGTGCGGGCCGCAGTAGTCCCAGTACACCTCCGGCGCCGTCACTCCCTTGTTGTCGCCGAATGACCAGATGGCGTCACGAAACCGGGTCTGCCGGTCGGCCTCGACGGCGCTGTTGAGTTCCGTCATGGTGGCGGCGTGCAGGTCCCTGATGATGGCGGTCGCGTTCGCGATCCGGAAGAACTCGAAGAGTCGCTCGAGCAGTTTGGCGCCGCCGTACGCGGTGCGCAGGTCGACGAGCATGCGGTGATAGATGCCAGGCCTCTGCACCTTGATCACGGCCTCGCGGCCGTCGTGGAGTACACAGGCATGCACCTGCGCGACGGACGCCGCGGCCAGGGGCTCGTCGTCGAAGCTCGCGAAGATCTCGTCGACGCGCCCGCCGAGGTCGCCCTCGATGACCTCCCTCGCCTTCTGCGCGGACACCGGCGGCACGTCGTCGAGACAGCGCAGGCAGGCGTTGGCGAGTGGGGCAGGGAACACCCCGGAGGAGGAAGCCATCAGCTGCCCGAGTTTGACGAAGGTCGGGCCCAGCGCCTCGAAGGCGTTGACCACACCCTCCGACGCGGCGTCGGCCCAGGTCTCGCCGCGCCGCAGGAACGGCTTGGTGAGCACCGCGTACCCCGCGCAGGCGATGATCACCACCCCGACCACAAGGGCGCGCCACAGCTGGGCGGGGCCGAACTTGTTGAGGTCGGGCATGTGGACCGACAGCGCGGCCGGGGGCGGTCCCGACGCGTAGGGACCGACGGGACTCGAATGGTTGGACTGTGACACCGTTCACCTCGATTCGGGTCCAGCCAGCGTAGGGGTGGCGGCCTATTCCGTCGACACCCGGCCCGGGAGACACGGAGTTCCCGCACGTCGATGTTAGATTCCGACCACAACGTGGTCAGCCCGGGTGGCGGGTCTGCGGGCCCGAGCAGAGCTCAACGCGGAGGTGCCTTTGACACGCAGGCTTGCCGTTCTGGTCGCGGCCGTGGTGATCGGTTCCTGTGCGGTGGTCTATGCGGAGAAACCGGATGCCGTCGCGGCTCCGCTGGGTTCGGACCGAGCGGGGGCGAAGGGCAGCGGATCCTGTGCCGCCGACCTGGTGACCACCACGGCGGCGCTGCTGCCGGATAAGCTCGAGATCCCGGTGCCGTTGCCGGTGGTCACCGCGGTGCCGTTTCCGGCGCCGACGACCACCCCGACCCGGATTCCCGCGCAGGCGCTGCCGTCGGACCCCTGTGCGGATCCCTGCCCGGACCTGACCGACGAGGCGCCCGCCGGCCCGGACACGCTGCTGAAGGCGCTGCGGATCCCCGAGATCGGTTTCAAGTTCCAGCCTTTTCACCTGGGCATTCCGGTCCCCGGGCCGGATCAAGGGCAGCAGGCGGTCGCGCCGGTTCCGGTGTTCCCGCCGACGGAGGCGGCGACGCACGCGGCCCCGCGCCCCATCCCAGAGGTCGGCGCGGTCACCCGGGTCGCGAAGTTGACGGGTGCCGGCTCGATCAACCGCACGGACAAGCGCTGGCAGGTCAACGGCACCGATCTGGGCATCATGTGGGAGAGTGCGCCCGGCGAGGTCGCCGTCGCGTTCGGCGACACCGTCGGCCGGGGCTTCCACCCGCCTGGCGGCCAGGGCGGCGACTGGCGCAGCAATGTGCTTGCCTTCAGCAGCGACGAGAACCTTTCTGACGGTATGAGTTTCGACTCCATGGTGCAGGACGATCGCTGTCACGCGGCGGAGCTGCTCAGCAGCAGGAAGCTGGACAACGTGGAGATCACCACCATCCCCACCTCGGGCTTCGCGATCGGTGAGCGGCAGTACATGAGCTATATGTCCATCCGCACGTGGAACAGCATCCCCGGCACCTGGTTCACCAATCACGGCGGCATCGCCTACTCCGACGACCACGGCCAGACCTGGGTCAAGGATCCGTATGCGCGGTGGGACAACATATTCGGGCTCTCCAACTTCCAGGTGAGTGCGATGGTCCCGCAGGGCGAGTACGTCTACATGTTCGGCACCCCCAACACCCGGCTCGGCGACCTGGGGCTGGCCCGGGTGCCGCTCGGGGAGGTGCTCAACACGTCGGCGTACCAGTACTGGCAGAACGGGGTCTGGACGCCGGTCGGTGGACAGGCGGCCGCGACGCCGGTGGTGCGCGGCCCGGTGGCCGAGGTGTCGGTCCGGTACGACGAGGTCCGGCGGGTCTGGCAGATGGTCTATCTGGACACCGCCAGGACCGCGATCGTGCTGCGTGAATCCGACTCGCCGCAGGGGGAGTGGTCGGAGCCGGCGCCGCTGGTCAGCGTCACCGAGTACCCCGAGCTGTACGGTGGCTTCATCCACCCCTGGTCGACAGGTGACGACCTGTACTTCACCATCTCGACGTGGTCCGACTACAACGTCTTCCTCATGCGCGCCGAGCTGAACTGAGTCGGATCACTCTGGACTCCAGGAGTGTGGCGGTACCGGAACATGGTGCCGCCACAACGAATTCGAAGGAGCAGAACCACCCGATGTGGCCCACCGAATGGCCGTCCGCCGCCCGTGAGATCGCCGATGCGACCGACGTTGCCGTCGCCGCGGCCCGCACCGCCGAACCCGAGCCGTTCGCGGAGGCATCCGCCCGGCTCGCCGCCCTCGATCAGGAGCAGGTCACCGTGGTGCACGCGTCGATCGTGCGCGAGTTGCTCGAGGAGTTGCATCCCGACGGTCTGACCGGTGACGACGTGCAGGCCGTGCTCGAGCGCTGCGCCCGGTCCGCCGCGTCGTGGGTGACCGATCTGGACGTGTCGGTGCTCGTCGTGGTGCTGACCGGTGCGCTGGGACTGACCGACCCAGACGAGGACCCGCGCCCGCTCGCCCGCGCGGACCTGCCCCGGTACGCGACCCTGGTGATCGCGGACCTGCTCGCGGCCGCGGACGCGCCCGGGTCGGGCTACATCCGGCGGGCGATCGGCGAGGTCGCCCGCGCACAGACCGTCGAGATGCCCTGAACCGCTAGCCGTGCAGGATGTTCGCGGCCGCGATCATCGCCTCGACGGACGACTCCGTCGCGGTGTCCGCGAGGCCTGCCGCCCAATGCCTGCGCCCGTCGTGCTCGCACAGCAGGAAGGTTGCGGTGCGGCCGTCGCCGACCTTCAGCTGGTGGAAGGAGAGGATCTCCATCGGCAGGCCTGCGTCGTAGAGCATCGAGGTGAGCGCCGCGATCGGCCCGGCCGCGGTGGCCTCTGCCTGGTGGATGGTGTCGCCGAGGGCGAGCGTGGCCCGGAACTCGGAGCGGCCGGCGCCGAGGGCGTGCGCGGACCATCGGCCGAAGCGGATCGGACCGCCGGTCGGCGAGTAGGTGGCGAGGAAGGTGCGCCAGCTCATGCCGGCGGCCTCGGTGCGCAGGGCGCGGGGGAGCGGGAGGCCGAAACGCAGCGCGAACGGGTCAGACGCAGGGGTGGTGGCGGCGTGCGAGGCGAATGCCTGAAGAGAGTTCATTGAAGCGGTCTTCCTGGATGGAGAGGAAGGACCAACAGATAGCTCGACGACCCGCAGCGAGGGGTCGGTCCGAATCAGACCCCGCTACGGGCGGAATACGAGCTTGATGCGCTTCATGGGGTCCGAATGTAGAGGCGAAACCGCGATGACGCAACTGTGGCAGAGAATCGCCCCGCGAAATTGAACGCTTGTCCATATGTAGTTAAATAGTTGGACGTTTGTTCATATAAGTATCTACGCGCGAACCGGCCCTGTGCCGGGCCCGGGCGACAGCCCTTCGGCGTCGCCCCTCGTGTCCCCTGTTTCACTCGATCGGAGGATCTCAATGTCCCGTCCCATGATGCGTCGCATCGCGTCTGTGGTTGCCGCCACGGCACTGATCGCCGGTGGTCTCGCGATCGGCGCGGGTACCGCTGCGGCTGCCCAGGCGCCCTACTCGGCCACCAAGACCACGAGCAACATCAAGGTGACCAAGAGCGTCGTCGGTGACGGCACGGTCGCGCCGGGGCAGAAGGTGACCTACCGGACCACCATCGCTACCACCGCCCATCCCGATCGGTTCATCAACCGGGTCACCGACTTCCACCCGGCCGGCTTCAAGTACGTCAACGGGAGCGCGAAGCTCACCGCCTGGCACCTCGTCGGCGGCGTGAAGACCGAAAACGTGACGCCCGAGGTCGACGTCAACAACAACACGGTCTCGGTGCCCAGCACCGGGATGGCGATCTCCCAGACCGACAGCAAGACCGTCACTTTCGAGGTGACCTACCTGGTGCCGGAGAATGCGCAGATCGGCACCGCGCCCGACAGTGGCGTGTCCTTCGACGTGTCGGGCTTCGCGACCACCCAGACCTTCAACCCGATGGGTGTGAGCGCCACCATCCGTGCTCTCAACCCGGGTGAGGCGGTCGCCACCGGTTCTTCGGAGCTCGGCCTCGGATCGTCCGACGGCGAGGGCGGCACCAGCGGCTCCGCGGGATCCGCGATCGTCGAGAACCCGACGGGCTTCGTCGTGGATGTGCTGCGCGGGGTCGTCGGCAGCTAGTCGCACGCGCCTGAGCAAAGGGCCGTCCGGATACTCCGGACGGCCCTTGTTTTGTCTAACGATTTATCAAGTGCGACAGTAGTTTTCGAAATCCTGCGCGAACGCGGGTGTCGGTCCATACGATGGCGCGACGCACGTTCGGGTCCTGGGTCTCAGCGGTACCGAGGTGTCGTGAGTCTGTCCCCGACGAATGGAGATCCCGCATGTCCCGTCCCACGATGAGCCGCCTCGTATCCGCAGTCGCCGCCTCCGCCCTCCTCGCAAGCGGCGCCCTGGCCCTCGGCGCGGGCGCCGCCTCGGCCGCACCGAACCTGTTCGACTTCGGCTCCACGGCGGGGGGACCGGCTCAGCTGGATCTGGGCTCCAGCTCGAACGGTCAGGAGCTGCCCGCCTCCGCCACGGTGACCACCGATAATCTCGCGGTGACCAAGGCCGTCGTCGGCAGCAACAAGATCGCGACCACCGGTCAGGTCACCTATCGGACCACCATCGCGGCCACCGGCGGACCGGACCGGCTCATCAACAAGATCGCCGACATCTTCCCGTTCGCCCTCAGCTACGTGTCGGGGAGCGCCACCGTCACCTCGTGGCAGGACGGCCAGATGAAGACCGAGGGTGTCGTCCCCGCCGAGGCCAACGGGCGCCTCGCCGTGTCCGAGGATGTCGGCTGGGTCGTCTCGGCGACGGGCAACAAGACCGTCACCTTCGAGGTGACCTACCGCGTGCGCACCGACATCTCGTTCGACATCGACGTCTTCGACAGCGGCACCGCGATCGAGGTCAGTGGCCAGGCTGCCCAGGAATGGCCCGATATGGGTGTGAAGATCGGGCTGCTCGGACCGAGCGGCTCCTAGCCGATCGCGGCCGGTCGGCAATGGGTCCATCCGGAGCCATTGCCGCTCAGGCCATGTCGTCCTCGTCGCCGGGGGTCACCCGCCGCAACCCGCGGTAGGCCTCCGCGGGGGTGCGGCGGCCTGCGACCACCGCCTCGACCTCAGCGGCGATCGGCATCTCGACGTCGTAGTCGCGGGCCAGCTCCATCACGGTCGGGGCCGTCTTGACGCCCTCGGCGACCTGACCGAGCTCGGCGAGGGTCTGCTCGATCGTGAGCCCGCGGGCGAGCGCCTCGCCGACGCGGCGGTTGCGGGAGGCCGGGCTGATGCAGGTCGCGATCAGGTCGCCGACGCCGGTGAGTCCGGCGAACGTGCGCGGGTTGGCCCCCATCGCCTCGCCGAGCCGGGTCATCTCGGCGAGCCCGCGGGCGAGCACCATCGCCCGGGTGTTGTCCCCGACCCCGAGGCCGTCGGCCATGCCCGCGGCGATCGCCACGATGTTCTTGAGGATGCCGCCGAGCTCGCAGCCGAGCACGTCGGTGTTGCGGTAGACGCGGAACACCGGCGAGGCGAACAGCGGCTGCAGCGCGGTGGCCACCCGGTCGTCCTGGGTCGCGACCACCGAGGCTGCGGCCAGGCCGTCGACGATCTCCCTTGCGATGTTCGGTCCGGCCAGCAGCCCGACCGGATGACCGGGCAGACACTCGGCGATCACCTCGGTGGGCCGCTGCCTGGTCCCGGGCTCGAGCCCCTTGGCCAGCGACAGCACCGGCACCCATGCGCGAACCCCGTTGGAGATCTCGCTCAGCGTCGAGCGCACCGCGTGCGAGGGCACCCCGACCACCAGGACGTCGGCCTCGTTGGCGGCCTCGGCGATATCGGAGGTCGCGCGCAGGTCAGGCGAAAGGGCCCGGTCGCCGAGGTAGCGGGAATTGCGATGCTCGGAATTGACCTCATCGGCGGTGTTCGGATCGCGGGCCCACAGCAGCGTCGGGGTGTTCCGCGCGGCGAGGCCGGCGACAGTGGTTCCCCACGAGCCGGCCCCCAGCACCACCACCCGTACCGGCCGCGCCATCACCGATCACCCAGTCCGCCATCGACAATTGCGATCATCGATTCAGGTTCCCACCCGCGCCGAGGGCGCGGTGCGGAATCCTGGAAACTCGTTTGACGGTCAGGGAGCGACGACGCCCGCGATCGGGATGCGTCCGCCGACTGCGACTCGGAAGTCGACCATGGCGCGCTGCAGATGGTCCGGCGAGGTGACCACGACGGCGCTGGTGGCGCCGCGCTGAGCGAGGATCGCGTTGGTGTTCCGCGCGTTCTCGACCGTGGAGCGCGAGGTGTATTCCTCGGTGATCCGGAATGCGGGGATGCCGTGCCCGATCAGCCAGTCGCGCATCGCGCGGGACTCGGTGATCCCGTTCTGCGGTACGCCGCCGCTGACGATGATCGGGGACAGCGGGTAGCGGTGGGCGACCTGCAGGGTCGCCTGCATCCGGGACTCGAGCACCGGCCGCATCGTGCCGTTGGGGAACAGTCCCGCGCCGAGCGCCACGATGTTGGTGCCGAACGGATTCAGGTCGAGGACCACCGGGAACTGGGTGGTCAGGGTCTCGAACCGGGTGCAGGCGAGGATCGCATCGCGAGAGGGTGTCTGGCAGCCGCCGACGGTCGAGAGCACGCCGTTCACCAGCGTGGTCGGTGTCACGTCGGCATTCGCCGTGGCGGGCAGGACGGCGCCCGCCGCCGCGGCGATGGCGGTGGCGGCGAGGATCCTGCGGGCGAGCAGAGACGGCGAACGAAACGACATGACACTCCTTTTGGACGAACGGCTCCTCCCCCGCAGGAGGTGACGAACGGGGTTCAGTCTGGACTAGGACCCGTATCCGTGTTGGGGCTTTCGGAAATCTGCACTCTCCGACCGCCATTCAAACACGCGATACCGCAAGATGTCGGTTAGGACGTCCTCGGCGTTTCAGTCCTCGGCCTTCGCCAGCGCCGACGGCCACCAGATTCGTTTGCCGATGTCATAGGAGAGGGCGGGAACCAGGACGCTGCGCACGATGATGGTGTCGAGCAGAACGCCGAAGGCCACCGCGAACCCGATCTCCGCGAGGAACACCAGCGGCAGCACACCCAGCACCGCGAACGTCGCGGCGAGAACCACACCAGCGGAGGTGATCACGCCACCGGTGACGGCCAGCCCGCGCAGCACCCCGGAGCGGGTTCCATGGGTGAGCGACTCCTCCCGCACCCTGGTCATCAGGAAGATGTTGTAGTCGATGCCGAGCGCGACAAGGAATACGAAGGCGAACAGCGGGAAGGCCTGGTCGGCGCCTGCGAAATGGAACACGTGGGTGAAGAAGAACCCGCACACGCCGAGTGTGGCTGCGAACGAGAGCACCACGGTGGCGATCAGGATCAGCGGCGCGAGCAGCGCCCGGAGCAGGATGGCGAGCACCAGGAAGATCACCACGAGCACGATCGGGATGATCAGGTTCCTGTCGTGCACCGAGGCGGTCTGCACGTCCAGGGTGGCCGCGGAGTTCCCGCCCACCAGGGCGTCGGCGCCGGGGACGGCGTGCACCGCGGTGCGCAGCCGCTCGATGGTCTCCAACGCCTCCGGTGAGTCGTAGGAGTCTGCGAGCGTGGCGGTGACAACGGTGCGGCCGTCGATCGGCTGCACGGTCAGCTGTGGCGGCGGGCAGCCGGTCGGCGCGGCCGCGGGGGCGCCGGTGCCCAGGTTCAGCCCCGCAACCTTGGCGTAGTCGATCTGCAGGCACACCGAACCCGGGGCCGTTGCGACACCTTCGACCCCGCCCGCGACGGCGATCACCTGCTCGGCGGCGTCGGCGTCGGTCATGATGACGGCCGGCGCGCCGGTGCCCTGAGGGAACTTGGCATCGTAGATCGCCTGACCCTGGGCGGCCTCGGGGTTGTTGGTGAAGTTCTCGGTTGAGGTGAGCCCATCCGTCTGTAGGCTGCCGATCCCGATGGCGCACAGCGCGATCAACAGCACGGTGGTGCCGATCCACGCGGGCCGGGCCCGGTTGCCGACAGCGGTGGAGATCCGGCCCCACATGCCGTGCGCGGTGAGATCGGCGGCGTGGTCGACGTGCGGCACGCGCGGCCAGAACACCCACCGGCCCGCGGTCGCCAGCGCCACGGGGAGGAACGTCATCATCACCAGGTAGGTGCAGGCGATGCCGATGGCGGTGACCGGACCGAGGCTCTTGTTCGAGTTCAGTTCGGAGAAGGTCAGGCACAGCAGTCCGAGGATGACGGTCACCGCGGAAGCGGTGATCGCGGGAGCCGATTCGCGCCAGGCCCGGATCATCGCGTCGAACCGGTTGGGGTACGCGTGAAGTTCTTCCCGGTACCGCGCGATCAGCAGCAGCGCGTAGTCGGTACCAGCGCCCAGCACGAGGACCATCAGGATGCCTTGGCTCTGGCCGGTCAGCGTCAGGATGTCCTGCTTGGCGAGGAAGTAGATGACCATCGAGGAGAGGCCGAGCGCCAGCATCGCGGACAGCAGCGGGAAGATCCAGAGGACCGGGGAGCGGTAGACGACCAGCAGGATCAGGATCACCACGAGGAGGGCCGCGCCGAGCAGCGCGCCGTCGAGTCCCTGGAAGGCGTCGATGAACGCCACGAGTAGCCCGCCTGGGCCCGCTGGCAGCACCTCGAGTTCGGCGGCGGCGGCCGAGCGGGCCGCGTCCATCACATGCTGTTCGGTCTCGGCGAGGACATCGCCCTGGACCTGCGTGCCGTCGGACTTGGCCACCAGCGGCACGAACAGGGCCGCGGTGGTGCCGTCCTCGGAGTACTGGACCGGGGCCATGCCGGTCTTGTCGACACCAGGAACCTGCGTCACCGCCGTCGCGGCGTCGGCGATCGACTCCTTGTCCTGCTCGGTCAACGGCCCGTCGCGGTGGAACACGACGAATCCCGGGATGGTCTCGACCGTGACGAACTTCGCGGATTCGTCGGCGACGATGGTCGATTCGGCGGAGGCGGACAGATAGCTGGCGTTGTCGTTCTTCTGGACCTCGGCGAGCTTGCCCTGGAATGAGCCGCCGACGCCGCCGGCCAGGAAGGCGATGAGCGCGATCGCGATGACGGTGAACACCGGCCAGCCGCGCCGGGGCTTCCGGGGCGTCACCGTCGAAGGCTCGTCGCTGATGTCGAGTTCGGCCATCGGTTCTCCTCGAGAATGCCCGTCATCGCAGGTCTCCAACGGGTTCAAGTAGACCACGGGGTGGGTCGGGGGATCCGGGATTCCCCGGACCGATTCACGTTTCCCGACACAGTGACGGGAACATGTTCTAACTTGGTCCTCGCTCCGGCGCGCCGACCGCGCCACCACAGAGAGAGGGGACAGAGTCGATGACCGCAGGTCGTTCGGATCAACAGACGGGGGGCGTCTCGCGCAGAGGCTTCTTGACCGCCGTGGCGGGGTCAGCCGCCCTCGCCGGACTCGGCTGGACGCCCGCGCAGGCGATCCCGTTCGGCGACGCCAGGGCGACGCTGCCCACACCGCCCGACTTCCCCGACGGCATCGCCCTCGTTCAGCAGGGCTACGAGAACTGGGCACAGGAGATCCGCTTCGACCAGGTCTGGACCTGTACGCCCCGGGACGCGCAGGACGTGGTCCGGCTCGCGAACTGGGCACACGCCAACGGCTACCGACTGCGGCCGCGAGGGACCATGCACGGGTGGAGCCCGCTGACCCTGGAGGCCGGCCAGAACGTCGACCGGGTGCTGCTGGTGGACACCATGGCGAGACTGAACGCCATCGCGGTCGACGCCGTCGGCGCCGCCGAGGGTCGTGCCACGGTCACCGCGGGCGCGGGCGCCACCGTCGAGACGATCCTCACCGAGCTGCAGGCGCACGGACTCGGCTGGGCCAACGCACCCGCGATCGGTGGGCTCACCATCGCGGGGGTGCTCGCGATCGACGCGCACGGGGCCACGCTGCCCGCGGACGGCGAATCCGCGCTCCCGGGGGCATCGTTCGGGTCGCTGAGCAACCTGGTGACCGCGATGACCGCGGTGGTCTGGGACGAGGCTGCCGGTCGGTACGAGCTGCGGGAGTTCAGCAGGGCCGACGCGGCCATCCGGCCGCTGCTCACCCACCTCGGCCGGTCCTTCGTCACCTCGGTGACGCTGCAGGCCGGACCCAATTACCGGCTCCGCTGCGAGTCCGTCACCGACATCCCGTGGCGCGAACTGTTCGCCCCGGCAGGGTCACCGGGCCGGACCTTCGAGAGCTACGTGGCCCGCTCGGGTCGTGTCGAGGCGATCTGGTTCCCCTTCACCGAGACGCCGTGGCTCAAGGTGTGGACGCCAACCCCGGTCAAGCCGCCGCAGTCCCGGGAGGTCACGGGGCCCTACAACTACTGGTACTCGGACAACCTCCCACAGGCGGTCACCGATCCACTCGGGCTGATCACCAGGGGGATCGGCAGCGCCACACCGTTGTTCGGGCAGGCGCAGTTCGCGACCATCGCGTCCGGTCTCGGCACCACCGGGACCGCCGACCTGTGGGGCTGGTCCAAGGACGTGCTGTTCTACCTCCGCGCGACGACCCTGCGGATGAACGCGGGCGGCGGTGTGGTGATCACCCGCAGGTCCAACATCGCCCGGGTGATCAACGAGTTCACCGGCTGGCATCACCGGCGTCAGCAGGAACTGCGGGCCGAAGGCCGGTATCCGATCAACGGGCCCTTCGAGGTGCGACTGTGTGGGCTCGACGACCAAGGCGAGGTGACGGTGGAAAGCGCTGGTGCGCCGACCATCTCGGCGCTGCGTCCCCGACCCGACCACCCCGAGTGGGACACCGCCATCTGGATGAACGTGGTCGGCGTGCCCGGCACGCCGGGCCAGGCCGCGTACTTCCGCGAGATGGAACTGTTCATGAGGGAGAACTACAGCGGCGACTACGCCACGTTCCGGCCGGAATGGGCCAAGGGCTGGGCGTTCACCGACCGGGCCGGGCACTCCGACGGGCCGTCCATCGACTCCGTCATCCCCGACACCTACCGGGACGGGGTGCCCTCCGGCGACAACTGGGACACGGCACGCGCCGCATACAACGCGCATGACCCGCACCGGATCTTCAGCAACGGCTTCCTGGACAGACTGCTGCCATGAGCTACCGGCCCGACCTGGGCCGGATGTGCTCGAAGATCAGGATCGTCTCGGTCGCCGCGACCTCCGGGCGCGCGGACAGGTGGTCGAGCACGAAGTCGCGCAACGCGCCGGTGTCGCGCATCGCGACGTGGAGCAGGTAGTCGTCGGCTCCCGCGATGAAGTAGACGTCGAGCACCTCGGGCGTCGCGGACATCCGTTCCGCGAACTGCGCCATGTGTGGGCGTGCGTCGGCGCGCAGCCGGACGGAGATCATCGCCTCGAGGTCCCGTCCGAGGGCCGCCGGGTCGATGTCGGCGTGGAAGCCCCGGATGACGCCCTTCTCGACCAGCGCGCGCACCCGGGCCAGGCAGGTGGAGGGCGCGATCCCGGCCAGGTCGGCGAGCGCGTTGTTCGGGGTGCGGGCATCGCGGGTGAGCTGGGCGAGCAGGACGTGATCGATCTCGTCGAGCCTGACCGCCCGAACATCGTTCGGGCGGGCACCCCGTGAGGTGCCTTGAGTCGAAGATTCCGCAACCATGTGCCGATTCTAAAGAATTATCAGCACAAATCTGTGCATGGAATCGAGGAAAATTCATACTTGACCCAGCGTCGATCACGCTCACCCACACCGAACCGCCCCCGAAACCCGAGGAAGTGTCATGAGGATCGGAATCCCCCGCGAGGTCAAGAACCACGAGTACCGGGTCGCCATCACACCCGCAGGCGTCCACGAACTCGTCTCCCGCGGCCACCAGGTGTTCGTCGAGCAGGAGGCCGGTGCCGGTTCTTCCTTCGCCGACGCCGATTACCGCGCGGCCGGCGCGCAGATCTTGGCCGACGCCGACGATGTCTGGGCGTCCGCGGAGCTGCTCTTGAAGGTGAAAGAGCCCATCGCGGAAGAGTATTCGCGGTTGCGTCCGGACCTGGTGCTGTTCACCTACCTGCATCTGGCGGCCTCGAGGGAGTGCACGGACGCGCTGATCGCGGCGAAGACGACCGCGATCGCCTACGAGACCGTGCAGGCCCCCGACGGTTCCCTGCCCCTGCTCGCGCCGATGAGCGAGGTCGCCGGGCGGCTCGCGCCCCAGGCAGGCGCCTACCACCTGATGGCCAGCTCCGGCGGCCGCGGCGTCCTGATGGGCGGCGTGCCCGGGGTGCGCCCGGCCAACGTGGTGATCCTGGGTGGCGGGGTGGCCGGCCAGAACGCGGCGGCGATGGCCGTCGGGATGCACGCCGATGTCACCGTCCTGGACCTGAACGTCGCGCGGCTGCGCGAGCTCGACGACCGGTACAACGGACGGCTGCGGACCGTGGTGTCCAACGCCTTCGAGGTGGAGCAGGCGGTGCTCGGCGCGGACCTGGTGATCGGCGCGGTGCTGGTGCCGGGGGCGAGGGCGCCGAAGCTGGTGTCCAACGAACTGGTGTCCCGGATGAAGCCGGGTTCGGTGCTGGTCGACGTCGCGATCGACCAGGGCGGGTGCTTCGAGGACTCGCGTCCGACCACCCACGCCGACCCCACCTACCGGGTACACAACTCCGTCTTCTACTGCGTCGCGAACATGCCGGGCGCGGTGCCCCGTACCTCCACCTTCGGGCTGACCAATGCCACCCTCCCGTACGTCCTCGAGATCGCGGAACTGGGCTGGCGCCGGGCAACCGCCGCCGACCGGGCGCTGGCCGCCGGGCTGAGTACCCACGACGGCGAGGTGCTCTCCACCGCGGTGGCGGACGCGCACGGCTATCGCGGCTTCGCCAACGGCGCGCGGGTCACACCCGACCTGGGGTAGGACACGCGCACGGTCGCGCACCGCCTACCCTTGGCCGCGACCGGAAGGAGTGCGCAGTGACCGAGGCAATCGTGGTGGCGCGGGACGGGGACATCGTCACGTGGACGCTGAACCGTCCGGAGACCCGCAACGTCATCTCCGAGCCCGACATGATCGAGGCCTTCGAGGCGGCGATCGCGGACGTCAATCGGGACGTGACAGTGCGCGCGGTGGTGTTGACCGCGGCCGGGCCGTCGTTCTCCTCTGGGGGCAACGTCAAGCACATGCGCGACCGCGAGGGCATGTTCGGCGGCTCACCCGTGGAACTGCGCGGCGGCTACCGGCACGGCATCCAGCGGATCCCCCGGGCGCTCTATCACTGCGAGGCGCCGGTGATCGCCGCGGTGAACGGCCCGGCCATCGGGGCGGGCTGTGACCTTGCACTCATGTGCGACATGCGGATCGCGGCGACCACGGCCACCTTCGCGGAGAGCTTCGTCAAGCTCGGCATCATCCCGGGCGACGGCGGTGCCTGGTTCCTGCCGCGCGCGGTCGGGCAGGCGCGGGCCGCCGAGATGGCCTTCACCGGCGACGCGATCGACGCCGCGACCGCCCTCGAGTGGGGCCTGGTCTCCCGGGTGGTGGAGCCGCATGAGCTGCTGTCGACCGCCCGTGCGCTGGCAGAACGGGTCGCGGCGAACCCGCCGCAGGCCCTGCGGATGACCAAGAAGCTGCTCCGCGAGGGGCAGCACCAGAGCCTGGAGAGCCTGCTCGAGCTGTCCGCCTCGATGCAGGCGCTGGCGCACCACACGCACGATCATCAGGAAGCGGTGGCCGCGATGCTCGAGCGCAGGCCGCCGCGGTTCACCGGGGCGTAGCCGGGCCAGGGGCCGGGTGCCCGCCGCGGACCCGGCGCGGGCCCTTCGCAATGTCGGGGGGCCACCGTAAGGTGTCGGACGTGATCATCGTCAGCACGGACGGCTCCTGCCTTCGCAACCCCGGCGGCGCGATCGGCTGGGCGTGGGTCAACCACATGGGGCCGAGCCGCTCCGGCGGCGAACGGTCGGGCACCAACCAAATTGCCGAGCTGCGTGCGCTTTTGGAGGCCATCCGGGCCCATCCGGGTGACGAGCCGATGCTGATCGAGTCCGATTCCCAGTACGCGATCAAGTGTGCCTCGGAGTGGGTGTCCGGTTGGAAGCGCAAGGGCTGGCGTACCGCCTCCGGCGAACCGGTGAAGAACCTGGACCTCGTGCGCTCCATCGACGAGGCGATCGCCGAGCGGACCGGCCCGGTGCGCTTCCGTTGGGTCCGCGGTCACGTCGGCAACCACTACAACGAGGAGGCGGACAAGCTGGCCGGGGAGGCCGCTCGTGCCGTCGCGGCCACCGTCGCTTCCGCCCCTGCGCCCGCCCCGCGGGCGAAGGCCACGACGCACTCCGCGCCGGTGTCGCCGGCGAAGAAGGTCTCGCGAGCCAAGTCGGTGGCGGCGCACACCGTCGTCCCGAACGAGAAGGAGCCGACGCTGTTCGAGGTCTCCGAATCGGACGAGTCGCTCACCCTCTTCTGATCAGAGGTCGAACAGCCGCGCACCGTTGCCGTGGCACACGGCGCTGACCCACGCCGCACCCAGGTCGAGCCGAGAAACCGCCTCCAGGGCATGGGCATACGGGTAGGGGATGTTCGGGAAATCGCTGCCGAACAGGATCCGCTCCTGCAGGTCGAGCAGTCGCGGAAGGTCGGCAGGCAGCAGCGGCGCGGCATCGTTGATGAAGTCGGTGAACGCCATCGTGGTGTCGAGCAGCACCCGGTCGTGGCGCTCGGCGAGTTCGAGGAACTCCGCGTACTCGGGCATGCCCATGTGCGCGATGACCAGACGCAGCCGGGGATATCGGGTCAGCAGCTCCGCGATCGGTCCAGGGCCCGTGAAGCGTCCGGGCGCGGGCCCTGACCCGCAGTGGATCACGATGGGGGTGCCTGCGTCCTCGAGGACGCCCCACACGCCATCGAGCAGCGGATCGTTCGGGGCGTAGTCGCCAACCTGGATGTGCGACTTGAACACCCGGGTGCCGTTCTCGAGCGCCGCGGTGACGTACTCGGCGGCACCGGGCTCGGGATAGAAGGTGGAGGTGTGCAGACAGTCGGGGTTGCGGGCCGCGAACTCGACCGCCCATTCGTTGAGCCACGCCGCCATGTGCGGCTTGTGCGGATAGATCATCGACGTGAACGCCCTGACCCCGTAGGAGCGCAGCCGGTCGAGCCGGACGTCCTCCTCGTGCCGGTAGGCGATGGGCCATTCCATGCCGGTCAACGGTCCGGCCGAGTCGAAGTACCTCCACACCTTGTCCATCACGTTCTTGGGCATGAAATGCGTGTGCACGTCGACGATTCCGGGCAGGTTCCACTGCTCGCGGAACGCGGTCACCGCGTCGATGTCGGCCTGCCGGGATTCGGGTTCGTCGATCACGTGACCCACCCTGTCATGCCCGGTTCGGCACTCAGAATCCGCCGTCGACCCGGACCACGGCACGGCCGGTGTAGGTCCCGGCACGTACCCGGTCCAGCACCTGGGAGACGTCCCGGATCGGCACCTCGTGCGCGATCGAGGTCAGATGCCGTGGACGCAGATCGCTCGCGAGGCGAGCCCACAGCGCACGGCGCTTGTCGATCGGCAGCTGCACGGAGTCGATGCCCAGCAGGGAGACGCCGCGCAGGATGAACGGCAGCACGGTGGTCGGCAGTGCAGATCCGCCGGTCAGCCCGCTCGCCGCGACCACGCCGCCGTAGCGGACGGTGCTGAGCACGTGCGCGAGCGTCGTGCCACCAACGCAGTCGACTGCGGCCGCCCATTCCGCCTTGCCGAGCGGGCGGGGCTTCGCGTCCGGGTCCTCGGGCAGCCGACCGATGACGGACGCCGCGCCGAGCGAGGACAGCAGGTCCGCGGCCGTGGGCTTGCCGGTCGACGCGACCACCTCGAACCCGGCAGCGGCGAGCAGGTCGACGCTCACGGTGCCGACGCCGCCGCTTGCGCCGGTGACCAGGACGGGCCCGTCGGCCGGGGTGATGCCGCGGTCGAGGACGGCCTGCACGCTCATCGCCGCGGTGAAGCCCGCGGTGCCGATGGTCGCCGCATCGCGGGGGGAGAGGTCCGAGAGCCGGACCACCCAGTCGGCGGGGACCCGGGCGAACTCGGCATATCCACCGTGACGCCCGGTACCGATCTCGTATCCGTGCGCGAGGACCAGGTCGCCGGGTGTGAACGAGTCGTCGTCGGAGGCGACGACCTCGCCTGCGAGGTCGATGCCGGGGACGATCGGGTACTCGCGCACCACCCCGCCCCGCGGCGTCACGGCGAGGGCATCCTTGTAGTTCACGCTCGAGAAGTGCACCTTGATGGTGACCTCGCCGGGCGGCAGCGCACCGGTGTCGAGGGTGCCGGGGGCGAGCGTGATCTCCCCGTCCTGGTCGCGTGCGATGTAGGCCGAGAACGTCGTCGTCACCGTTCCGAGCCTAGGGCGTCCGCCACCACGGGGCCAGGCTTCTCCTTGCGCTCCGCGAGGAATCCCACCGCCTCGACGACCAGGACCGGTTTTGCCGCGCCCTCCCGCTCGAAGGTCAGCTTGTTCAGGACCTGCGCGCCCCCGGCGATCTCGTGTACCGCGGTGATGGTGGCGCGCATGCGAATTCGGGACCCGACCGGTAGCGGCGCGGTGAACCTGACCTTGTTGTAGCCGTAGTTGAGCGCGTGCGCGAAGCCGTCGAAGGCGATCAGCTGCCCGGTGAAGAACGGGCCGAGCGAGAGGCTGTAGTTCCCGTGCGCGATGGTGGTGCCGAAGGGGCCGTCGGCGGCCCGCTCGGGGTCGACGTGGATCCACTGGTGGTCTCCGGTGGCGTCGGCGAAGGCGTCGATTCGCTGCTGCGTCACCTCGTGCCAGTCGGTGGGGCCGAGCACGGTCCCGATCAGCGCGGTGAGCTGGGCGAGGGTGCTCGGCCGGACCGGGTCGACGCTCGAGTTCGTCATGTCTGTCGCTCCCATGCTCCGCGTGGCATCACGCCTTCCTCTCAGTATGGGCCGCCGGAGGGGAGCAGGCCACGCACGGCGACGACCCGCGTTGCCGTATAAATACGGCATGTCAGGATCGGTTTCCGGGGATGATCGCGACGATGCGCCACCGTCGATGGCGCGGTCGGGTCTGCTTCGTGAGCTACCCGTCACCGAGCGCGGGCTGCGGACCCGGGCGGCGTTGATCGCGGCCGCAAGAAGGGTGTTCGAGCGCTCGGGCTACCTCGACACCCGCCTGATAGACATCACCAAGGCGGCCAAGTGCTCGGCCGGGACGTTCTACACCTACTTTGCGAGCAAGGAAGAGATCTTCGCCGCGGTTCTCGAGCTGGCGCAAGAGGACATGATGCACCCTGGCATGCCGCACGTGGCGGCCGAGGACGATCCCGCCGCGATCATCGCGGCCAGCAATCGGGCGTACTTCGAGGCCTACAAACGCAACGCGAAGCTGATGGGCCTGCTCGAACAGGTCGCCAGCATCGATCCAGAGTTCCGGGTGCTGCGGCAGCAGCGGGCCGACGCGTTCATCCGCCGCAACGCCCGCAGCATCGCGAATCTGCAGCAACGCGGACTCGCGGACCGGGATCTCGATCCGTTGCTGGCGTCGTCGGCGCTCTCGGGCATGATCAGCCGCCTCGCGTTCGGGTATTTCGTGACCGGCGGCGAGGTGGCGTCCCTCGATGACATAGTCGACACCGCCAACCGCCTGTGGGTGAACGCGCTCCGCATCGCCCCCCGCGGCTGACGCCGCACCACGCTTCTCTGCTGGTCAAGGGGTGAAACGGGCCGCATAGTTGAATCTGAGTCCGAATTCAACTATACAGTTCGACAACGCTCGGATCAGGTCGCACCGCGAGGAAGAGGAATCGTTGTGAAGGTTGCGCAGAGGGTCGCCATCGTGACGGGCGGCGGGGGCGGTATCGGTGGCGCGCTCGCCGCACGGCTCGCCGCCGAGGGTGCGAGGGTCGTCGTCGCGGACCTCGACGAGGCCGCCGCGCTCGCCGTCGCCGCGAGTGTCAACGCCGAGCACCCAGGTTCCGCGGTCGGCTCGGGCGCGGACGTCTCCGACACGTCCGCCATCCAGCGACTGATCTCGCTCGCCGAGTCCGAATTCGGGCCGGTGGACCTGTATTTCGCGAACGCAGGGATCAGCGGCGCGCCTGGGCTGGAGGCGACCGAGAGTGACTGGGACCTGTCGATCGACGTCAATTTGCGGGCCCACATCCGGGCCGCGCAGTTGTTGGTCCCGCAGTGGCTCGAACGGGGCGGGGGCTACTTCGTCAGCACCGCGTCGGCGGCAGGCCTGCTGACCCAGATCGGTTCCGCCACCTACTCGGTGACCAAGCACGCCGCGGTCGGCTTCGCGGAGTGGCTCAACGTGACCTACGGCGATCGCGGGATCCGGGTCAGCTGCCTGTGCCCGATGGGCGTGAACACGAAGCTGCTCTACGAGGGGGAGGAATCCGGGGACGCCCGAGGCGTCGCGGCGACGCGGGCCGTGACCTCCGCGGGCGACGTGCTCGAACCGGCGCAGGTCGCCGACGACGTGCTCGCCGCGATGGACGAGGAGCGCTTCCTGATCCTCCCGCACGCGGAGGTGCTCGAGATGTACCGCCGCAAGGGGGCCGACTACGACCGGTGGTTGCGTGGGATGCGGCGCTTCCAGGCCGGACTGCTGCCGGGCGCCTGATCGCCCCTCCACGATTCCTTCCTCCCCACCTGTCAGGAGTTCACATGTCCCTGTTCGATGTCTCGGACCGCGCCGAGAAGATCCGGGCCGACCTGCTCGAGTTCATGGACTCGCATATCTACCCGGCGGAAGCCGTCTACGAGGAGCAGATGCGGGCCGTGGGAGACCCCCACTTCCAGCCGCCGATCATCGAGGAGTTGAAGGTCGAGGCGCGAAAGCGGGGACTGTGGAATCTCTTCCATCCGCATCCCGGGACCGGGGCCGGCCTGACAAACCTGGAGTACGCGCCGCTGGCCGAGATCATGGGTCGCAGTCACCTCGCCTCCGAGGCATGCAACTGCAACGCACCCGACACCGGCAATATGGAGGTCTTCGAGATCTTCGGTAGCGATGAGCACCGCGAGAAGTATCTGAAGCCGCTGCTGGACGGGAAGATCCGCTCCGCCTTCGCGATGACCGAGCCCGACGTCGCCAGCTCCGATGCCACCAACGTCGAGATGCGGATGGAGCGCGACGGCGACGAGTTCGTCCTCAATGGCCGTAAGTGGTTCGCTTCCAACGCAATGCACCAGAACTGCCGGGTGCTGATCGTGATGGGCAAGACCGATCCGACGGCCGAGATCCACCGCCAGCAGTCGATGCTCGTGGTGCCGATCGATGCACCCGGTGTCACCGTCGTGCGCAACCTGCCGGTTTTCGGCTACCACGATCGGGAGGGCCACGCGGAGATCACCTTCGAGAACGTGCGGGTCCCGGTCAAGGACGTGCTCAAGGGTGAGGGCGAGGGCTTCGCGATCAGCCAGGCCCGCCTCGGCCCCGGCCGCATCCATCACTGCATGCGGGCGATCGGGATGGCCGAGCGGGCGCTGGAACTGATGTGCAAGCGCGCGCAGTCCCGGGTCACCTTCGGCCGTCCGATCGCGGACCGCTCCAACATCCAGGACTGGATTGCGGAGGCGCGCATCGAGATCGAGATGACCCGCCTGCTCACGCTCAAGGCCGCGTACCTGATGGACACGGTGGGCAACAAGGAGGCGCGCACCGAGATCGCCGCGATCAAGGTCGCCGCCCCGCAGATGGCCCTGAAGATCGTCGACCGGGCCATCCAGGTGCACGGCGGGGCGGGCGTCACCGACGACTTCCCGCTGGCGATGGCGTACGCGCACCTGCGGACCCTGCGCCTCGCCGACGGGCCCGACGAGGTGCACAAGCGGGCCATCGCGAAGCAGGAACTGCGCAAGTACCGGGCCCACCGGCCCGCCGGGGCCTGAGGTGGGCGAGACCGTCGGACTCGACCCGGCCGCGGTGACGCGGTGGTTCGGCTCGCTCGGGGTGGGATTCACCGCCCCGCTGCGCTTCGACCGGATCGGGCTGGGCCAGTCGAACCTGACCTTCCTGGTCCGGGATGCCGAGGACCGCAGGTGGGTCCTGCGGCGCCCGCCGCTGGGGCACCTGCTCGCCTCGGCACACGACGTGGCACGGGAGGCGCGGATCATGGCCGCGCTCGCCGAGACCGAGGTGCCCACGCCCCGGATCTTCGGGGTTGCCCAGGACCCATCGATATCCGAGGTGCCGCTGGTGTTGATGGAGTTCCTCGACGGCCAGGTCGTCGACACCATGCCGATCGTGGAATCGCTTGCCCCGCAGCGTCGCAGGGACATCGGGGTCTCGCTGCCGCGGGCCCTGGCCAAGATCCACGCCGTGGACCTCGAGGCGACCGGCCTGACCGACCTCGCCAGCCACAAGCCGTACGCCCAGCGCCAGCTCAAGCGGTGGGCCGGCCAGTGGGAGGTCACCAAGACCCGCGAACTGCCCGAGCTCGACGACCTGACCAGACGGCTGGCCGCGGCAGTCCCGGAACAGCGCGAGGTCGCGCTGGTGCACGGAGACTTCCACCTGCGCAACGTGATCGTCTCGCACGAGACCGGCGAGGTGATCGGGGCACTGGACTGGGAGCTGTCCACGCTCGGCGAGCCCCTTGCCGACATGGGCAGCATGCTCGCCTACTGGCCGGAGCCCGGGGAGGACGCGATCGGCGACTTCCCGGCATCCACGGTGACGGGTTTCCCCACCCGAGCGGAGCTCGCCGGGCTCTACCTGGAGGAGACCGGCCGAGACGCCGAGGCGTTGAAGTTCTGGCATGTGCTGGGCCTGTGGAAGATCGCCGTCATCGCCGAGGGTGTCATGCGCCGGGCCATGGAGAACCCACAGAACAGGGCGGCCGCGGGCACACCCACCGCCGAACAGATCGAAGCGCTCGTCCGCAAGGCCCGCGACGTCGCGACGGACGCCGGGATCTGATCGATTCTCACCCACCATCCATCGACGTAGTTCTCAGGAGAGGCATCATGAAGGCTTGGCGCGTCAACGAACTCGGCGAACCCCGCGACGTACTGAGGCTCGAGGAGGTCGCCGACCTCGCGCCCGGCCCCGGCCAGCTCATGGTCCGGGTGTTGGCTGCGCCCGCGAACTTCCCCGACGTGCTGCTGTGCCGCGGCGAGTACCAGATCAAGCCGCCGCTGCCGTTCACCCCCGGCGTCGAGTTGTGCGGTGAGGTGGTCGCGGTGGGTGAGGGTGTCACCCGGTTCGCGGTCGGGGACCGGGTGATCGGCAACCCGAGCCTGCCGGGTGGCGGGTTCGCGGAGCTGGCGGTCATGGAGGAGTCGAACACCTTCCCCGCACCCGCCGCTCTGGATGATGCCGAGGCGTCCGCGCTGAGCATCGGCTACCAGACGGGCTGGTTCGCGCTGCACCGCCGCACCCAGCTGCTGCCGGGCGAGACCCTGCTGGTCCACGCCGCCGCGGGCGGGGTGGGAAGTGCGGCCGTGCAGTTGGGGAAGGCCGCAGGCGCGAAGGTGATCGGTGTGGTCGGCGGGCCCGACAAGGCCGAGTACTGTCGTCGACTCGGGGCGGATCTGGTGATCGACCGACACACCGAGGACATCGTGGCGGCGGTCAAGGACTTCACCGGCGGCCGCGGCGCGGACGTGGTGTTCGACCCGGTCGGCGGCGATGCGTACACGAAGTCCACGAAGTGCATCGCCTTCGAGGGCCGGATCATCGTGATCGGGTTCGCGGGCGGCACCATCCCACAGCCGGCCCTCAATCATGCGCTGATCAAGAACTACTCGATCATCGGGCTGCACTGGGGCCTGTACAAGGCGTACAACCAGCAGGCGATCGACGACTGCCACATCGAGCTGACCCGGCTCGCCGACGAGGGGGTGATCAAGCCGCTGATCAGCGAGCGGCTCTCGCTCACCGAGGTGGCGGACGGCATCGGCAGGCTCGGCGATGGCACCACCGTGGGACGGATCGTGTTCCAGCCCTGAATCGGAAGGAACGACTGATGGCCGACGGTGACCCCGAAGCGATCGACTCGTTGACGCTGCTGCGCGGCGTCAACGAGACCGCGGGATGATCGACACCGCTTGTGGTTTCGCGGCGGCGACAGTAGTCGGGCAGGTGCTCGCCGCGCAGTGTTCGGTGAACTTTCTGTCCCCGGCCGTCGGCGACGAGTTCGTCGCGCGCGCTGTGGTGGTGAAAGCAGGCAAGCGGCAGGTGTTCACCACGGCCGAGTTGTATGCGGAGCGCGACGGAGCGAGCAAGCTCGTCGCGACGGGCACAACAATATTGGCGGTACCTGCCTGAATTCTCTGTAGTGCAACGGGATTCGCGTTCAGAACGGCGGTGGTTCGTCCAGGTCGATGACGAGGATCGGTCCTGCCGGGTTGCGGGGTTCGGGGTGCCGTGTGCCTGGTGGCACGTGGCTGTCGAGTAGGTAGGCGAGGTCGTTCTCGACGGTGCGGCCGCTGTTGCCATAGGCGAGGTCGCGGAGCGTGAAGTCGTCCGCAGTGTCGTGATGGTCGTGGTTGTGCTCGTCGTCCGGGTCGGTGAAGGGGCCGTTCGGTTCGGTGACGGTGATGGAGCCGTGTGGGTCGGTCCACCGGAGTAGGCCGGATCCGAGTTGTGTGACGGTC
>Ga0207709_10000600_pt1 | contig 30015 bp, 17 predicted proteins | sample KBSM34metaG_FD_184397 | JGI IMG/M metagenome (GOLD analysis project Ga0207709, IMG submission 184397) | Miscanthus rhizosphere microbial communities from Kellogg Biological Station, Michigan, USA - KBS M3-4 metaG (SPAdes) (version 2) | ecosystem: Host-associated > Plants > Roots > Rhizosphere >...
TCGATGTCGTCGCCTTTCAGCACAACTGCACCGGCGTTGTTTTCGGGTTCAGTGCTCAGCTCGTGCGTGTCACTCGAGACAGTTACCTTCTGCTCTTCAATCGCGACTTTCAGAGTGATGTCGAATTGCAACGCTTTGCCGGCGGTGACTTCGACGTCGGGAGTTTCAGACAGGGCAAAGCCCGCATTGATTGCGCGGACTGTGTACTTGCCGGGAACGAGACCATTGATTGTGTAAGAGCCCGCGTCGTTCGTAACCACCGACTTCTCTACGCCCTTGCCGTCAATCGCCGTCACACTCGCACCGACGATGGCGCCGCCGAGCTCATCCAGCACCTGTCCACGCAACGAACCAGGGCGCTGCTGCCCAAGCGCAAGTGCGGGGATACTTGCGCAAATGGCCACCAATAACACGATTTTCTTCATTCCGAAGCTCCTTCGAACCCGATAGCTATTGGCGTGGATAGAGTGCGTTTACGCCCAAACTGAGCGCGGATTGTATCGAAATTAGGCGTAAAGAGTCTGTCAATGGATTGTAAAGTTTTGTCAGTTCCATGGAGTTTGCGATTGACACTTCTTTACGCACGAAAACAAGCGATTCATGTAGGATCGACCCTCTGTGCACAGAGGCTTGCCTTAGGTCGTCCATATGTCATTCAATCTTGCCGAGAAGCAGCCAATGGAACGCGTCCTTGTGATTGACGACGACATCGACCTGTGCGAGCTAGTCGGAGAGTATCTTCAGCCCGAGGGTTACACGGTTGAAGCGATTCACAACGGCGAACGCGGCATCGATCGCGCGCTTTCAGACGAACATGATCTGGTTGTGCTCGACGTGATGTTGCCGGGCACAAACGGATTCGATGTGCTGCGTCGTATCAGAGCGCGTTCCAGAATTCCGGTGTTGATGTTGACGGCCAGAGGCGACGATGTGGACCGCATCGTTGGACTCGAGATTGGCGCCGACGATTATCTTCCGAAACCATTTAACCCCCGTGAGCTGGTTGCACGAATTCGTGCCGTTTTGCGGCGCGCCCAGCCCGTTGAGTCAACTACTTCCGCGCGTGAAACCATTCGAGTCGGCGACATCGAAATGGACAGCAACACGCGAAATGTCCGCCGCTCGGGGGAAGTAGTTGAACTCACCGGAGTCGAATACGACCTGCTCGAAATTCTGCTGCGCAATGCGGGCCAGATAATCAAGCGCGAAGATCTGGTGAAGGACGTGTTGGGACGCGAACTGTCACCCTTCGATCGCAGCATCGACATGCACGTCAGTAACCTGCGCAAGAAGTTGGGCCACCAACTGAACGGTCTCGAGAGGATCAAGACTATTCGCGGCGTGGGCTACATCTACGGCGCCACAGCGGAAAGAGAATGAAGCCACAAAAAGCACAAAAGGCACATAAAACACAAAAAAGACCACGAGACGGTAAATCCCTTTTTGTGCCTTATGTGCCTTTTGTGCTTTTTGTGGCTCCTCTTTGTGGCTAATAAGTATGAAGTTCCCGTTTCGCAATTTATATCTGAAGATCTTCATCTGGTTCTGGCTCGCGATGATCATCATCAACGTCGTGCTGTTTGCGGCGTTTGCCCTCACGCGTCCGACGCCGACGCGCAGGTCGTGGCGCGATCTCGCGCAAACTGGACCAAACGCACAGAGGGCGGCCGAGGTCTACGAGCAATCAGGACCGCAGGCGTTAAGTGCTGCGCTTCAGGCGACAGAGAAAACTTCCGGAGTTGGCGGGACTTTCTTCGACGAGAGTGGGAAAGAACTTTCCGGCCGACCCGTGCCACCAACCGCGGCGGAGCTGATCGCAAAGGCGGCTGAGAGTCGTGATATCGAATTCAACTTCACGGTTGAAAACACACTCGTGGCACGGCCCGTTGTGAGTGCAAAAGGACAGCGATATATCTACCTCGCTCACATTCCTCGTCCTCCTTTCCAACCGACATTTCAATCGTTGGGACTGCGATTGCTCGTAGTGCTCGTTATCGGCGGTATCTTTTGTTACTGGCTGGCACGTTATCTCACGACGCCACTGCTGAAACTTCGCACGACCACAAACGAACTGGCCGGAGGCAATCTCGGCGCGCGCGTTTCGAGGAAACTTACCAAGCGACGTGATGAAGTCGGGCAGCTAGGTCAGGACTTCAACTCGATGGCAGAGCGTTTGGAGTCGATGGTGAAAGCTCAGCAACGCTTGCTGGGTGACATCTCGCACGAACTGCGATCGCCACTCGCGCGGCTCGGCGTTGCGCTTGGTTTGGCGCGGCAGAGATCTGGTCCGGAAGCCAATGGAGCGCTCGATCGTATTGAGCGTGAGTCAGACAATCTCAACGAAATGATTAGCCAGTTGCTGACGTTGACGCGTCTGGAGAGCGGCACTGACGGTCGCAAGCGGACTGACGTTGACTTGGCGGCACTCGTGAAGGAAGTTGCGGAAGATGCTGACTTTGAGGCGCGCAGCATTAATCGCGCGGTGCAGGTTGTTTCGAGCGATCACTGTTCGATAAAAGGCATTGAGGAATTGCTGCGCAGCGCGGTGGAGAATGTCGTTCGCAATGCGGTTCGTTACACGCCTGAGGGAACGGCGGTCGAAGTTGCTCTGCAGCGGCAGAATGGCCACGCTGTGATTAGCGTGCGTGATCGTGGCAAGGGCGTTCCGGAAGAATCACTCGAAAAGATCTTTCGCCCGTTCTATCGCACAGAGGATGCGCGCGACCGGCAGAGTGGTGGCGGGACCGGCCTCGGCCTCGCGATCACCGAACGCGCGGTGCGCATGCACGGCGGATCTGTTGAGGCTGTTAATGCTGTTGGGGGTGGCCTGGCGGTGGAGATGAAGTTTAGACATGATTCACAAGATTTGCATGATTAACAGGATATCTTGTTCATCCTGAAAATCATGTTATTCCTGTCCCCGTTTTCCTCGTCTTGCGGCGTCTCAACTGTATTTCAACAAACCTCACTACCAGGATCCAAATCAACGCCGCCGCAAATCCCGCAATCACATCCGTCGTGTAATGCACACCGAGATAGATTCGCGAAAAGCCGATCGCCAGAAACATCAACGTCGACACAATCCAGATCGCCGTCCGTACTCGTTTCGACTTGATTCGCGCCGTGAGTATCGCGGCGAGGGCGCCGAAGAAAACAGCGCTCGTCAGTGAGTGACCACTCGGAAAACTATACGTCTCCGGGAGCGACAGGTTGAAGAACGGCTCCGGTCGCGCACGTTTGAACGCGAGCTTCAACGTTATATTCAACAGCCCTGCGCCGATCATCGTGAGCGCGAAGAGCCTCGCCTCGCGACCCCACTGCTTCATCGCGAATCGAACGCAGACGATGATCGTCCCGATAGTCAGCGCGATCGTCGATCCAACAAAAGAAAACCCACGCATGACGATTGTGAGCGTTGGCGACGCCAGCTGATGAATGGCAGCGCGCGTAACTTCGTCAAAGTGTCGCGCATCGCCCTCGAGCACTTCGTCCGCCAGCCAGCCAAAGAAAATCAGCGTCGCAATGGCCGTCCCAAGGCCCAGCAACAGTGATAGACTAAGAAACTCAAACCAGCGCTTTTCGTTTGTTGGTTCGCTCGACACGATTTCCTAGTGTAAATCATTTCGTGGCTAATCTTCCCAGACGAAGTTTTCTCAAAACTATCGGCAGTGCCGCAGTCGCGACGGCACTACCGCACGTCATTCTCGGAGCCCAATCGCCAAAGCCTTCTGTGGCCGTCTTGTGGGAGCCTGAGTTCCGGCAGGTCAACGGGTGCGATATCTCTCGCGAGACGCTGCAAGAGGCGCTCGAGAGCTTCACAGTTGAGTTCCTCGGCGAACGCGATCTAATCGCGCAACTCGACGCCACGCGTTTCGATCTGCTCGTCACACCATACGGTTCCGCTTTTCCCAAACGTATCTGGCCCACGCTCCTGAAGTATCTGCGCGCCGGTGGAAACTGGCTGAACATCGGCGGCGTTCCGCTTTCGAATCCGGTAGTGCGCGATGGTTCCCGTTGGCTGGTCGAGCCGGCACAAACCGCTTTTCACAAACGCCTTGGCATCACTCATTGGTTTTCCATCGACACCCCGAAAAACGTCAATCAAATCGGCTTCAAAACCGACAAAGTCTTCGAGTTGTACGTGCGATTAAGCTCTACAAACAACGAACCCGATGAAGCCGGAAGCGATGGTCCACACGAGGGAGTTGTTCAGCCGATGACGGCGATGCTCAACAGTGATGCTCGAGCGGTAGGTGCGCCGGTGGTTCAGATCGATCGCCTGCTCGGTGAGTTTGCAGGCGGCCGCTGGGTGTTTGCCAATTTCAACGGGAGCATCGAGAGCTCAGCAATCAGCATTCTTGTGCGAAGGGCATCAGAGGGCGCGAGTCGCTTTGAAGTGCGAACGAACTTCGCGTCATACAAGCCCGGCGAGATTCCCACTCTGACAGTTGAACTGCTGCGCCCGAAAGGTGACCTGCAAAAGTTCATGAAGATGATGGAGTGCAGCATTCAAATACGCGATAAGACTTACGCGGTCGTCTCGCAATTTAACGTGATCGCTAATGCAGACAACTCCAAAGCGACTATCTCCGTTAAGATTCCAAACGCTCCAAAACTCGCGCCCGGCTTTTACAAGATCGAGGCACAATCAAGTTTCAACTTACTCACTCACAGGACCGGCTTCTGGGTCTACGACGAAGAACTCCTCGCGCGTGGCAAAGCACTGACAGTCGACAAACATTTCTTCTATCGCGAAGCCAAGGTGTTTCCAGTAACCGGCACGACTTACATGGCGTCTGACAAACATCGTCGCTTCCTCTTCGAACCGAATCCATTCGTTTGGGACCTCGACTTCTGGTCGATGAAAGACGCCGGTGTGAACCTCGTGCGCACCGGAATCTGGACCGGTTGGAAGAAGTACATGCCCGAGCCAGGCAAGGTCGACGAGGCAGTGTTGCGCGCTTTCGATGCGTTTCTGCTCACTGCGCACAAGTACGACATACCCGTGATCTTCACGTTCTTCGCTTTCCTGCCCGAGACGTGGGGCGGCGAGAATGCCTATCTCGATCCGCGCGCTGTCAAAGCGCAGCAACAGTTCATCTCAGCTTTTACCGAACGCTGCCGACACATCGATGACGTCCTCTGGGATTTCATCAACGAACCGTCTTTCTGCTCGCCTAAATATCTCTGGAACTGCCGGCCAAATTACGACGCACACGAACAAGCCGCGTGGAAACAGTGGCTGAAGGATCGTTATCCCGCCGCCAATGATGAGGAACGCGTCAGTCAACTCCAGAAGGTTTGGCGCAGCAGTGATGAATCGTTAGATCTGCCTCGCTTGCAGGACTTCGAAAGCGTCAATCTCATCGACGATCGCCTGCCGCTCAAGACACTCGACTATCGCCTCTTCGCCCAGGACATGTTCATTCGCTGGGTTCGGCAGATGACGCCGGCTATCAGAAGCAACGGCAACACGAAACAGTTGATCACCGTGGGCCAGGACGAAGCGGGCCTCGCGGATAGTCCAAACATTCAGTTCTTCGCGAAAGAGATCGATTTCACGTCGCTGCACAACTGGTGGAACAACGACGATCTGCTTTGGGACAGCGTGCTCGCTAAGACGCCGTCGAAGATGAGTCTGGTAGAAGAGACCGGCGTGATGTTCTACGAGAAAGCTGATGGCGGTGCAGCGTGGCGCAGCGAAGAGGACGTTGCCAATCTTCTTGAACGCAAGATGGCGCTTTCATTCGCCGCCGACGGCGCGGGCTTCGTCGAGTGGATCTGGAACACGAATCCATACATGAATTCGACGAATGAAGTGGGCATCGGCTTTCATCGTGTTGACGGGACGTCGAAACCGGAGCTCGAACCATTTCTGCGCATCGCGAAGTTCATGGCCCAACATGGCGAGCGTCTGAAAGATCGCGTGTCTGAACCCGTGGCGATGGTGATTCCTCACTCGCACATGTTTTCACCGCGCAGCTTCGCGCAGGAAGCGACGCGCAGAGCAGCGCGCGCGATGTATTACCACTGCGGTGTGCCCGTGCAGGCAATTAGTGAATACACGCTCGGCGAGTATGCGGGACAGGCGAAGTTGATCATCGTGCCGTCGCCTCGTGTGCTCACACTGAAATGTTGGGAGATGCTGAAAGCCGAAGCGCAGCGCGGAGCGGTGGTCGCCATCAGCGGGCCGATTACGAAAAACGAATACGGGATTTCCACAGGAACACGCCCCGACATGTGGCTCTATACGAGGGTAAGACCGGTTGCAGCATCTGAAACTATCACCATCAACGGGCGTGAATATCTCGTGCGCTACGAGGGTGAGAAGCTGCAACGACTGGAGAAGGGTTGGCTCGCGCCGCCGGTGTTTCCACTCGTCAACGTTCTTGGTGCGGGAAAACTCGTTTGGTCTCCGCTGCCTTTGGAGCTTGGCGATTCAATGCCGGCGCTCGTGGCGTTTTATAAGATGGCACTCTCACATGCACGCATCTCGCCGTTATTCAGTGCCGTTCCGAGCACACCTGCGGTGTTGATTCTGCCGTCAGTTTTTCGTGATGTTGTGCTTTACACGTTCGTGTCTGAAACCGGTCGCGACACGCGCATGCAGGTCACGCACCTTGAGTCGCGAACACGATTTAATGTGATGGTGCCGGCGCAAAGAACCGCGATGGTTCTGATCGATCGAAAAACTGGAAAAGTGATCTCATGAACAAACCTTCAAGACTTCTGTACCTTGTGAGTTTTCTTGTGCTTGTTGTGTTGCCGGCGAGTGCACAGGTGAAATGGCAGCTCGTCTGGTCAGATGAGTTTGATTACACCGGTCTCCCGGACCCGGCGAAGTGGGGCTACGACGTCGGCGGCCACGGCTGGGGCAACAAAGAATTGCAGTTTTACACGAAAGATCGGAAAGAAAACGCGCGCGTTGAGAACGGTCATTTGATCATCGAGGCAAGACGCGAGGATTGGGAAGGACGCCAATACACGTCCGCGCGGCTCATCAGCAAAGGCAAAGGCGACTGGCTTTACGGTCGCATCGAAGTGAGTGCAAAGCTGCCGTCCGGCCGCGGAACCTGGCCCGCGATCTGGATGCTTCCCACCGGTTGGGAATACGGACGTTGGCCGAGTAGCGGCGAGATTGACATCATGGAGCACGTCGGCTTCGATCCGGACGTCGTACATGCCTCGATACACACGAAGTTGTACAACCACAACATCAACACACAGAGAACTGGGCAGGTGCGTGTGCCCAATGCCCGCACCCAATTCAACGTCTACGCAATCGAATGGGAAGCGCAGGAAATTCGCGGCTACATCAACGATCAGTACTACTTCACATTCAGGAACGAAGGCCTGATGGACCCACGGGCCGATTACAGAGTGTGGCCCTTCGACAAGCCCTTCCACCTCCTCCTCAACATCGCCGTCGGTGGCACCTGGGGCGGCCAAAAAGGTGTCGACGACACTATCTGGCCTCAGCGCATGGAAGTTGATTACGTGCGCGTGTATAAACCGAAGAAAAGCACAAACGATTGAGCTAAAATTTCTGTTTTTTGTGCCGCTTTGTGGCGAAGCGGTGGTGTATTATCTGCCGCATGTCAAAGACCCTTGTCGCGCTTCTTCTCGTTTCCCTGTTTGCATTTCAACTCTCGGCACAAACATCGCAGTCATCTGCGGATGACTACAACGCGATCTTCAAAGCGCTGAAGTGGCGGTCGATTGGACCGTTTCGTGGTGGACGGTCGAATTGCGGGACCGGTGTTGTCGGCGATCCGAAGACCTACTACATGGGAACGACCGGTGGTGGGTTGTGGAAGACGGAGGACATGGGGATCAGTTGGAGGAATATCTCGGATGGATATTTTAAGACTGGCTCCGTCGGCGCGGTTGCAGTCGCTGAGAACGATCCGAATGTGGTTTACGTCGGCATGGGCGAGCACGCGGTGCGTGGTGTGATGACGCATCACGGCGATGGGGTCTACAAATCCACGGATGCCGGTAAGACGTGGAAAAAAATCGGACTCGATGCAACGCAGCATATCTCACGTATCGTCGTCGATCCAAAAAACTCAAACATCGTTTTCGTGGCTGCGCAGGGCGCGTTGTACAGCAGATCGAAAGAGCGCGGTGTCTACAAGTCAATCGATGGCGGCGCAACGTGGAAGCTCGTCTTGTCTGTAGATGACAAAACAGGCGCGTCGGAATTGTCGATGGACATGAACAATCCGCGCATTCTTTACGCCGCGATGTGGGAGCATGGACGTCTGCCCTGGAAAGTGATCAGCGGCGGCCCCGGCAGTGGTCTTTACAAATCGACTGACAGTGGAGAGACGTGGGAGAAGTTGAAAGAAGGTTTGCCGGAAGAGCTCGGCAAGATGTCGATCGCAGTCAGCCGTTCGAACCCGGAAAAAGTTTACGCCCTCATCGAAAGCGATTCTGACAAGGAAGCGGGCGGCCTCTTTGTTTCAGAGAATGGCGGCAAGAAATGGAGCCGCATCACGAACGATCATCGTCTCGTTCAGCGCGCGTGGTATTACATCGAACTCTTTATCGATCCGAAGAACGAAGACACGATCTACGTGCTGAGCGCGCCTGCACTGCGTTCGACTGACGCCGGTAAAACATGGGAATCACTTTCAGGCACGCACGGCGACTTTCACGATCTCTGGATCAATCCAAACGATCCAAACAACTTCATCATCTCCAACGACGGCGGTTCATCGATAACTTTCAACGGCGGTAAGAGTTTTAGCTCGCAGGGCAACATGCCGACGGCGCAGTTTTACCGCATCAACGTCGACAACCAGTTTCCGTATCGCATCTATGGCGGGCAGCAGGACAACTCGTCTGTGTCGATCGCTAGTCGGGAGTTGGGAAGCGGTAGCATTGGCACTTCGAGTTGGACGTACTCCGCCGGCGGTGAGAGCGCGTTTCTCGCGTTCGATCCCGATAATCCCAAGTTTGTGATGGGCGGCAGCTATCAGGGAACAATCGAGGTGCTCGATATCGCCGCGCAAGCGAGCACGCAAGTCATGGCCGCGCCGATTCAGTATCTCGGGATGGACGCGAAAGACATCAAGTATCGTTTCAACTGGAACTCGCCGATCATCTGGAGCAAACACGAGCCCAACACCTATTACCACGGCTCTCAGTATCTGCTGAAGACGAGCGACATGGGTCGCACGTGGAAGGAAGTCTCCCCGGATCTCACGCGCAACGAGAAGGAGAAGCAAGGCAAGGGAGGTGGTCCATACACGAACGAAGCAGTCGGTGCGGAAAACTACGGCACGCTTGCGTACATCATGGAGTCGCCACACGAGAAGGGCGTGATCTGGACCGGCAGTGACGATGGTTTCGTCTATCTCACGCGCGATAATGGCGCAAACTGGAAGAACGTAACTCCGAAGGGCCTCGCAGAGTGCCTGATCAATGCGATCGAAGTCTCGCCGCACGATAAAGCAACTGCATACATCGCCACCACTCGTTACAAATTTAACGATCACTCACCCGGTTTATACAAAACTACGGATTACGGTAATACGTGGACGAAGATCACAGACGGTTTGCCTGCAAACGCGTTTACGCGAGTCGTTCGCGAAGACGACGTGCGTCGCGATCTCTTGTTTGCCGGAACGGAACTGGGTCTGTTTATTTCGTGGAATGGCGGCCGAAGCTGGTCGCCATTTCAGTTGAACCTGCCGATCACGCCTATAACTGATCTGCGTGTGCATAAGGGTAACTTGATTGCCGCCACCTCGGGACGATCGTACTGGATCCTCGACAACTTGAATGTGCTGCGCCAGTACAAAAAGGACGGGCCGGCATTCGCAATCTACCGGCCTGAAGGCACCTATCTTGTGAACGGCGGCAGCGACCTGGATCGAACTGAGGATGAGTTCACAGGCGCGAATACATTCCGAGGTGTTAATCCTGCCACGGGAGTTGTTTTCTACTATCAACTGCCTGAGTTGAAGAAGGACGATCAGATCTCGCTCGAGATCAAAGACGCAAGCGGCACCGTCGTTCGCAACTTTTCTTCGAAAGCGGACGAGAAGTTCATCAGGTACGATTCCGGGCCAAGACCCGATCCATTGTTGTCGAAGAACAAAGGTCTGAACCGCTTTGTTTGGGACCTGCGTTATCAAACGATGGTGGGTGTGCCGAACGTGCGAATCGAAGGAGGCTTCGCCGCACACAAAGCGCCGCCGGGTCGTTACAGCGTGACGCTGAAAATGGGCGGCCAGACGGTCAACACCGAAGCGGAGATCCTCGCCAATCCACTCTACCCGACCGACGCGCAGACCTACACCGAGTATCACCAAACAATGCTCGGCATGGAAACCGAGCTGACGACAATGCATCGCATGGTCAACAGTCTTTACGAGAAACAGAAGCAGCTGGAGTCGCTGCTCGGCTCATTGTCAGCGGATAAATACGGTGCGATTAAAAAAGACGGCGAAGCGCTGCTCAAGAAGATGAAGGCGTGGGACGAGGACATGGTGCAGCGGAAGTCGAAGGCCTACGACGACGTCGAAAACTTTCCTAACAAGTTCACCGCGAACTATCTATTCCTGATCAATCAAACCGAGAGCGATATTCCGCGCGTGAATCAGCCATCGTTCGATCGCTTGAAAGAATTAAACGCGCAGTGGGCCACGTTGAAGGCGCGCGGCAACGAGCTGCTCAACCAGGACATTCCGGCGTTTAATAAACGCTTGTGGGACGCCGGCTTGGGCGCAATCTGGGCCACGGATAAAACGGATTAAAGAAAACAGATAAACGCGGATAAGAACAACAAAATCCGGATTCTATCCGCGTTTATCTGTGGTATAGTCTGCCCCTCGTTTCGCAATTCCCCCAAATTAACTCACCACTTCCTTTCACGGAGAGCTTCAGATGGACGTTGAGATTCAAATAAATAATAGCCCGAATGCCAACGCTCGATTCTTAAACTGGTCCCCGACTCGATGTCGCATCCGGATCACAAATCCAGCCGGTGCCCAGGGCCAGGGACAACCCCCAATTCGTATTAGTGCACGCACAACAGCCAATAGCGGCTCAGTTGTCTTTCGCTCCGGAACCACGGGCGCGTTCGCCGCGTCGTTGCAACTGCGTGTACCAGTTAATGGCAACTGGGTCTCGTTTTTTGCAGCCGGACAATTCGGACGCCCCAGCGTCAGTCTCAATGATGTGGCGATTCAGGCAAAGCACGGCAACGGGAATCAGGTGATCGGATCAACTCCGTGTACCGTTCGCATCAGAAAGAATGCCAACAACCTGACGCCTGCCGAGCGCGATCGCTTCATCGCCGCCTTTGCACAACTCAACAACCAGGGCCTCGGCCGTTTCGCTGACTTCCGCGACATGCACACAAACGTCAGCTCACCACAGGCGCACGGCGCGCCCGGATTTCTGCCTTGGCATCGTGCTTACCTGCTCGACCTCGAACGCGAGTTGCAGGCAATCGATCCGAGTGTCGCGCTGCACTACTGGCGTTTCGATCAAGGGTCGCCAAATATCTTCAAGCGTGATTTTCTGGGCGAATCGGATAACGTCGGCACGGTGTTCTTCAGCGCAACCAATCCGCTGCAGTTCTGGAAAACTGACGGCGTGACGGGAATCAACCGCCGCCCGTTCTTTAACACCAACAATCCGACTGGCGTACGCACGGAAGCGCAAACTCTCGCGCTCGGAACAAACTACACGAACTTCCGCACCATGGAAGGAAATCCGCATGGCTCAGCGCACACGAGCTTTGGCGGTTCCATCTCCAGCATCGGCACCGCCGCACGCGATCCGCTGTTCTTTCTTTTGCACTGCAACGTCGATCGACTATGGGCCAAGTGGCAGCGGAACAACAACCGGTTCAATCCCGCTGTGGCGGCGTCGTTCGACAGCGGCGCGTGGCCGATCGGTCACAACCTTGTTGACACGATGTGGCCCTGGAACGGCATTACCGGACCACCACGTCCGCCAACGGCGCCCGGTGGCACGATGGCGCCGTCGCCCGTTGTGACTGCTCCTGGACTCAGCCCGCGCGTGCGCGACAGTCTCGATTTTCAGGGCAAGATCAATGCCGCTGCGTGTATGGGATTCGATTACGACGACGTCCCATTTTCCTAATGTGCGTTATACGAGGAGATCGAAATCATGACGACGAAAAAACGCAAAGCTGCTGCGAAGAAGAAGAGCCCGGCGAAGAGATCGCCGCGCGCCGCATTCGCGGTAGCTACGAACGAGAAGAAGTCCACAGCGGAACGTGCGAAGGCGTTTGCGGAAGCACCGCTTGCGACGATCGCGTCCGATCAGAGCCTGCAAGCGTCGCTGAGCGTGCTACGCGATCGAGAGCAACCGATAAAGGTTCGTCTCGCAGCACTGCAGTCGCTGCAGGCGGCAACGTTTAGTGTGATCGAGTTTGAACCGTATCGAGAAGACTATTTCGCAACGCTGCGTGAGCTGGTGGACGATCCTGACGCGGAATTGCGGCAGCGTGTGTTGGGGATTCTTGCGCGTGAAAAGGATGGGTATGTTCAGAAGCGACTGCTCGAGGGATTGCAGGACACGAGCAAAGCCCTGGTGCCGCCAGAGAAAGCGCTGCAACTGCTCAGTTACGACGTACACGCGGACGCCTATCCCGTGGCGCGCGAGATCGTAAACGCGCCGCCGAATCCTGAAGCGAAGCGCGAGGCGCTGCGGTTGCTTTCGGCGGATGCGAACTCCGCGCCTGTGTTCGAGAAGTTGATGCGCGACAAGAACGAGGATCGCGACATTCGCCAGATCTCCGCTGCCGCCTTGCAGTCAGTTAAACCCAAACGATTTCAGGAGCAGGCGCGCGAGTTGTTGCTTGATGACAAGGAGTACGACGACATCCAGGCGACAGCTTTAACGGCGCTCGAACAGTTCGGCGACGAAAAGGCCGTTGCGAAAGATCAGAAGTTGATGGACCGCGTCGACGAACTAGGGAAGGGAAAGTCTGCAAAAGTCAAAAAGACCGCCAAGCGCTTCATGACCCGTTACGGATCGGAGAAATAGAGACGGAGGCCAACGCCGGGCGGCCACGGAGGGCCGCCCCTACAGCACGCTCCGAGAAAATAAAATCCTTCGAACGTACTGTAGGGGCGGCCCTCCGTGGCCGCCCGGCGTGGAACTCAAGCATTGACTGTATTCACGGAACAAAACTTTTCTGGTCTTGTCGACCAACTCCCTCGCGACCAACTGCTCTCTCTCCTCCGGGAAGATCACCAACTGTACGATCAACGCGGCGCGGCAACGGTCGTGCGCATGCGAGGCTGGGTCATGCTTACCCTCGCACGCCCCACATTGCCCGACGCTGCTCTTCCATTCCTTCTCGAAGATCTCGACACGGGCGTCGACCCATACCTCGTTGCGGCCGCCGCCGCTGCCCTGCGCTCATACCTGCACCCCAACGCGGCGTTCGCGCCGTTCGTCGTGCGCGCCATCACCAACATTCGCTACCGCGACGACCGTGTGTCACTCGACACATACGGCGGATACGCAATTGGCACAAACGGAACCACACCAGTTCGCGAGCTTCTCGCTACCTTAACGTGGCTCGGCCCGCACGCGCGCGCCGTCATCTCGGAGATCGAATCGCTACACACAGGTCCAACAGCGCTCAGTAAGAAGTATCAACCCACTCTCGAACAGATCCTCGCCAACCTGCAGTCACAAACTGTATCCGACGACTGCTGCCAGTTGCCCGACAGCGTCAAGGATCTATTCTCATGGATGCATCTCACGCGCACGAACTCATCATCAATTGACTCAACCGTCTTCGAAGACCAGGACGGTCAAACGATAACCTTTGGCGAATACTTCCACGGCCGGCCATCAATCGTCGTCTTCTTCTACACACGTTGCGACAACCCGCTGAAGTGCTCACTGACAATCACCAAACTCGCGCGCATTCAAAAGCTCCTCGAGACCGAAGGCGTGGCCGAGCAAATCAACACAGCAGGCATAACTTACGATCCGGGCTTCGATCTGCCCGAGCGCCTTCTCAACTACGGCCAGCACCGAGGCATTCACTTCGCGCCGCAACATCGCCTGCTGCGAGCCTCGGACGGACTCGATTCACTTCGCAAACACTTCCAACTTGGCGTTAACTTCATCGAGTCGCTCGTGAACCGGCATCGCATCGAACTCTATATCCTCGACGCGCGAGGTCAGACGGCAGGATATTTCGGACGGATCCAATGGAATGAAAGAGACGTTGTCGATCGTGCGATCGAAGTATTGAAGGAGAATGACACCGGCAACACATCACGGCTGCGTGTTGCTTCACCGGTCTTCGGAACGGCAGTCGCACTCGGACTCGCACTCTTCCCGAAGTGCCCATTCTGCTGGGCTGCGTATCTCAGCTTGTTTGGAATTGCAGGACTGGAAAGTATTCCCTACTCACCGTGGCTACAACCCGTGCTCGCAATTTTATTACTTTCAAACCTGACGAGCGTGTGGTTCCGCGTTCGCACAACGGGCCGAATGCTCCCGTTCTATCTGGTCACCGCCGGTGCACTAACGCTTATCTTGTCAAAAGCCTTCGCAGGTCCGGTCAGCGCCAGCTTCCTCGGCGTCTTCCTCACTCTCGTCGGCTCCGTCTTGAGCACCTTTACTCGCTTGGACACAGTCAGTACCACCTCGCGGTAGCGGGTGGGTGCGCAGCCAACAGGCTCAAATAACAACTAGCGCGCTGCGCTTGCACCCACCCGCTACCGCGAGGTGGTACTGACTGTGTCCAAGTAACTGCTTACTGCACAACGACTACTCACTCAGCCCTGAGCGCTACGATCGGGTCCACGCGTGTTGCGCGTCGCGCTGGGATGAGGCACGCCAGCAACGCAACAGTCAACAGCACGATCGAGACGCCGGTGAATGTGAGCGGATCGGTCGGCGAGACGCCATAGAGCATTCCGATCAGAACGCGCGAAACGAGGAATGCTCCGACTAACCCAAGCACAAGTCCGATCAACGCCATCTTCATTCCCTGTCGCACCACCAACTGCAGAACGTCAGCACGGTTTGCGCCGAGCGCCATGCGAATCCCGATCTCGTGTGTCTGCCAACTCACCGAATAGCTCATCACGCCGTACAGCCCAATCGCCGCAAGCACCAACGCGACTGACGCAAATATGCCGAGCAGCAACATATTGAACTTGCGTGGCGCGACCGATGTTCCCAACAACTGTTCAAGCGTCTGCACGCGCCAGATGATCTGCGCCGGATCAAACGCCTTCACTTCCGCGCGCGCGGCTTGTGTCAGTTGCGACGCATCCGGCGATTCAGTTCTCAAAACAAGACTCATTCGCCGATCCGGTTTCTGAAGATAGGAAAAGTACATCTCCGGCTGGACGTCGACATCAAGCCCTTTCCTTCGAACATCACCTACGACACCGATGATTTCTCGCGGCGTCTTATCCTCGCCGTCGAGAATGAGTCGTTTGCCGATGGGGTCGTCGTTCGAAAAATAATGCTTTGCGAACGCGTTGCTGACGACCGTCACCTGAGGTGTAGTTGCCGTATCAGCGTCGGTAAAAACACGCCCGCGCAGCAAAGGGATGTTCATTGTGCGATAGTAATCACCACTCGCAACAGTGTAATCAGCGGTCGCTTCATCGCCAGGTTTGTATGGCGGCCGGCCCTCGATATTAAAGCTCACCTCAACGTCGAAATCCGTCAGCGGCACATTGCTGACCACTGACGCATCGCGAACGCCGGGAACATTCTTCATGCGCTGAATAAGCTGTTGAAACGCTGCCGATCGTTGTTCCGGCTTTGTGTATGTCGCTCGGCTCAGTGGAATATCGACTGTCAGCACGCTCTTCGAATCGAAGCCCGCATCGGTATGTAGTAGCCGCCAAAAACTATTGATCAGCAGGCCGGCGCCGGCCAACAGCATCAACGACAGTGCTACTTCAGAGACGATCAACGCGCTGCGCATCCCGTTGCGCGCACCATGCGATAACCCACGTCCGGTTTCTTTCAGCATGTTGCCCGGATCAGGTCTGGACGCCTGTAAGGCTGGCACGAGACCAAACAAGATCCCCGTCAACGTCGCCATACCGAATGTGAACGCGAGCACATAACGGTCGATGACGACCTCACGAAGACGCGGCACGTCGACTGGTCCATAAGCTACAAGCAGTTTGGTTCCCCAGCTCGCGAGCAACAGACCAACAACACCGCCTGCCAACGCAAGGAGAAGGCTCTCAGTCAGAAGTTGCCACGCAATGCGGCGGCGACTTGCGCCCAGCGCCATGCGAATAGCGACTTCTTTCTGACGCGCAACCGCACGAGCGAGAAGAAGATTCGCGACGTTTGCACACGCAATCAACAACACCAAACCGACTGCACCGAGCAACACGAGAAGTGCCGGACGATAGTCGCGCGTGACGTTCTCGTGCATCGAGACGGCATTGAAGATCACGTTAGTGTTTGAGACCGGCGACTGTTGTTCGATTTGTCGTGAAAGCAGATCGAGGTCTGCTTTTGCCTGTGCGACTGTGACGCCTGGCTTAAGGCGGGCGATTACATCCAGCATCCTGTTCGTACGTTCTTCGCGAATTTCCTTCGTCATGAACGCGGCGGAGAAAATCGGTTCCCAATAATCCTGATTATCATCGGAAATCGGATATTCAAAACCCGGCGGCATGATCCCGATAACAGTCGACTTGCCGCCGAGGTCTATCTCACGACCGATGATGCTCTGGTCGCCGCCAAAACGTCTTTGCCACAAACCGTGGCTCAAAAGAATCACCGGCGACGCTCCGGGTTTATCTTCATCGCGCGTAAAAACGCGGCCGAGCTCGGGCTTCACACCGAGCACAGAGAAGTAATCCGCACTGACGGCGACGCCGATCACGCGTTCGGGATCACCGCCCTGAGTAACGATTGTGCCGGAGCGCTGAGCCGTGGCAACGTATTGAAGGGTCGTCGAGGATTTCTGCACATCGAAGAAGTCAGGGACGGAGAAGGTGCCGCGCCCGTTGAGAGCTTGATTGCGTTGCTCGGAGGCGAGCATTACCAGTTGCTCGGGCTGCGGGTAAGGCAGCGGTTGCAGCAGAACAGTATTAACGACCGAAAAGATTGCTGTGTTGGCGCCGATACCGAGTCCGATTGCGATGATCGCGACAATCGTGACGCTCGGTTTCTTCAACAGCATTCGGGCTGAATAAACGATGTTCCTCCAGAGCGCGTCCATAGTTTGACTCCTTTGCGAATTGGTTGAAGAGAGTCAAAGGTTATGCCAGTGAGATCTATTAGGAATCACGGGCGTGAATTCAGGTTTGCATTTCGCAAATGAGACTGCACAATCCCATTTTTGATACTTGGACACAGTCAGAACCACCTCGCGGTAGCGGGTGGGTACGTCGTAGACGCGGTCGGATCCAAATGCTGCGCATGCACCCACCCGCTACCGCGAGGTGGTACTGACCCGGTCCAAGTACGGTGTGCGGAACTATTGACAACTATCGCACACGAGCCTTATCTTCCCGCAGGTCAACACACGTTTCCGGCCAGTTCCCCCAACCGACCGATTGCGCCGATTCGGCGCGCATGAATTTCACGATCCCGGGAACCAAATAAGCTTTCCAATTTACGCAGCCGGCAAAGCCGTCTCGCGCCTAACCCGATCTTCAAAACGGAAGGACTCTCAAAATGAAACGACTCAAAGCCTCCGCACGTCGTAAGTATCCCTGGCTACTTCTCTCTCTAATTCTCGTTGCCGCATCGTTGCTGTTGAGCAACGCGGCCTCAGCATCATGTAACTTTCTCTCGATACTGGCATCGATAGGATCTGGCGATGGACAGGTGATCACGCCAAGAGCTATCGCGCTTGATCCCTCCGACAATGTTTTTGTTGCCGATCAAAACGATCGCGTTCAGAAATTTAATTCAAGCGGTGTCTTTCAGTTTAAGTTCGCTACTGGAGGCAGCAGCTTTGGATCCGTTGTCGCGCCTTCCGGCGTTGCAGTTGATCGGACCACAGGCGATATTTACGTCGCCGATGGCTTCCCGGAACGAACGAATGGAATCGTACAGAAATTCAATTCAAGCGGTGTGTTTCAATTGGCATGGGGCACGTCAGGCAGCGGTAATGGCCAGTTCTTGAACGGATCCGGAGGCGTCGCGGTTGACTCTGCCGGCAATGTTTACGCTACAGATCTCGGCAACCATCGCATTGAAAAGTTTACTTCCGGCGGAAGTTTCATCATGAGCTGGGGCGGTAGTGGTACTGGTAACGGGCAGTTCAGTGGTCCGGAAGGAATCGCGATCGACGCGACCGACAACGTATACGTCGCTGATACCGGCAATCATCGCATTCAGAAATTCAATACGAGTGGCACGTTCGTTACGAAATGGGGAACGAACGGCACCGGCGATGGACAGTTTGACACGCCATGGGGAGTGTCAGTTGATGGCGTGGGCGATGTCTATGTTGCCGATACAAACAACAATCGTATTCAGAAGTTTTCACCGACGGGCACGTTCATTTCGAGCTGCGGGACAAGTGGAACTGGCAACGGAGAGTTCTCTGGACCACAGGATGTGGGGGCCGGTTCGACCGGCAACTACTACGTAGCGGATACCGGCAACGATCGCGTGCAAAAGTTTGGGGCCGGCGGCGCCGCGCCGATTGCAAATGCAGGTACTGATCAAACAGTTGAGTGTGGTGGTGCAACCACGTCAGTCACGCTTGATGGAACAGGGTCAACACCTGGCACCGGAACCATCAACTCATACTCATGGACTGAAGGTGCGACTCCCCTCGGCACAGGCTCGACGTTGATGGTGTCGCTAGCCAAAGGCTCGCACACGATCACTCTCACCGTTACAGATACCGCTGGCGGATCTGATACAGATGACGTTGTAGTGAACATCGTCGATACGACCCCGCCCGTCATCACTTGTCCGGCTGACGTCGTGGTTAATCTTCCGCCGAACTCGAGTGCGACTTCGATGACTGTGAACTATCCGGCAGTGACTGCGACGGATGGTTGTTCGTCGAGTGTCAATGTAACGAGTAGTCCTGCCTCTGGTTCAGTTTTCCCGCTCGGCTCGACCACGGTGAACGCATCGGCTGATGATGGGACCACCACGCCCAGCACGTGCTCGTTCAAAGTGATCGTGCAGTACAACTTCGCCGGGTTCTTCCAGCCGGTTGATAACCTGCCGGTCTTCAACGTGGTCCAGGCTGGAAGAGCAATACCGGTGAAGTTCAGCTTGAGTGGAAATAAGGGACTCGGAATCTTTGCAGCGGGTTCACCTTCTTCCGGACCTGTCGCGTGCAACTCGAGCGATCCGGCAAGTGATCTGACGGAGACGGTGACGGCTGGCGGCAGTAGCCTCAGTTACGATCCCACAACAGATCGATACGTCTACGTGTGGAAGACTGATCCGTCCTGGGCTGGTACTTGTAGACAATTGGTAGTGGAGTTGAACGACGGTACGATCCATCGCGCGAACTTCAAGTTCAAGTGAGGTTCGGAAGTTTTAGCCGCAGATGAACGCCGATCTTTTATCCGCGTTCATCTGCGCAAATCCGCGGCTAACGTTTTTCTTTAATATCGTACACCCACAACGATTCGAGATCTCGAATGTAAAGCCTCCCGTTAGCAATCACGGGATAAGCAAACGCTTTCTCCGACATCTGCCCCATCTGTTTTTTCTGCGGCGGATTCGGCGGCGTGAAGCGACCTTTTTCGCGATAGCCTTCGGGAGTCGCTTCCACCAACACACAGTCTCCTTCGGTGTCGTGAATGTATAAATACCCATCGGCGTAGGCAGCCGAACTCATGCCGAAGTTTTCAGCCTTCCATTTCACCTTCCCTGTTGCGAACTCAATTGCGACCAGTCCGCCCAGGGCTTGCGTCCCGTAAAGATGGTCGCCGACCAGCACCGCCCCGCCAAAGCCGTTGGGAAGTCCGCGCTCGAAGTAAACCTGTTCTGCTGCAACTCCATCGCCTTCCGGTTTCAAACGGACGAGTCCGCCGCCCGTACCCAGCGCTCCACCATACACATATTCACTACGCGCTACCGGCGTGAAAGCCTGCGCCGGGCCTTTGACCACTTCCTTGTAGCGCCAGAGGAACGCACCAGTCTTCGCGTCCACTCCGACGATGCCTTTGCTCAAAAACTGCACGTATTGTTTGCGCCCGGCAGCTTGCACAACAATCGCGGACGCATAACCTGGGGAATCACCGCCCGGAATCGCCGATTTCCAGATGACCGCGCCGGTTTTTTTATTAAGCGCCACGATCGTGGCCTCAGCGCCACCAGGACTTACGACCAGCACGTCGCCATCAATCAATGGAGACTCTGCATAGGCCCATTCATGAGGCTGGCCGCCGAAGTCCTTACGAAGGCTTTTCTGCCAGCGAATCTTGCCGCTCTTTGCTTCAAGACAAACGAGGTCGCCGTCGGAGCCCAGTGCATAGACGAAATTTCCGTCGACGCTCGGCGTGGAGCGCGCCTTTGGGTAGGGCGGATTCTGATTCGGGTTACCAACGTTACCGACGCGCGTGGTCCAAAGAACCTTTCCATCCTGAGTTGAAAGAGCCTGAACAAATTCATTTTCCATGCCGCGGTTGCTCATCAGGTAGATACGCGACCCGGCAACTGACGGAGTTGAATAGCCGTCGCCGATGTCATTTACCTGCCAGAGTAGTTTGGGTCCGTCCTTAGGCCACTGTTTGAGTAGGCCTTTCTCCTGCGAGATCCCACTCCGCTCCGGCCCCCGCCACTGCGGCCAGTCCTGCGCAAGGGTGGTAACGGATAAGCCCAACAAAAGTGCGGCAGTGGCGGTTAACAATCGTAGATTCATTGTCTGCTCCTTAGCGCAGCTTAGGGGTTCACCTTTTTATTGGTGTGTTTCGGAAACGCAAACGAAGCGCAGAGAGTTCCGACGAATGTCTTTGGAAATGGTGGAGCCGAGGGGGATCGAACCCCTGACCTCATGACTGCCAGTCATGCGCTCTCCCAGCTGAGCTACGGCCCCCAAGTAGGTTGATGCAGACTAGCCTAGCGTTGCGAACTCAGTCAAGCAACAAGACTGAAGAGTTTAAAGTAAGGTTCTTCCAAATATGAAAAAGGTGAACCGAGGGCTGTGAGGAGATAACTCTTGTTAAGTTTTTCCGCGGTGGTGAATTTCAAATCGGCGAAATATTTATCCAGCGAACTTCTTGAGTTCGGGAGTTCACCATCGTTTTGCAGCAACTTGTCCACCAGCGGCTGCAGTTGCATCACAAACGCTGCTGCGGAATTGTCGCCGAACCTACCTCGAAGATATCCGTAATCCATAGTGGATTTCCGGGCCGGCACGAAGGCAGGGTCGTCTTCTGTCAACTCAGAAAAGTAAACGCCTCCCTGCTCGTGAAGCTGCGCTATTTTTATTAGGTCACTGAAAAAGTCTTGCCAATGCCTATGATAAATGCTGTGAGCCGTTAAGGGATGGACTTCGGATTCGGTACAAACGACAAGGTGAATGGGATCAGTCTCTGCAATTATCCTTTTGGCGAGATCGGTGACAACCTCGTTGTAATTATCCCTGAGGCTTTCGACTGCGCGGTCGGCCATGAAAACTGCCGCATTCGAGAAGCTCAGTTGGAATGGTCCACGAGTCTTGTAATACGAGCCTCCCAAGCAGTATTCAGGGCCGTAGTGAGCTACGTCTAAAGGGCCTGCGGAAGTGTAAATCTCATCTTTCTCTTGATCGTAATCAAGGAAATTAAATATTGAACCGACTACATAACAGATGTCCGGCCTTCGATAACCCTCCAGTAAAGCTAAGACATCCTCGATGCCATTAGTTTCAATTTTCCTGTCAAGCACCTCTGCGAAACAGTGGTCGAAGACTTGCACCCGGTTAAATCTCTTCGGTGTTAGTTCTGAACCATCAAACTCCCGGTATTTGACCGGCGTAGGAGTGCATTCAAGCACTCCTCTGAATTTCTCAAATTGCTCGCCGGCCTCAGCAGGAATCCAAAGATGTATGCCTACCGAGAAACTCAAAATTCCTCCCTATCGATCAACGTTCATCCCAAGCACTCGTACCTGGATTTGAACTTCTCTGCCTTGGAAAGTCACCGTCACCGGCACCAACTTTCTGTCGTCCCAACGAAACAGCTCGTTTCCTTTAATACCGTAGCCGGGAGAAATCTTGCTGATGTCCTCGACGATGAGTTCAGGTACTAACGTTGCGCCTCTCGGAACGTTGGGATTGTTACCCAACGCTTCCGCAGTCGCCCGCAGTTGTTCCACACCTTTCCAAGTGTCTATTCCTTTGCTTTCGCCAATGATATACCACCCGCCCTTGGTGACACCGACAAAATCAGCCGCGCTCGTGATTCGAGCCATTCCGAGCAGCCTTCTCGTGGCTTTGTCGCCCTGTGCAAGCAACGCAACTCCTCCCCGGATATAAGCGTTGTTCGCCGCGATTTCGAGAGCGTTCTCGAGCTTGCCGATAATGCCCTGGGCCTTGAGTCCTTTGTAGCCGTACCTTCCAACCTGGGCCGACCATTCGACTGCGTCTTTGGTAAGGCTCATACCGCCTTTCAACTCTTCCGCTCTCGTGGCCCACTTGAGTCCTCTGCCTGCCCAGGAGCCAGGCGCGTATGGGATCAGTGTTCCGGCGATGTCCCAGATGAAGAAGCCCGCGTTGGTCCAGGAGGGATGGTTAATCAGCTCGTAGAAATCATAAGCAAGCACTATTACGTCTATGACTTCCTCGACTGGGATCTTGCCGTCCCGGTCGACAAGTCTGAGCGGGTTGTTCAGACAGTAGGCATACCGGTTGAAACTCTGTGGGTTTTCCGGCCGGATACTCTCGTTGCTCGGGTCAAGACTCGTGAACCGGCCCTGCTTGGACGAATAATACCGGGCAACAAAGTAATCCAGGCCGGTTTCGGTGTCGCGTTCTTTTCCGGTGAACTTCTGCCTGACATTGTCATTGAGGCTATACCCCTGTGGCGTGGTACGCCCGCCCGTGCCTGCCGAAAGCTCTTCTCCGAATGGCAGATGGTCGCGTCTCCTGATTCCACTTAGCGATCCACTCAGGTCTGCCACCATCCGCGGCGTGCCAAGGTGATCGGAGACCAGCCATTGCAGAGTTACCGGCGTGCCGGGCGTTGTGAGCACAACGTTCGAGATGTCGTAGGTGTTTGTGAAGAAGGCGGTATCGACCAGCAACGGATAGACCGGCGCTGCAGTGCTTGTATAAAACAGCACGCCGTTCCGGTAATACTTCACCACGCCACTTTCGACGGCCACGCGAAACCTGTCACCGGCGGTGTAGGCGCCGATGATTTGTTTCAGCACGCCTTTCTCATAGACTGAATAAGTGTTCCCGCTGAACGCCCCAAAGTAGACTGCAAAATCAATGTCTGTGTAGCTGAGGTTCGAATCTCCAAGGCTCAGGCCGCATGCTCTGACACCGCTGAAGAAATTAACTGTGAACTCGACGTACCCGTCGCCGGAGGCAATACTCTGCGTCGAGACGGCGCCGGAATTACCCCAGCCGTTTGCCGTGTTCTTCGTAAGGGTGTTGCCCGAGATATTGACGCCAGCTGCGTTGGCCCACGTCACGTTTTGTGCAAAGGGCGCAACTGCACTGGTCGCTGACACCAGAAGTTCTTTGCCCCGGAAGCCATACTCCTTCTGCGGAGAATTCGCCGCGGCGTTCGGCGCGTATTCGGCTAGCAACTCACCACCAATGCCGTGGATCTGTAGCGTCACGACGCCGTCGATATTGCGCTTCACACGTCTGCCGTCAGCGTCGTAAACATAATTAGTCGTACCGCCGTTTATGTCCTGTGCCGAGGTCATCCGGTTCTCAGCGTCGTAGCCTCTCGTGCCATTCCCCGTGAAAGCGTCGTAGATCAAATTTCCCGAAGCGTCGTACCGCATCAGCTTCTGCGAAGGTAGTCTGCCGGCGTCGCCGAGAGCGTAGAGTCGATTGCTCGGCTCCGGGAGCTCCTGGTTTGTCGATGGGCTCAGCTCAAACTGAGGCTTCGGCGCTCCAACTGTCTGCACGTCGCTAATCGTGCGGTTACCCCAACGATCGTAGACGAACACCTGCGCATAATCCTGGCCGCTTTGATCCGAAGGTGTGCCGTGGAGTTCGACCGTCGACTGGAGCCGGCTAAGCGAGTCGTAGGAGAAAGTGTCTTGGGTATAATTGTAGTTGCTGATCGCGTCGTCAGCGGGTACCCAATGCTGTTGCCGCATCAGGTTGCCGTTGTTGTCTGGACCAGCCGGCGTGTTCGGGTCACCTTCCCAGGCAAAGTTAGAGCTGAAGTAGTTGACTATTGCGCCGCGGTTCCAGTTCCACTGGTCAGTGGCCCATGCGATTGTGCTGAGTCGTATGTCGAAAAGCTGGCCGCGCGGGTTGTAGTGCCTCTTGTGATAGAGAGGAGTTTGAGTGCCGAACTGCTCTTGCCGGATGCCGCCAAACTCGTCATAGCTGATGGAGGTCGAATAGGTGCGCGTCGCTCCATCGCCCAGGTTTCCAGTGAAACCATTCATTCTGCCGGCGGTGTCATAGGTGTAACTGACGGTGCGCCCGGAGGGGTAGCCCTGCGAGATTACATTGCCCGCCAGATCGTAGTTGCGCGTGACGAGAAATTGCGGACCTGCTACGCCATTAGTGAAGAAGTGTTGGCGATGCTTCTTGACGCGACCCATAGCGTCGTACTCGTCGATTGCCAGGTGCGTCTCCCAACGTGTGTTATTGTTTGGATCCCAGTTGAAGTAATGAAAGCGGCCGCGTCCATTGATCGCGCCGTCGTAATGGCGGTCAATGTCTTTGGTGACGCCATCCGAGTAGCGCACGGTCGTGTTGCGGTTCAGCTTGTCGTGGCCGTAAGTAGTGGTGATGTTGCGCGCGTCGATCCTGCTCGTCAGGTTGCCGTTCGCGTCGTATCCGTAGGCCACCGACCATTGGGAATTACTGGACACCGGATCCGTGATGTTGGAGATCGCCGGGACCGCCGCCTGCTCAGGGTTCTTGGCACGGATCATACGACTCAGCGAGTCGAACATGTAGAAGCGTTGCTGGACGCCCTGCTGCACTCTGCGCAGGTTACCGAGCGCATCGTAAGTGTAATTGGTCGGCTGCACTGGTGAACCGCTTACGTCCAGATTCCCGTTACCGTCCGGTTCATCCAGCCTTGCAAGGCGACCCAAAACATCGAGCACACTTCGCCTCTTCTTGCCTGCCTGGTCCATGACCGTCACCTGATTTCCAACATAGGAATTAGTCACGATCGAATTGTCAGACGTGCTTCTGACTTGCGTCGCCCTACCAAGCGTGTCGAAAGTAGTTTCCGTCCACCTGTTCGAGGGATTGACTGTTGTCGTGCAGCCGTTGGAGCGGTACGGGTTCGACACTCTCCAACGTCGTCCCATGGCGTCGTACTGAGTGTCTAATGTAAGCCACGGATTACTCGGGTCCTGGTTATCGAGTGTGAAGCTGCGATTGCTTCTTCCGAGGCCATCGAAGAACTGGAACGAATCTATTTCGCGTTCCGTGGAATCGAGCAGCGTACGAGTTTCAACGTACGGACCACATTGGTGCGCGTCGACATAGATGTAGGTCGTCCGGCCACCGTCAGGGAAATTCGCTCTCGTAATCCGATCGAGCACGTCGCTATATTCAAAGGTCGTGGTCTTACTGTTGTGATCGGTTGTGGAAGTGACGAGGCCCGTCGAGAAGTCATAAACACTTGCACTCACTAGAGACGTACTGGAGCCGAATTGGCCCGTCGGGTCGGGGATCGGCGAAGTAGTACTTGTAAGGAAAGCGTAAGTGTTTCGTGGCAGGCCGTCGGAGAATGAGTCGCCAAAAGAGGATTGCGTAAAGTTTCCCAGCGGGTCTGTCGAACTGACGGCATTGCCGGCGATGTCGTAAGTCGAGGACGCAGTGACGGGACCTGTTCCGCCCACAGCATCGGCAAACCGCGTCGCACTCGTTAGATTACCTCGAGTCGTGAAGCCAGTCGTGAATGCCGGGTCGAAGCCAATGATGCCGGGACAATCGACCAGCGCCGCTTGGTCGTAAACATAAGTTGCAAGCGATGCCTTGTTCGTACCGGCGACATCAGAAGAGATCCACTGGTTTGCCGGAAGGTTTCGCAGGTGTACACCGGTGGTTGCGCTTGTATAGTTCGACGCGCTCACATAGTCAGTATGTGTGCGTCTCAGAAAATTTCCCGGAGCACCGACCGCGTAGTCAAACTCCCAAATGTCAGTTCGATTATGAAACTGATCGAAAGCCGGGATGCCTGTTTGCGGATTGATGGAAGTCTTTTTGGAAACCAGATTCGTGTCCAGCAGGGTAGTGACGGTTTCCACGACGCGCGGATTATTTTGCGGTTCGTCAGGTCCTGGATAAAAGATGTCGGGCGGCAAAGGCCACCAGCTAACAGGCGCCGCTTGTTGCCAAGTTAATGCGTCGGTCTTAATCGTTATGCCGGAGGCATTGAGAATATCGACCTGATACTCACGCGACTCGTTCCAGCCACCATAGGCATAAGGGAAATTGCTTTCAATTGCTTTGGTGGCGCTACCGAAGAAGTAATGTTTCTCGCTGTAAATCAGGCTGGTGGGATTGAGATAATTCACCACGGATGTGGTTATGAAATGCGGCGCGCTGTCGACTTGCGTCACGGTGTGGCTATAGGTTTGCTTGCTTGTAGGCGTCGAATCAGTCTTCTTGACGTACGTACGGCGCTCGATACATCTGCGATGAATCTGTTTGTTGCTCGTAACGTCTTGACCGGAAGGAGTGTAGTCGTATTCGAGTGCACCGCCCGTCGGCAATTCTACGCGCGCCAGTTCTTTGTAAGAGTTGTAGTAAAACTGATAACGGCGACCATCGGGCAATTCCACCGCCTGGACCACCCAGGGGTTGTAAGTTCCGACGATACCCTGTGGCGTAAGGGCGGGAAACAATGATGCGTACGTGCCGAGCGCCCAACCTGAACGAAGCGCGGCGCTTAACCGGCTATACCACACCCTGACGGTACGATTGCCTCCCCCAAAGCCTTTAAAGGTTAGTTGATCGTAAGGTATGGTCGGCGGATCGTTGACAGGAAAGTCTGAATGGGTAATCGTAACGCTGCGGTTGAGAGAATCCTTAACCTCAATTACCTTGCCGGAAATGCGAACACCAGTGACGGGATCGGTCGCATAAGTGAAAGTCACTTTGTTGCCGTTGCGATCTCTAATCCATTCCAGATCGCCTTCGTTAAAACGATACTTGGTGCCGTCCGGAAACATCAGGGTCCCGACCGGTCGACCACCCCAACCACCGTTGTAGTCTTTGATTTCGAAGTCAGAAACGAACGTCACGCTGGAACCATCGGACGATGTGAAGACGGTACCTCTGGAAGGTCCTGGTGGGCCATTCACTCCGCCATAGGTTGTCTTTATCGGTCGTCCATCGGTGAGTTGATCCCGTAACAGGTACTCCGTCCCATCAGCAAGTATGACGATGAGGCGCGTCAGGGTCGTAACCGGAAGACCGGCTTGCTGAACTCCCTGTATTACTCTCGAGTTGACCATTCGCGCCGGTTGATAAAGCGGAGGAAGCCTGTTGGATGGATTGGGTTTCAAGCTGGCAGTAATGTCGGTAGGGTTAAAGTTGAATCCTCCTCTTTCTCTGGACTCTTTGTTGACCACCCAGTGAGCCGAGTTCGTCGCCAACATGAGCGTTGTTTTTGCTCCCCCGCGACCGTCTACCTGGATCAACGGCAACTGAAAACTCTGATTTCCATTGAACAGATTTACATTGTCGAGGTTGCTCAAAGAATAAGCACCAGTGGGTGTGCCGGCGGCGAGCCCTGATGGCGTGTTCCCATCTATAGCGCTTTGGGCCAAACCAGTCCCCGTGCTAAAAAACAGCATCAGAATCGCGTGGCAGAAAATTAGCACTAAGCGGTAGGTTGAGGTCGTAGAAACAGTCCTCCACAACGAGCGGGCATTGAAAATCTCTCGCTTCATGACGCCTCCTTAATTGCTAAAAACGGTGGTCGGTTTGATTCTTCTTTTGCAGCAGCCGTCTTCCTCCAGGTGACTCTTATCCGGGAGGAAGATCTTCGCGCGAATGAGTGTCAGATCTTTTGCGCGACTTGCTGAATCCCGAGTAACAAGACGAACAATGGGGAGAAACCCAACCCAGGCTCACTGTGGAAAATTTGCGACTTGCGCGAGGCGTCGCTTTTTTGAAAGTGTGGGGGAAGTGATGGGGGAGAGCCGCACTCTACTCCTGCAATAGAACCACTGTCAACAAAAATTATTTGGGCGAGTATTGTCGTCTTGCGCCGAAAATTTTCGCGGCGATGTTGCTACTACAGTGGCAACGCCTGCCACTCCAATGGCATTTTTTTCGCTGAAAAATGAAACGAAATTGTTGACTTGGACCAAGTGCTAGTGAACGCATTCCGTCAGAAAAGCGCAGGCGGCGCTTTGCACTTCGATACGAAATAAGATCGATCACGTATGATGGCGACCTTACATCGTCGCTCTGTTCAAACCAAGCTTCAAGTCGTATGTACGCGTAAAAGCTAAGCCGCCTGGGAGCGGGCGATGCAAGTACAAGAAGTGATCTTGCGCGCCGTAGCCAAACAGATCACTGGTGGCAAGCGGCAGAGATCATCGGCATTAGCGATCGGCAGCTGCGGCGCTGGCAGCGCCGCTATGAGGAACATGGCTACACCGGCTTAATAGATCGGCGCCGCGGTCGCGTTTCGGAAAGACTGGTACCACTGCGCATGGTGGAGGAAGTGTTGCGGCTCTACCAGGAGCAATACTTCGTTTTCCACGTCCGCCACTTCCACGAGAAGTTGGTAGCAGGGCATGACATTAAGCTGAGTTACACGTGGGTGTGAAGCTAATTCCTGCTTACTCACCGCAGGCTCGATAACGAAGTGAGCGTGGCTTTGGCACCTGCTGAGGAGCCCGCCACTGCGCGGAACTGGATGCCCATTTCCTCGGCGGCGGCTACCGCGCCGACGAGCGCCGTACCACGCACGCCACCTCCTTCGAAGACGTTGTAGACCTCGGGCATCTAGATTCCAAACGGTAGGGGGACCGCCCCACTTTCCAATGTCGACGATCTGGGGCAAGCATAAGGTTAGAGGATGGCTCCTTAGGAACTTATCTCATCAGAGAGACTCCTTAGAAGCCCGCCTTCACGTTTAGAGCGGTTGTGGCCAAATTGTGGCCGGAGATAACCGATAAGGTCCATCACATCGGACCAACTATCTGTAACAAAACGGGAAATTGCCCAAAATCCTCGCTGGCTGCAACCTGTTTAATTGTTATTGATTAGCAAAACGGTGGGCTGAGGACTGCCAGTCATGCGCTCTCCCAGCTGAGCTACGGCCCCATTAAGGAGTGAGTGGATCAGTTAGCTGACCGATGCAGACTAGCCTAGCGTTTTGCGTTGAGTCAAGCAACGGCGCTGCTTTGCGTGATTGCATTTACTCTTGTGGCCAAATTGTGGCCACGCGAACTCAACATCGCTGCTTGAACAGCTTCCCGCTTGCTCCTTCTGTCGCCCGAACGTACCGCTAAGTTGTTCGGACGTTGCTATGTCCCATAGCGCCGCGATCGTGAAGATACGAGTAAGGCGGCTGACGATCGGCTTTGCGATTACGGATTGAACGGCCCGAAATCCGGCGGTCGACTGAATAAAATAGTCTCGACGCTTTCGCCTATGTCGCCTGGCAGGGTATCGAGTTGCAGCTCTCCAGCCTGGGGCTCACCTTCAGAAGAGGAATCCATTGTGGGGAAGTGGGACTCAAACTTTTTCACCGGCCCAGTAATCGAGAAATTATTTGCGACCATTGGTCCGACGGTAAACCCGGCCTTCTCAAAGAACCCTTTGACTCTTTCATAGACAGCCGTCGACGGTTGCTTAAGAACAACCTGCGCAGACGTTAAAGCTTTATTCATGGATATAGCTTAGACCTATTTCTCTGCAATTGAAACAGTGGA
>Ga0207709_10000604_pt1 | contig 29795 bp, 28 predicted proteins | sample KBSM34metaG_FD_184397 | JGI IMG/M metagenome (GOLD analysis project Ga0207709, IMG submission 184397) | Miscanthus rhizosphere microbial communities from Kellogg Biological Station, Michigan, USA - KBS M3-4 metaG (SPAdes) (version 2) | ecosystem: Host-associated > Plants > Roots > Rhizosphere >...
GAAGTTCTTCCCTGCGCTGCAGGCCGGCGGCCTGCCGATGCTCAAGGCCTGGCAGGGCCCGTTCGGCGACGTCACCTTCTGCCCCACGGGCGGCATCCATGCGGGCAACGCAGCCGAGTTCCTCGCGCTGTCGAACGTGGCCTGCGTGGGCGGTTCGTGGATCGTGCCGACCGACGCCATCCGCGACGGTGACTGGACCCGCATCGAGCAACTGGCGCGCGCCGCGAGCCAGCTGCCCCGCTGAGCATGTCGGCCGATTTCGACGCGGGCGACCTCAAGGTCATCGCGTTCGACGTGTTCGGCACGGTGGTCGACTGGCACAGCGGCATCGCGGCCGAGGTCGAGCGCGTGCTGCCCGGCGTGGACGGGGCGGCCTTTGCGCTGGCCTGGCGCGCCGGCTACCAGCCCGCCATGAAGGCCGTGATGGAACGCATCGCGGCCGGCGAGGGCGGCTTCACGCTGCTCGACGAGCTGCACCTGAGCATGCTCGAACAGGTGCTGCACGACTTCAGCCTGGCCGACCACCTCGACAGCGCCGCCAAGCGCGACCTGAGCCGCGCCTGGCACCGCCTGCCGGCCTGGCCCGACGCGGTCGAGGGGCTCACGCGGCTGAAGAAAAAGTTCACCATCTGCACGCTCTCCAACGGCAACATCGGCCTGCTCACCGAGATGGCCAAGCGCGCCGGCCTGCCCTGGGACTGCGTGCTGTCGGCCGAGGTGTTCAAGGCCTACAAGCCCGACCCGCGCACCTACCTCGGCGTGGCGGGCGTGTTCGACGCGACGCCCGGGCAGGTCATGCTCGCCGCGGCGCACCACGACGACCTGGCGGCCGCGCGCGTGTGCGGCCTGAAGACGGCGTACATCGAGCGGCCCCACGAATTCGGCCGCAACCAGCCGAAGGACGTGTCGCCGCAGCCGGACAACCACTTGCATGTGCGCGACATCGTCGCGCTGGCCGACCGGCTGGGCTGCTGATCGATCAGTCAGTGATGAGTTTTTCCACCGTGCGCAGGTTGCGCGTGGTGGTGCTCGACTTGTAGCGGGTCTTCGCGAGCAGCTTGGCCACCGGCGTCTCCAGGCTTTCGCCGCGCGGGCACTGCCAGTACAGCACGCCATCGCCGCGCACCAGCTGTTCGACCTTGGCGTCGACCGTGCCGGCTTTGTCCATGATCTCGTCGAGCATCGCGGCATCGGAGCCGAACACGAGGTAGGGATGGTGCGTGTCGTCGATGCGTTCGAAAGGGTAGCTCGCGGCCATGTCGGCCACGCGCTGCTGCGTGAGCAACACGATCCACGCCTCGTAGCCGAAGCACTGGCGCAGCGCTTTCTCGATGCGCGTGCGCAGCGCGGCGGCATCGGGTGCGTCGGTGTCGAACAGCACGTTGCCGCTGGCGAGCACCGTGCGCACCGCGCCGAAGCCGAGCTCGTCGACGAACAGCGCCTTCAGGTCGGCGCTCTTGATCGTGATGCCGTTGACGTTCACGCCGCGCAGCAGGGCGACGTAGCGCGTCAGCGGCGCGTCCTTCTTCTTTGTCTTCGGGCTTGCCATGGTGTTGCGTGCGGCCCGAAAAGACTCAGCGCAGGCCGCCGCCCGCGGCGCTCTCGTTGCGCTGGATGAGCTCGATCTTGTAGCCGTCGGGGTCCGTCACGAAGGCGATCACCGTCGTGCCGCCTTTGACCGGGCCGGCCTCACGCGTCACGTTGCCGCCGGCGGCCTTGATCTTGTCGCAGGCCGCGTAGGCGTCGGGCACGCCGAGCGCGATGTGGCCATAGGCGGTGCCGAGCTCGTAGCTCTCGGTGCCCCAGTTGTAGGTGAGTTCGATCTCGGCCTGGTCGGGGTTGCCGTTGCCGTAGCCGACGAAGGCGAGGCTGTACTTGTACTCGGGGTTTTCCGACGTGCGCAGCAGCGTCATGCCGAGCACCTGCGTGTAGAAGTCGATGGAGCGCTGGAGATTGCCAACGCGCAGCATGGTGTGGAGAAGTCGCATCTCGTGGGTCGTGTCGTTATTGGGGGGAGGGCGCTATTGTCGCCCTCTGCTCCCGGCGATCAAGCGGCCAGCGTCAGCAGGTGCGCCTGGTGCTTCTTCAGGAAATCCATCAGGTGCCGTGGGTACTCGGGCACCACCGCCGCGCGCACGCTGGGGCGCGCCGCCAGCGCGTGGCGCCAGGCGTTCACCTTGGGCAGCGCGTCGAACAGGTGCGAATCGCTGATCGCGTCGAACACCTCGAAGTAGCGGAACACCGGTGCGAACACCGCATCGACGAGGCTGAAGGCTTCGCCCGCGAAGTAGGGGCCTTGCCCCAGCGCGGCCTCGACGCGTTCGAACTTGGCGGCCAGTGCCTCGCGCTTCTGCGCGAACACGGCGGCGTCCTGGGTGGTCTCGTAGCCCCACAGGTCGGCGAGGACGGCCGAGCCGAACTCCATCCATGCACGGTGCTGCGCACGTGCGAGCGGGTCTTCGGGGTGCAGGCGGGCGCCGGGTTGCGTTTCCTCGAGGTATTCGCAGATCACGTTGCTCTCGAACAGCACGGCCTCGGTGCCGTCGGGGCGCTGCACCTTCAGCAGCGGCACCTTGCCCAGCGGCGAGATGTCGAGAAACCACTGGGGCTTGTTCGCGAGGTCGATCACGACGCGCTCGAAGGGCACGTTCTTCTCGTGCAGCGCGATCGCGGCGCGTTGCACGTAGGGGCACAGCAGGTGGCTGACGAGGGTGAGGGCCTGGGTCATGGGCGTTCCGTTCTCGAAGGGTTGGGGTCAGGATCGCCGCGATTCTTGCGGTCCTGAACAACCTTTTCCGGAAAAGCCCATTCGGGCGCCGCCCGGTAGCTACGGCTTGGGAAAAAGGTACGCGCCGGCCGCAGGCTTGGGAAGGGGCTTGAGTTCGGTGAACGGCAGCGCCACCGTGGTGCCGAGGCAGGCGCCGAGCGCGTGCGGCACGCCGCTGACCGCGACGGCCAACGCATCGCGCCCGCGGGTGCGCTCGAAATGCAATGCCAGGTACTCGGGCCACACCTCGTCGCAACCCGTGTAGTGCTGCGGGTCTGCGGCGGCTGCGGATTCGGGCCCACGTCCCTCTGCCTTCAGCTTCTTCCCGATCAGCGCCATGAGCGTCTTGCTCGGCACGAACCCGTCCGGCGTCCTGGTGAACGCGCGGAACAGGCGTTCGAAGTCGAGGTACTCGCCACGGAGCAGGTCGAGTGTGTAGGGCGCGTGGTGGTTGTGGGGATGGGCGCCGCCGCAGTCGGTGCTTCCCGATTCGACGACGCTCATCAGCGTCGGGCTGAGAAAGGTGACGCGCACCGATTCCGCGTCGTAGTCCCCCAGCGAGCCGGCCGCCGGGTGCGTCGCGGTGTAAAGGGTGGCCTTGCATTCGAGCGCGGCGAGGCTGATCTGTCCGTGCCTGCGCGCGAGGATGGCGTTGACCTTCTCGACCACGCGCGCATTCGGGTGTCGCGTGAGCCGCGGATAGGAAAAGCGCGTGCGCGGATCGATGACCATGCGCCATGCCACCGCTCCGCTGACGTGCTCCACGCCTTGCTTGAGCGATGTCTGCAGCTTCAGGTGGTCGTAGGGCGCCGTCTCGATGGAGATCGGCGCGTCCGAAGCCGCGCCGGTGGTGTTGCCTGGCGGGATGGCGCGCGTCACCGGTTCGGTGGCGTCGGGACTCTTGTCCGGGTCGTACTGGCGAACCTGCCGGAGCTCGAACGCGACGTTCTTCTTGCCAGGGCCATCGCTCCAGCTTCCGGCAAAGGTGCCGTCGATCACCTGGCCGCGCCATGTCGGACCCGGCTGTCGGGTCTGCGCGTCTTCGAACAACGGCGCGTTGCCGCCTTGTGCCGCCCGGTACATCGCCTCGCCCTGGATCGGGAGGGCTTCCACGAGCTTCGTCACCGGCCCGGAGAGTGGAATGTCGACACCGTGGCGGCGATAGAAATACCGCCCACCGCCAGAAGCATTCATTTCGAGCACGACCTCGCTGGTGCCGAGGGTGCCTTGGTAGACCGTACGGACTTCTGCCAGGGCCGGCATCGCCGACCCGAGCAACGTCGCCCACGCGAGGAAGAGTCGGGTCGCGTTGCGCATCGTGGGGCCTTCCGTTACGAGGCCGTCTCGAGCCAGTGCGTGATCCGCCCGTTGTGCATCACCCCGATGCGGTCGGCCATCGCATGCGCTTCGGCCTCGTTGTGCGTGACCAGGATCGCGGTCTGGCCGGCCTTCTTCAGGATGTCGCGCACCTCGGCGGTCAGGCGTTCGCGCGTGCCGCCGTCGAGGTTGGAAAACGGTTCGTCCAGCAGCAGCAAGGCGGGCGATGGCGCCAGCGCGCGGGCCAGTGCGATGCGTTGCTGCTGGCCGCCCGACAGTTCGTGCGGGTAGCGCTCGCCGGCCTCGGCCAGGCCGACCAGCGCGAGCATCTCGGCCACGCGCGCCTGCTGCGCTGCGCGGCCCAGGCGGCGCAGGCCGAAGGCGACGTTCCTGGCGGCCGACAGGTGCGGGAACAGCGCGTACTCCTGGAACATCATGCCCACGCGCCGCTGCTCGGGCGGCAGGTGCTTCTGGGGCGACGACAGCAGCGTGTCGCCGAGGCGGATGGTGCCGGCGCGCACGGGCTCGAAGCCGGCGATGGCGCGCAGCACCGTGGTCTTGCCGCAGCCCGAGGGGCCGAACAGGCAGGCGATCTCGCCCGCGGCTAGGTCCAGCGAAAAGCCGTCGACCACCGTGTGCGGGCCGCGCGGCGTGTCGTACGCGAGTTGGAGCGAGTCGAGATGAAGCGGGGAACTCATGCGGGGTCCGTGTCGGGAGGCGTCACCGCCGGTGTCGTGCCGAGCTGGTTGCGCGCCAGCAGCACCACCGGCAGCAGGCCGGCGACCACGATGGCCAGCGCGGCGATCGCGCCTTCCTCGTAGGTGCCGCGCGCGGCCTCGGCATACAGCCAGGTGGCGAGGGTGTCGAAGTTGGCCGGGCGCAGCAGCAGCGTGGCCGGCAGTTCCTTCATGGCGTCGACGAAGACCAGCAGCGCGCCCGCCGCGATGGCGGGCTGCAGCAGCGGAAGGTGCACGCGGCGCAGCGTGCCGCCGGTGGTTTCGCCGAGCAGGCGCGAGGCCTGCTCGATGGCCGGCGGAATGCGCGCCAGCCCGGCCTCGATGCCACCCACGGGCATCGCAAGAAAGCGGATCGCGCAGGCCATGACCAGCACGATGCCCGCGCCCATCAGCGGCAGGCCTTGCCAGCCCATCGCGCCGGCCAGCGCCGCGTCGAAGGCCAGCGCCGGCGTCAGCAGGCCGATGGCGAGCACGGTGCCCGGCACCGCGTAGCCCAGCGTGGCCACGCGCGCCTGCCAGCGGGCGCGGTTGAGGCTCGTGCCCTGGCTGCGCGAGGCCCAGGCCACGACCAGCCCCGCCGCCACGGCCACCACCGTCACGCCGGCCGCCAGCGCCAGCGTGTTGCCCAGGCTGGCCACGAGGCCCTGCGAAATGCCGCCGCCCTGGTGCAGCCGCTTGCCGCTTTCCCAGACCAGGTACAGCGCGGGCGCGACGAAACCGATCAGCACCGGCAGCGCCGCCGTCGCGGTCGCGGCCCAGGCCGCGCCGCCGTGCAGGCGCCGGGGCTGCACCGCGCGCATGCGCTGCGCGGAGCCGAAGCGCTGGTGCTGGCGGCCGTTGCGTTCGAGCCAGACCAGCGCCACCACCACGAACAGCATCGCGCAGGCGATCTGCGCGGCGCCGGCCAGGTCGGAGCGCGTGATCCAGGTGGTGTAGACCGCCACCGTGAGCGTGTTCACGCCGAGGAATTCGGAGGCGCCGATGTCGTTGAGCGTCTCGAGCAGCGCCAGGCTCAGGCCGACGGCCAGCGCCGGCCGCGCCAGCGGCAGTGCCACGCGAAAGAACGCGCCGCGCCGGTTCTCGCCCAGCGTGCGCGCCGCTTCCAGCAGGTGCGCCGGCTGGGTCATGAACATCGCGCGCGCCGTCATGTAGACGTACGGGTAGAGCACGAAGCCCAGCACGAAGATCGCGCCCGGCATCGAGCGCAGGTCGGGCAGGCGGAACTGGCGCGGACTGTCGAAGCCCAGCATCCAGCGGATCGCGCCCTGCACGGGGCCGATGGGGTGCAACAGGTCGAGGTAGGCGAAGGCGACGATGTAGGTCGGCATCGCCAGCGGCAGCAGCAGTGCCCAGTTGAGCACGCCGCGGCCGGGGAAATCATGCGCCGTGACCAGCCAGGCACAGCCGGTGCCGATCACGAGGACGAGGGTGCCGACGCCCGCGAGCAGCAGCGCCGTGTTGAGCGCCGCCTGCGGCAGCACGTGCGCGAACAGCGGCCCCCAGTGGCCGACGCCCGAGCCGAACGCGAGCCAGGCCAGCGTGAGCACCGGCGCGAGCACGCCGAGTGCGATCAGGAACGACGCGCAGCGCCATGCCGGGCCCGCGGCGCGCAGGCCCGGCGGCTGGCGCCGCGAAATCAGCATTCAGTTGCCGGCAAGGTGTGCCCGGCCATGCAAGGTCACTGGTCGAAGCCGACCTTGTCGACGAGGGCGCTGGCCTGCTTGCGGTACTTGGCAATCTCGGTCAGCGGCAGCGGGTCGACCTTCAGCTCGCCGATGGACTGGCCGATGATCGGGTCGAGGGCCACGCCCTTGCGCACCGGGTACTCGTAGTTGGCGTCGGCGTACAGCGCCTGGGCCGGTTCCGACACCAGGAACTCGAGCAGCTTGACCGCGTTGGCGCGCTGCGGCGCGTTCTTGGCCACGGCTGCGCCGCTGATGTTCACGTGCGTACCGCCGCTCTTGGCGCTGGCGAAGGTCGGGCGGATCACCTTGATGGCGTCGCCCCACTTGCGCGCGTCGGTGCCTTCCTTGGCGCTCTTCATCTGGCCCACGTAGTACGAGTTGGCCACGCCGATGTCGCAGATGCCGCCGAGGATGTCGCGCGCCACATCGCGGTCGCCGCCGGTGGCCTTGCGCGCCAGGTTGCCCTTGACGCCGCGCAGCCACTGCTCGGTCTTGGCTTCGCCGTCGTGCGCGATCATCGCGGCCACCAGGGCCGTGTTGTAGGGGTGCTGGCCGGCGCGGATGCAGACCTTGCCCTTGTACTTCGGGTTGGCCAGGTCTTCGTAGCGGAAGCTGGTCAGCGGCTGGTTCTTGTCGGCGTACAGCACGCGCGCGCGCAGCGAGAGCGCGAACCACTGGCCGTCGGCGCCGCGCAGGTTGGCCGGAATGGCCGACTCGAGCGCGGCCGACTTCACCGGCTGCGTCACGCCGCCCTCGACGAGGTCGACGAGGTTGCCGATGTCCACCGTCATCAGCACGTCGGCCGGCGAGCGCGCGCCTTCGGCCTTCACGCGTTCCAGCAGGCCGTCCTTCACGAACACCGTGTTGACCTTGATCTTGCTCTGCGCGCTGAACGCCGAGATCAGCGGCTGGATCAGCGCCGGCTCGCGCGTCGTGTAGAGCGTGAGCTCGTCATTGGCGGCGTGCGCGGGCAGGGCGGTGAGGGCGAGCCAGGCGGCAGAAACGCCGAGGAGGGCGTGCGCCACGCGGCCCTGGGGGCCGGAACGGTCGGTCATGAAGGATCCTCCAGGTGCGGTGAGGTGTTCTAGAAAATGCATCGGCGACGGCGGGTGCGTCGCTGATGCGAACAATTATCACTGACAGGGAGGAGCGGGTTTTCCTTTTGGCTTACAGCTTGAGGGCCTACTTGAAACGCCTCACCGCCCCGCCGGCACCTCGAACACCAGGCACGTCGTCGTCGCATGCGCATACAGCGTGCCGTCCGCCCCGACCAGCCGCGCCTCGGCGGTCGCGAGCTGCTTGCCGCAGTGGATCACCTTGCCCTCGGCGCGCACGCGCTGCACCTTCGGCGTGAGGCCCTTGACGTAGTTCACGCTGAGTTCGGCCGTCGTGTACGCGCGACCGGGCGGCATCATGGTGTGGACCGAGCAGCCCAGCGCCGAGTCGAGCATCGTGGCGACCCAGCCGCCGTGGATGGTGCCCAGCGGGTTCAGGTGCTGCGGCAGCGGCGTGCCCTGGAAGATGGCGACGCCCTTGCTGACCGAGACGATGGTGAAGTCCAGCGTCTTGGCGATGGCGGCGTAGGGAATCTCGCCGTTGAGCATGGCCTGCATGACCTCCAGGCCGGTCTTGCCGGCGACCTGCTCGGGGCGCGCGAGCCCGGGGCCGGGGCCGTTCTCGAGGCGCTCGGCGATCTGCCGTTCTTCGGCGATCCATGCGTCGAGCAGATGGGAAGGGGTGTCGGTGAAAGCTTGCTGCGTCATGCCTGTGTTCCTGCTGGGGGCTTTGCGGGGTGGTGTTGATTGCATATGCAATAGTTGCACATACAATAATACCCCATGGACACACCCACCCAACCCCGCGGCTGCACCAGCTTCAAGACGCGCCAGCTGATGCGTCGCCTGACGCAGCACTACGACGCCGAGGTGTCGCGCAGCGGCCTCAAGACCACGCAGTACTCGCTGCTGTCGCACCTCAAGCGCCTGGGCCCGATGCGCCCGGTCGACCTGGCGGGCGAACTGAAGATGACCGCGTCCACGCTGAGCCGCAACCTGCAGCCGCTGATCACCGCGGGCTGGGTGGCGCAAGTGGCGGGCGCCGATGCGCGCAGCCGGCTGGTGTCGCTCACCGACGCCGGCGACGCCAAGTGGCGCGAAGCGCAGCAGCACTGGAAGACGGCGCAGCTCAAGCTCAATGCGCTGCTGGGCGTGGAGCGCGTGCTGGCGCTGCATGCGCTCATCGACGAATCGCTCGCGCTGCTGGGCACGGGCGAGCCGGTCGACGTGCAGGACTGACGCTTCCCACCCTCCCACAACGAACACGTTCCGCGTCTACGAAGCCGCGCGGCCGGATTCCCTGTCTCTTCGTTTCTCCCCCGACCCATTCCAACAGTTCCAGAGGTCCCATGTTCGCCACCCACGTCTCCGCATGGCTGCAGCGCCGCGGCATCCACTACGGCTGGATCGTCGCCGCCGTCACCTTCCTGACCATGCTCACCATGTCGGCCGCGCTCGGCCTGCCGGGCGCGATGATGAAGCCGCTCGGCGAGGAGTTCGGCTGGAGCACCGAGCAGATCTCGTCCGCGCTCGCGCTGCGCTTTGCGCTGTTCGGCCTCATGGGCCCGTTTGCCGCGGTGCTGATGGAGCGCTACGGCCTGCGCGCGGTGATGTGCGCCGGCCTCACGCTGGTCGGCCTGGGCATGGCGCTGGTCACCACGGCCTCGCAGCTGTGGCAACTCTTCGTGCTGTGGAGCCTGATGCTCGGCCTGGGCACCGGCATGACGGCGCTGGTGCTGGGCGCCGTGGTGGCCAACCGCTGGTTCGTCGCGCGGCGCGGCCTGGTCGTGGGCATGCTCACGGCCAGCGCGGCCACCGGCCAGCTGGCCTTCCTGCCGCTGGCGGCCTGGATGATCGAGCACTGGGGCTGGCGCTCGGCCATCGTGCCGATCGTGGTCGGCAGCGTGGTGATCGGGCTGCTCGCGCTGTGCCTGGTGCGCAACCGGCCGTCGGACATCGGCCTGCTGCCCTACGGTGAAGCGCCCGGCACGCAGCCGGCGCCGGCACCCGCCTTCACGATGAACTTCGCCACGCCGTTTCGCGTGCTGCGCGAGGTGGCGACCAACCGCACCTTCCTGATCCTGGCCGGCACCTTCTTCATCTGCGGCCTGAGCACCAACGGCCTGGTGCAGACGCACTTCATCTCGCTGTGCGGCGACTACGGCATGAGCGCCGTGCCCGCCGCCTCGGTGCTCGCGATGATGGGCGCCTTCGACTTCGTCGGCACCATCCTGTCGGGCTGGCTGTCCGACCGCTACGACAACCGCAAGCTGCTCTTCTGGTACTACGGCCTGCGCGGGCTGTCGCTGTTCTGGCTGCCGCATTCGGAGTTCACGATCTATGGCCTGGGCCTGTTCGCGATGTTCTACGGCCTCGACTGGATCGCCACCGTGCCGCCGACCGTCAAGCTCGCAGGCGCCGCCTTCGGTCCCGCGAAGGTCGGGCTGGTGTTCGGCTGGATCTTCGCGGCCCACCAGCTGGGCGCAGCCACCGCGGCCTACGGCGCGGGCTTTGCGCGCACGCTGCTGCTGACCTACACGCCGGCGCTGTACACGGCCGGCGCGGCCTGCCTGTTCGCGGCGCTGATCGTGATGGCGATCCGCCGTCCCGCCAAGACCGCCGCTGCACCGGCCGCGGCCACCACCAACGCCGCCGCGCGCGCCTGACCGTCGGAGACCCGCATGACCACCCCCCAACAAGCGAACGGCGACCTCGACCCGCGCACGCGCCGCCTGCTCGAGGCGCCCATCATCCCCACGCTGCTGCGGCTGGCCGCGCCCAATGTGCTCGTGATGCTGGCGCAGGCCTCCGTCGGGCTCATCGAGACCTACTTCGTCGGCAAGCTCGGCACCGACGCGCTGGCTGGCATGGCGCTGGTGTTCCCCATCGTCATGCTGATGCAGATGACTTCCAGCGGCGCGATGGGCGGCGGCATCGCCTCGTCGATCGCGCGTGCGCTGGGCGCGCGCCGCCGGGGCGACGCCGACGCGCTGGTGTGGCACGCGGTGGTCATCGCGATCGGCTTCGGCCTGTGCTTCACGCTCGCGCTGCTGCTGGGCGGGCGCTGGCTCTACGGCGTGATGGGCGGCACCGGCGCCGCGCTGGAAGCCGCGCTCACGTACTCGAACTGGGTGTTCGCGGGCGCGGTGCTGGTGTGGCTGTTCAACTCGCTGTCCGCCATCATCCGCGGCACCGGCAACATGGCGGTGCCGGCCAACGTGACGGTGGTGGGCGTGGTGTTCCTCATTCCGGCGTCGCCGCTGTTGATCTTCGGCATCGGGCCGTGGGGCGGCATGGGCATCGCGGGCGGGGCGCTGGCACTTCTGCTGTATTACCTGCTGGGCTCGCTCGCGCTCATCGCCTACCTGCGCTCGCCGCGCAGCCTGCTGCGGCCCACGCTGGCGGCGTTCCAGATGCGCTGGCCGCTGTTCCGCGACATCCTGCGCATCGGGCTGGTGGGCACGGTGTCGACGGTGGCGACCAACCTGTCGATCGGCATCGCCACCGCACTCACCGGCCACTTCGGCGCGGGCGCGCTGGCCGGCTATGGCACCGCGTCGCGGCTCGAGTACCTGCTGGTGCCGCTGGTGTTCGGCCTGGGTGCGCCGCTGGTCGCGATGGTCGGCACCTGCATGGGCGCGGGTCTGCGCGAGCGCGCGCTGCGTGCCACCTGGGCCGGCGCGGCGCTGGCCTTCGGCATGGCCGAGGTCATCGGGCTGGCCGCCGCGCTGTTCCCGCGTCCGTGGCTGATGCTGTTCGGCCACGACCCCGTGATGCTCGAGACCGGCGCACACTACCTGCGCGTGGTGGGGCCGCTGTACGGTTTCTTCGGCGTCGGGCTGGTGCTGTACTTCGCCTCGCAGGGCGCGGGCCGGCTGCTGTGGCCGGTGCTCGGCAACATCGCGCGGCTCGCCGTGGCGGGCACGGGCGGCTGCCTGGCGCTGCGCTGGGGCGGCGGGCTCACCGGCGTGTTCGCGGCGCAGGGCGTGGCGCTGGTGGTGTACGGCATCGTCATCGCCTCGGCCATCGCGGGCGGTGCGTGGTTCGGCCGCGTGGGCTGGCCGCGCACGACCCAGGGGCTGCTGCGCCGCGTGGCGCAGGCCTGAAGCGCTCTCGCTATCTCTTCATTAACGAAAGGCTCGTCATGCAGATCAAGGATTCCGTCGTCTTCATCACCGGTGCCAACCGGGGGCTCGGCCTGGCGTTCGCCAAGGCGGCACTCGCGGCCGGTGCGCGCAAGGTCTACGGGGCCGCGCGCGACCCCAAGAGCATCACGCTCGCGGGCGTCGTGCCCGTGGCGCTCGACGTGACGCAGCCCGCGCAGATCGAGGCCGCGGTGCGCGCCTGCGGCGACGTGACGCTGCTGGTCAACAACGCGGGAATTTCGCGCGGATCGAGCTTCCTGGGGTCGGCCGATGCGGTGGCCGCGGCACGCGCCGAGTTCGAGACCAACTTCTTCGGCCCCTGGGCGCTCACGCAGGCCTTTGCGCCGGTGCTCGCGTCGAACGGCGGCGGTGCGGTCCTCAACGTGCTGTCGGCCCTGGCCTGGACGACGTTCCCCGGCGTGGCGACCTACAGCGCCACCAAGTCGGCGGCCTGGTCGCTGAGCAACGGATTGCGCAACGAACTGGCGGGACAGGGCACGCAGGTCACGAGCCTGCACGTGGCGCTCATGGACACCGACATGGCGGCGCGCCTGCCCGGCCCCAAGACCTCTCCCGATGACGCCGCGCGCCAGGCGCTGGCGGGCGTGGAAGCGGGGCTGCCCGAGGTGCTGGCCGATGAGGTCACGCGCCAGCTCAAGCAGAGCCTGTCGACCGAGCGGCCCGCGTATGCGAGCCCGCCGGTCTGAAGTGCGTCAATAGCGGTAGGGGTTGTTCGGGCGACGGTCGTAGCGGTTGGGCACACCGTCGCCGTCGTTGTCCCGGCGGCCGTGGCGACGGCCTTCCCAGTCGCGGCGGCCGTGGTCGTAGTAACCGTGGCGACGCGGACCGTCGTAGTAGCCCGGGTGGTAGTGGCGCGGGGGCGGCGGCGGGGCGTAGTAGTGATGGCGCGGCGGCGGCGCGGGTGTCACGTACACCTGGGCCTGGATGAACGGGCCGCCGGCCTGGGCATGGGCCGGCGCGGTGAGGGCGGCCAGCGACAGCAGGGCGGCAGCACCGAAGGCGAATGTCAGCTTTTTCATGGCGACTCCTGGGGAGTGATTGCGATGCCTCATCGTCGCGCCATTATGTGAAGTTCTTGTAAGCCGGAAGCGAAATCGCATGAAGAGCTGTAAGCCGCTGCGCGCACACTTTTTCAGCGTTGCGGGGCCGGCAGCATGCGTCGCAGGGCTTCGAAGAACAGGTCGGACTGTTCCCGCTCGCCCTGGATCTGCGCCGCCACGTGCGCGGCCAGCTTGGCGTTGACGGGCACCAGCGGGCGCCCGGTCGATTGCGCGATCACCTGATGCAGGCAGGCGCGCTCCAGGTAGTACAGGTCGTCGTAGGCATGGGCGATGGTGCCGCCCGCCACGATCACACCGTGGTTCGCGAGAAAGGCCACGTCCTTGCCCGCCATGGCGCGCGCGATGCGTTCGCCCTCGGCGTCGTCCAGTGCCAGGCCGTTGTACTCGGCGTCGATGGCGATGCGGTTCATGTAGCGCATGGCGTTCTGGCTGGCCGTGGGGTCGAGCGCGCGGTCGACCGTGAGCGTCAGCGCCGTCGCGTAGGGCATGTGGCAATGCAGCACCACGGCGTGGCCCGTGAGGCGGTGCACCGCGCCGTGGATGAAGAGGGCGGTGGGCTCCACGCGGTGGCGGCCCGCGAGCACTTCGCCGTGCACGTCGATCAGCACGATGTCGTCGGGACCGATCTCGCTCCAGTGCAGCCCGCGCGGGTTGATGAGGTAGCGGTCCTGTGCGCCCGGCAGCAACACGCTGAAATGGTTGCACACACCTTCGGACAGCCCGTGGTGGGCCGCGGCGCGCAATGCGAGCGCGAGGTCTTCGCGCAACTGGCGCACGGCGGGGCTGGCGTATTCGGAATCGGCGGACATCGCGAGGGTCTCCTTCTTTCTTGTGGTGGATGGGTCTTGTCGGATCAGGCGCGGACCAGCCCGGCCCAGGCCGCCACGAAGCGCTGCGCGTCCTCGCGCACGGCGGCGGCGGTCTTGCCGGGCTTGTAGAGCGACGAGCCGATGCCGAAACCGGCCGCACCGGCTGCGCGCCACGCGCCCATGTTGTCCGGCGAAATGCCACCCACGGGCATCACGGGCGTGCCGGCCGGCAGCACCGCGAGCAGGGCCTTGACCACGGCGGGCGAGGCCAGTTCGGCCGGGAACAGCTTGAGGCCCGTGGCGCCGGCCGCGAGCGCGCCGAAGGCCTCGGTCGGCGTCATCACGCCGGGCAGGCAGGCCATGCCCAGGCGCGCGGCCTCGGCGATGACGTCGGCGTTGAAGTTGGGCGACACGATCAGCTCGCCGCCGGCCGCATGCACCTCGCGCACCTGCTTCGCGTCGAGCACGGTGCCCGCGCCGACCAGCGCGTTCGGAAAGCGCTGGCGCATCAGCGCGATGCTCTCCAGCGGCTGCGGCGAATTGAGCGGCACTTCGAGCAGCCGGAAGCCGGGCTCGACGATGGCGTCGCCCACGTCGGCGGCTTCGGCGGGCGAGAGGCCGCGCAGGATGGCCACGAGCGGCAGGGCCTGCATCGCGGCGTTGAATTTATCGAGGGGCGTGGTCATGGGGCGGGTGTCCGGTCGGTGTCGAGAAAGCCGGACAGCGTGTGCAGTCCGGCCCAGGTGGCTTCCGCGCCGAGCGTGCGCGTGGCGACGCCGGTGGCGCGCAGGGCCAGGGTGTAGCGTTGGGTGAGGGTGGAAGAGCCGATCAGCACGACCTCGCCGACGGCCTGTACCGATTGCGTGCGCAGCTCTTCGCCGATGAGCAGGCCCGACAGGTAGCTCGAGAGCTCTTCCTTGGGCATGCGCTCGAACAGCGCGAGCGTGCGCGTGCCGAAGGCGTTGTGCAGCAGGCCGTGGCCGTTCTCGGAGCGCGTCACGCCTTCGAGGAACGCGGCTTCGTCGAGCGGCGCGGCCGCATCGAGCGTGCGCCCCAGGATCGAGTGCTGGCTCAGCAGCGCGTAGAACTCGCCCGTCATGTAGGTGCGAAAGCCCGCGACGCGGCCTTTCTTGACCGTGGCCCATTTGTTGTGGGTGCCGGGCAGGACGAAGACGCCGTCGTCCAGGCCGGTGATCGTCATGGCGCCGAGGATCTGCACCTCTTCGCCGCGCATCACATCGGGCACGCCGGCGTGTTCGTCGCTGAGGCCGGGCACGATGGCGATGCGCGCGCCGGGGATGGCGTCTGTGGCGATGATGCTGCGGCCTACTTCGACGCGGCCCGCGGGGCAGGGGCAGTAGGGCGCTTCGACCCAGCCCTGCTTGCTGCCGGCCATGCCGGAGATCAGGCAGCGCGTGTCTTCCAGGCGCATCCAGTCGCCGAACAGCGACTCGAACACGGCAGGGAAGCCGCCTTCGGGCACGGTGAGGATGCCGCGGGCGTCGCTGCGTTCTTCGATGACCTGTCCGCTCGGGTCGAGCAATGCACCGCGTAGCGAGCTTGTGCCCCAGTCGATGGCGATGAGTCTTGTCATGTCTGTCGTCTTTGAGAGGTTGTTCGGGGCGCGTGCCCAGGCCACCGGGTACTTCCCTCCGCGAATGTCCTCCGGCCTGCGGCCTCCCCCTTGATTTCGCTGCGGGAAGCACCCAGTGCCCTGTGCACGAGGGCACGCTCTGCGTTTGCAGCCGATCAACGACTGCTGTGAACCCGCTCACGTCGATGGGGTGCCTTGCGCCGCGAAATCAAGGAGGAGCCCGAAGGGCGGGGGACATTCGCGGAGCAAGGTACCCCGTCGGCGGGAGCGCGCCCTGGATCTCTCCAAATCAGTGATTGTCTCGCGGCACAAAAGCCCCACGGCGACCACGCAGAAAGGCCAGGTCCGCTCCCTGGTCGGCCTGCAGCACCGTGTCCACGTACAGCTTCCAGTACCCCGAATCGAGTGGGGCCTTGGGCGCGACCCACTTCGCGCGGCGCTTCGCCAGTTCCTCGTCGCTCACGTGCAGGTGCAGCTTGCGGTTCGGCACGTCGAGCTCGACGATGTCGCCGTCCTGCACCAACGCCAGCGGGCCGCCCGCAGCCGCCTCGGGCGCGGTGTGCAGAACGACGGTGCCGTAGGCCGTGCCGCTCATGCGTGCGTCGCTGATGCGGACCATGTCCGTGATGCCCTTGCGCAGCACCTTCGGCGGCAGCGGCATGTTGCCGGCCTCGGCCATGCCGGGGTAGCCCTTGGGGCCGCAGTTCTTGAGCACCATGATGCAGTGCTCGTCGATGTCCAGGTTCTCGTCGTCGATGCGCTTGTGCAGGTCGTCGGCGCTTTCGAAAACCACCGCGCGGCCCTTGTGCACCAGCAGCTCGGGCGTGGCCGCGCTGGGCTTGATAATGGCGCCGTTGGGCGCGAGGTTGCCGCGCAGCACGCAGATGCCGGCCTTGTCCTTGAAGGGCTCGGCCTGGGTGCGGATGACCTGCGGGTTGTAGTTCTCGGCATCCTTCACGTTCTCCCACACGCTCTGGCCGGTGACGGTGAGGATGTCCTTGTGCAGGTGGTCGGCGATTTCCTTGATGACCACGGGCAGGCCGCCCGCGTAGCAGAAGTCTTCCATCAGGAACTGGCCCGAGGGCTGCAGGTTCACGAGGCAGGGCAGGTCGGCGGCGAGGCGGTCGAAGTCGTCGAGCGTGAGCTCGACGCCCATGCGCCCCGCAATGGCCAGCAGGTGGATCACGAAGTTGGTCGAGCCGCCGATGGCCGCGTTGACCTTGATTGCGTTCTCGATCGCTTCGCGCGTGAGGATCTTCGACATGTTCAGGTCTTCATGCACCATGTCGACGATGCGCCGGCCCGCTTGCCGTGCGAGCACGTTGCGCCGGCCGTCGACGGCAGGGTAGGCCGCGTTGCCCGGCAGGCCGATGCCCAGCGACTCGACCATGCTGGCCATGGTGCTGGCCGTGCCCATCGTCATGCAGTGGCCGTGGCTGCGGTGCATGCAGCTCTCGGCCTCGAAGAAGTCCTGCAGCTTGAGCGTGCCGGCGCGCACCTGCTCGCTCATCTGCCACACACCGGTGCCCGAGCCCAGCTCCTGGCCGCGCCATTTGCCTGAGAGCATCGGGCCGCCCGACACGCCGATGGTCGGCAGGTCGACGCTGGCCGCGCCCATCATCAGCGCGGGCGTGGTCTTGTCGCAGCCCATGAGCAGCACCACGCCATCGAGCGGGTTGCCGCGGATGCTTTCTTCGACGTCCATGCTCGCGAGGTTGCGGTACAGCATGGCGGTGGGGCGCAGGAGCGTCTCGCCCAGCGACATCACCGGGAACTCGAGCGGGAAGCCGCCCGCCTCGTACACGCCGATCTTCACCTGCTCGGCGAGCGTGCGGAAGTGCGAGTTGCAGGGCGTGAGTTCGCTGAAGGTGTTGCAGATGCCGATGACCGGGCGACCGTCGAACTGGTCGTGCGGCACGCCCTTGCCCTTCATCCAGCTGCGGTAGATGAAACCGTCGCGGTCGTGGCGTCCGAACCACTGCTGGCTGCGCAGTTCGCTGGCGGGCTTTTTCTTCGGGGCGTTGCTCATGGGATGTGTCTCTTCGTCGTTGATGCTTTGCGGAAATCCTCAGGGTTTTTCCTGCGGGACGACCGTTTCAATCATCATATGATAAGCGTGACGAGCTGTCGCGCATTCAGGGTTTTCGAGTGGCCGGCACAGGCAGATCCGCCTGAATCCGGCCCCGATACGGGCAGGCAAACAGGCACCGGACACCACCAGAACCACACACCCACAGGCAGGCATGATCAAGAACGTTCACGGCAACACGGTCGACCGCATCGGCAGCGACATCGTCGCGGGCCGCTATGCGCCCGGCGCGTCGATTCCGCCGGAGCCGCTCTTGTGCGAAGAGCTCGGCGTGAGCCGGACCGTGGTGCGCGAATCGATCAAGTCGCTGATCGCCAAGGGCCTGGTGACCAGCGGCCCGAAGGTGGGCACGCGCGTGCAGCCGCCCGACCAGTGGAACTGGTTCGACGCCGACGTCATCGTGTGGCAGACGCAGGCGGGCCTGTCGGCCGAGTTCCTGCGCGACCTGCAGGACCTGCGCCGCGTGGTCGAGCCCGCCGCGGTGGCGCTGGCCGCCCAGCGCGCCACCGCCGAAGACATCGCCGACATGGAAGACGCCTACGCGGGCATGAAGCGCGCCATCGAGTTCGGCGGCGACTACATCACGCCCGACCTGCGCTTTCACCAGGGCCTCATCCGCTCCAGTCACAACCGCATGCTGGTGCAGATGAGCCGTGCACTGGGCGCGCTGCTGCGCACCAGCTTCGAGATTTCGACCACCCGCAAGAACGGGCCCGCGAGTTCGCTGCCGCTGCACCGCGCGGTGCTCGACGCCGTCATCGCACGCGATCCGGCCGCCGCCGAGAAAGCCGTGCTGGTGCTCATCGACGGCGCGCGCCACGACATCGAGACGGTGCTGGCCTCGCGCAAGAAGATTCCGCGCATCAGCCGCCCGGCGACGCAGCTGAAGGCCTTCCCGCTCTAGACGCGGCGGCCGCGCAGACATCCCATAACAACACTGGAAAGTCAGGAGACGCAGATGCTGATGCAAAGGGCTATCGACGGATTTTTTCGCCTGCTGGAGTTCCTCGTCGTCGTGTGCATGGTGGCGATGGTCGTCATGGTGTTCGGCAACGTGGTGCTGCGCTACGGTTTCAATTCGGGCATTTCGGTGTCGGACGAGATGTCGCGCTACTGCTTCATCTGGCTCACCTACATCGGCGCCATGGTGGCCATGCGCGACGGCGCGCACCTGGGTGTCGACACGCTCATCAAGCACCTGCCGCTCATGGGCAAGAAGGTCTGCTTCTTCCTGAGCCAGTCGCTCATGCTGTTCTGCAACGTGCTCTTCTTCATGGGCACCTACGAGATGCACGAGCTGCAGGTGACCAACATCTCGCCCGTGGTCGGCATCTCGATGATCTGGGTCTACGGCATCGGCTACGTGGTGTCGGTGGTGATGGCCCTCTTCAACATCGACAAGCTCTGGCGATTGTTCCGGGGCCGGGTGCCCGACCAGGAGCTGATCCAGATCATGGAATCCGAAGAACAGGTGCTCGACGCCGCCGCACACGGGAAGGTGGCGCAATGACTGTCACGATCTTCATCGTCTCCCTGCTCGGCGCCATGGCACTGGGCATTCCGATCTCGTATTCGTTGCTGGTGTGCGGCGTCTCGCTGATGGGCTGGCTGGCCTACACCGGCGGCCTGCCGGCCTTCGACAGCCAGATCATTGCGCAGCGCTTTGTCGACGGTGCCGACAACTTCCCGCTGCTGGCCGTGCCGTTCTTCCTGCTGGCCGGCGAGTTCATGAATGCGGGCGGGCTCAGCCGGCGCATCGTGAACCTGGCGATGGCCTGGGTCGGCCACTACCGCGGCGGCATGGGCTATGTGGCGGTGCTGGCCGCGATCATCATGGCCTCGCTGTCGGGCTCGGCCGTGGCCGACACGGCCGCGCTCGCCGCGCTCCTCATCCCGATGATGAAGGCCGCCGGCTACCAGATGAACCGCTCGGCCGGCCTCATTGCCGCGGGCGGCATCATCGCGCCGGTGATCCCGCCGTCGATCGGGCTCATTGTGTTCGGCGTGGCGGGCAACGTGTCGATCACCAAGCTGTTCCTCGCGGGCATCGTGCCCGGCATCCTGATGGGGCTCGCAGTGGGCGTGGCCTGGTGGATCGTGGCCCGGAAGGACAACGTGAAGTCCTCGCCGCGCGTGCCCTGGGGCGAGCGGCTGAAGGTCACGGCGCAGGGCAGCCTGGCGCTCGCGCTGCCGATCATCATCATCGGCGGCATGAAGTTCGGCGTCTTCACGCCGACCGAAGCCGCCGTGGTCGCGGCCGTCTATTCGCTCGTGGTGGGCCTCTTCATCTATGGCGAACTCAAGGTCAAAGACCTGTACCGCCTCACGCTCGCGGCGGGCAAGACCACCGCGGTCGTGATGTTCCTCGTGGCCGCCGCGATGGTGAGCGCCTGGCTCATCACGGTGGCCAACATCCCGACCGAGGTGGTGTCGCTGCTGGAGCCCTTCCTGGACAACAAGACGCTGCTGATGTTCGTGATGATGGTGCTGATCGTCATCGTGGGCACCGCGCTCGACTTCACGCCTACCGTGCTCATCCTCACGCCGGTGCTGATGCCCGTGGTGCTCAAGGCCGGCATCGACCCGGTGTACTTCGGCGTGCTGTTCATCATGAACAACGCCATCGGCCTGATCACGCCGCCCGTGGGCACGGTGCTCAACGTGGTGAGCGGCGTGGCGCGCATCTCGATGGACGATGCCTTCAAGGGCGTGATGCCCTTCTTCATCGCCCACCTGGTGGTGCTGTTCACGCTGGTGTTTTTCCCGCAGCTCGTGACCGTTCCGCTGCAGTGGTGGATGGGGCGCTAGTTCTTCTTTTTTCCTGTCAGTCAGTTCGTTCAACCAACCCCTCGAATCGAAGGAGACAAGCATGTTGTTTCGCAGAACCCTGATGACCGCCGCCCTCGTGGCCGGCGGCCTGCTGGCGTCGACTGGCGCCCTCGCGCAATTTGCCGAACGCACGATCAAGTTCACCAACGGCGTGAACGAAGACCACCCCGTGGGCGTGGGCGTGAAGAAGATGCAGGAGGTGCTGGCGGCCAAGACCGGCGGCAAGATGAAGATCACGGCCTTCTGGGGCGGCGCCGCGGGCGGCGACCTGCCGGCCACGCAGGCGCTGCGGGCCGGCACGCAGGAAATGGTGTGCACCTCGAGCTCGCCGCTGGTGGGCATCGTGAAGGAACTCGGTGCCTTCGACCTGCCGTTCCTGTTCGCCAACGAGAAGGAAGCCGACGCGGTGCTCGACGGCCCCGCGGGCGAGTACTTCAACAAGAAGCTCGAAGCCGCCGGTCTCGTGAACCTGGCCTACTGGGAGAACGGCTTCCGCAACCTCACCAACAGCAAGAAGCCCGTGGCCAAGGCCGAGGACTTCGAAGGCGTGAAGCTGCGCGTGATGCAGAACAACATCTTCCTCGATTCGTTCAAGACCCTGGGCGCCAACGCCGTGCCCATGGCCTTCGGCGAGGTGTTCACCGCGCTCGAAACCCGCACCATCGACGGCCAGGAGAACCCCTTCGTGACCATCGAGACCTCCAAGTTCAGCGAGGTCCAGAAGTACCTGAGCGTGACGCGCCACGCCTACACGCCCTTCCTCATCCTCTACAGCAAGAAGCTCTGGGACCAGCTCAACCCGCAGGAGCAGGCGGTGCTGCGCGAGGCCGCGAAGGAAGGCCAGAAGGTCCAGCGCGAAGCCAACCGCGCGCTCAACGAGAAGTCGCTCGCCAGCCTGCGCAAGACCATGACGGTGAACGAAGTCTCGGCGGCCGAACAGAAGCGCATGTTGGAGAAGGTCAAGCCCGTGTACGACAAGAACGTGCCCAACATCGGCACGGAAGCCGTGGGCGTGGTCACCGACGCGCTGAAGAAGGCGCGCGGGGGCTGACCGAGGCTTTCGGCCATGCGCTGAATGTGTGCAAGAGCCGCGCGGCACCCGCCGCTGCGGCTTTTTCTTTTTGCGGAATCCTTGTCATGAAAATCACGCAGCTCGAAACCATCCGCCTGGGCGAGTTTCCCAACATCCTGTGGGTGCGCCTGCACACCGACGAGGGCCTGGTCGGCCTCGGCGAGACCTTCATGGGAGCCGAAGCGGTCGAGGCCTACCTGCACGAGTGGGCGGCGCTGAAACTGCTGGGCACCGACCCGCTGCAGATCGAAGCGCGCAACCGCGACATCACGGGCTACCTCGGCTGGCGCGGGTCGGGCGTGGAAACGCGCGGCAACTCGGCCGTCGACATCGCGCTGTGGGACCTGTTCGGCAAGGCCGCCAACATGCCGGTGCACACGGCGCTGGGCGGCAAGAGCCGCGATGCGATCCGCATCTACAACACCTGCGCGGGCTACCAGTACATCCGCAGCGCCACCAACCAGACCAGCTCGAACTGGGGCCTGGCCAACAACAACGGGCCGTACGAAGACCTGCAGGGCTTCCTGCACCACGCCGACGAACTGGCCGAATCGCTGCTGTCCGAAGGCATCACGGCCATGAAGATCTGGCCCTTCGATCCGGCGGCGGAGAAGAGCCACGGGCAGTACATCAGCAACGCCGATCTTGACACCGCGCTCGAGCCCTTCCGCAAGATCCGCCAGGCGGTGGGCGGCAAGATGGACATCATGGTCGAGTTCCACAGCCTGTGGCGGCTGCCGATGGCGCAGAAGATCGCGCGCGCGCTGCAGGAGTTCGACACCTTCTGGCACGAAGACGCCATCCGCATGGACAGCCTCGACCTGCTCAAGCAGTACGCGAAGGACTGCCAGGCGCTCGTCTGCGCCAGCGAAACGCTGAGCTACAAGTGGGGCTTCAAGGACTACCTGCAGACCGGCGTGGCCGGGGTCGCGATGCTCGACCTGAGCTGGTGCGGCGGCCTCACCGAGGCGCGCAAGATCGCCGCCATGGCCGACGCCTGGCAACTGCCCGTGGCACCGCACGACTGCACGGGGCCGGTGGTCTGGGCCGCGTCCACGCACCTGAGCCTGCACGCGCCCAACGCGCTCATCCAGGAGAGCGTGCGCGCCTTCTTCACCGGCTGGTACAAGGAGCTCGTCACCGAGTTGCCGAAGGTCGAGAACGGCATGATCAGCCTCAACGACAAGCCCGGCCTCGGCTTGGAGCTGCTGCCCGACCTGCACAAGCGCGCCGACGCGATCGTGCGGGTGTCGAAGGCGGCGTAGCGCCGTTCGTCAGCGGTTGTCGTCGGTGCGCAGCCGCAGCAGGGCGCGCACGAAGCCGTGGTCCGAGCGCGAGCGGTCGCGGCCTTCGTGCAGGTGGTCGTTGAAGTAGTCGACGCGGCGCACGTCGCCCAGGCTGTGGCGGCTGGCGGCGACGAACTCCTCGCTCACCAGGATCTGGTCGAGCACATCCGGGAAGCCCTGGTGGATGTGCGAATAGGCCACGTCCTTCTTCAGCGCCGACTCGCCTTGCATCTCGTAGGCGTTGAACAGCGCCACGTCGCGCGCGGCCTTGTCGTAGGCCACTTCGGAGGTCGCGGCCACCAGTTGCGTGGTCACGCTGTGCGGGTTGTCGTTGAAGTCGCCCATCACCACCAGCGGCACGTTGGTGCCCTGCAGCAGGTCGATCACGATGCAGCGCAGGGCCGCGGCCTCGGCGCCGCGCATCAGCAAGGAGCGCAGCGAGGCCATCGCGCCGATCTTGCGGTCGTCGCGGTCTTCGAGGGAGTTGCCTTGCGCGTCCTGCAGGAACTTGGGGCGCTTGGACTTCAGGTGCACCGTCAGCACATGCACCTGCTGGCCGTGCTTCATGCGCACGGTGACCAGCAGGGGCGGGCGCTCGAAGCGCGTGTGCGGGCCGATGCCCGGCACCTCGACGCCGAAGCCCGAGGGGAAATCGACGAAGGACTGCACGCTGTCCACCTGCAGCCGCGTGACGATGCCGACGCGCGGCGTGCCCTGTGCGCCCGGCCGCCCGGGCGTGCCCGGCGGGCTCGCGGGCGGCGGCGAGTTCTCGGCGCCCGGCACCGAGACGAAGTCGTAGCGCAGCCCGCTGCGCCCGATGGCGGCCTTCAGCGCGGCCTCGTCCCACACCTCCTGCACCGCGAGCACGTCGGCATTGAGCGCGTGGATGCGCTCGCCGATCCAGTCGATCTTGCGTTCGTATTCGCGCTCGTTGTAGGCGTCCTGGTTCTCGTAGTACACGCGGTTGGGGTTCGCGAGGTTGAGCAGGTTGCAGGTGGCGACGAAGAGCGTGGCGTAGTTGGGCGGGATGTATGGCATGGAAACGCGATTGTGTCCCGGGTTAGGATTTCAAGCTGAGGTGCGCCCGCCATGTCGTCCATGTCATTCGATGGCGAGGCTGGCCGCAAGAAATAACAACGAAACCAGGGAGCCGCCCAGCGCGGAATGCATGAAGCTCATCCATATCACCACCTGCGCTGTGGCGGCGCTGCTCGTTGCGGGCTGCGCATCCAGGAGCCATCCCTCGATGTCCTTCGGCGGCAGCCTTGTCGAACACAGCCTGCTGCGCGTCGAGGACCATGTGTCCTTTGCCCTGGAAGATGGGCCCGAGACGCGCAACTTCACGGTCGCGTGCAATGCGCCGCAGGCGTGGTTGCTCTACTCCGACCTGCGCACGGGCCGCAGCTATCCAGTGACCGGCCGGCGGTATGGCGTGCGCAAGGAACTGGACGAGCGCCAGGCGTTGGCTCTGAAAGCGCAGCCGGCGGTCGAACGCGCATGCCGCGCGACCCCGCCCGATTGGCGCGAGGTGCAACGCGGCGCAGACGGCACATTCACGCTCATCGACATCGCAAGCATCGAGCCCTCCGAGGGTGCCTTGCTCTTCTGGGGCGCGTTCGACTATTCGCGCATGGACTTCGACCTGCCTTACCGGGCACCCTTTGGCCAGAAGCGCGAGCGCTTCAGGCTCGCGTGCCCATCGCAGTCCTATGCCCAGGTGAGCGGCTTCGACATCGATGAGCGCGGCCGCGTCACGGACGGTCGGGTTGAAGGCGACAGGGCGAAGTCGTACACGGTCGGCGGCGACACGAATGCGGACTACAAGGCGCTCTTCAAGGCGGCCTGTGGCGGTGCTTCGGCAGGGCAGGCGTTGCCTGCCTTCACTTCTCGCGCCAAGGCGCTGCCCGATCCCGCAGGCCTGACACCGCCGAATCCGGCGGTGATTCAGGCCGTTTCCCAGCTGGGGCTTCCGCTGGCGCCCAAGCGCCTGAAGCGTGTCGTGCTCGAAGGCACCTGGACCCGCGACGGGAAGACGACGCCGACCCGCAGCGAACTCCAGATTGCGCCGGATGCGACAGCTTCCATGTTCCGAACCCGGACGAAGACCGGCACAGGCCCCGCGGACGGCACGCGGTCGCAGACCGCTTCATTCCTGGGCCTGGTCGACTTGAGCAGCTTCGTCAACTTTCTTCCCGGCTCCGACACGATCAGCCAGGCCATGACCGAGCTCACGTTGACGGGCGACTGGCAACGCATGGCCGTGGGCTCGGAGTTGCGCTACGAGACGAAGAAACTGAGCTTGTTCAGCATGATCGGCGGAGTGACCTACGACTACACAACGGTCTGCAAAGTCGCCGGCGTCAGTGCGGCCGCCGAACTTCATCCCGATCTGAGCGGCGACGCCAGGCGCCTGGAGTGCCGGATGCAGCCCGACTCGCTCGGTCGGACCGACACCTATGTCTATCTGACCGACTACGGCTACGCCGTACAGGTTCGAGAGGTCGCGGCCAAGCCGCCTTCCGAAGGCATCAAGAAGATCACAGCGGTCGAACAATGAGCGCCGTCATGACACATCGGCGCGCGCTGCTGCGCAGCCTGCGCTGACGCGCCGACAAAAGAAAAGGGCACCGAAGTGCCCTTGCTCATTTCTGGGGCAGGTGTTCCTGCCCGCAGCGCTCAGCGACCGAACGAACGGCCACCGCCGCCGCCGGAGCGGCCACCACCGCCACCGCCGTAGCCACCACCGCCACCCGAGCGGCCACCGCCACCCGAACGGTTGCCGCCGTAGCCACCACCACCGCCGCCGCCCGGGCGACCGCCGCGACCGCGACCACCCATGTGGTCGACGCTCGTGCGCAACGGATCCGGCTGGCCGGCTGCACCGCCGCCTGCGACGGCTTCAGCGCGCAGGTGCGCGACCTGGTTGGCCTGCGTCGGGCTGTGGCTGTTGCCGTGATGGCGCGGTTGGCGCTCTTCGTGCGGTGCGTGGTGATGCGGCTGCTGCGGTGCGCGCGGCTGGCCTTGCTGCGGGCCGCGGCCCTGTGCCGGACGGGCTGCGCCCTGGCCGCGCGGGCCCTGGCCCTGGCCTTGGCCGCCACCGTTGGCATTGCGGCCTTGACCGCCGCCGCCCTGGCCGCCACCACGGCGTTGACCGCCGCCATTGCCGCCGCCACCGCCGTTGCCGCCACCCTGGCCGGCCTTGTTCTCGCGGATGCGCGACATCATTTCGGTGCGGGCGGCCTTGGCGGCTGCCTGCATGACTTCGCGGCTCGGCGGACGGCCGGCGCCGCCCCAGATCGTCTGGCGACCCATGGCGATCGGCTCGGCGCGTTCGCCTTCTTCAGGACCGAAGCCCTCGACCTTCTGCACCGGGATCGTCTGCTTCGTGAAGCGTTCGATCTCCTGCATGAAGCCTTCTTCGTCCAGGCACACGAAGCTCACGGCCTCGCCGCTCGAACCGGCGCGGCCGGTGCGGCCGATGCGGTGCACGTAGTCTTCGCTGACGTTCGGGATCTCGTAGTTCACGACGTGCGGCAGCTCGTCGATGTCGATGCCGCGCGCGGCGATGTCGGTGGCCACCAGGGCGCGGATGTCGCCGCTCTTGAAGCCGGCCAGCGCCTGCGTGCGGGCGCTCTGGCTCTTGTTGCCGTGCAGCGCCATCGCCTCGATGCCGTTCTTGGTGAGGAATTCGGCCACGCTGTTGGCGCCGAACTTGGTACGCGTGAACACGAGCACCTGGCTCCACTTGTTCTCGTTGATGATGTGCGCGAGCAGCGCCTTCTTCTTGCCGCGGCCCACGGGGTGGATCACCTGCGTGATGCGCTGCACCGTGGTGTTGCGCGGCGTGACCTGGATGCTCTGCGGGTTCTTGAGCAGCGAGCCGGCGAGGTCGCGGATCTCGTCGCTGAAGGTGGCCGAGAACAGCAGGCTCTGCTTTTCCTTGGGCACCAGGGCCAGGATCTTCTTCACGTCGTGGATGAAGCCCATGTCCAGCATGCGGTCGGCTTCGTCCAGGATCAGCATCTGGACCTGGCTGAGGTCGAGCATGCCCTGCTGTTGCAGGTCGAGCAGGCGGCCGGGGGTGGCCACGAGGATGTCGACGCCCTTCTTGAGCTTGCTGATCTGCGGGTTCATGCCCACGCCGCCGAAGATCACGGTGGAGTCGAGCTGCAGGTACTTGCCGTACGTACGCACCGACTCTTCGACCTGGGCCGCGAGTTCGCGCGTGGGAGTCAGCACGAGGGCACGGATGCCGATGCCGCCGAACTTGTTGGTGGCGCTGCGGCTCATGGTGAGCTTGTGCAGCATCGGCAGGGTGAAGGCCGCGGTCTTGCCGGTGCCGGTCTGGGCGCCGCCCAGCAGGTCGTGGCCGTCGAGGACCACGGGAATGGCTTGCGCCTGGATGGGGGTGGGGGTGTCGTAGCCGTGCTCGTGCACAGCCTTCAAGATGGCGGGAGCCAGCTTCAGTTCGTCAAAATTCATTGTGGAAACAACAAGCGCCATACACGGCGCAGTGGCATCGGCCCGCCAGGCGTCGTTTTGGGGTGACGCCGAGCCAGTCAAGGCAGATGAAGGTCAGGGGTGGGAGCCGGAAGACCCGCGGTGATTTGGGGTTTTCTTCGTCCCCGGCAGAGAGCCGGTTTGCGGGCAACTGGACCCGGCAACGAGGACTATTGTCGCATGAGTCGATAATCATGGGTTCGCCGCGCCCGGATCACTGTCCGGACGACCGTGCTTTTACGCAAATCCCAAGCTACCCAAGGTAATCATTCACAGATGGCTCAATACGTCTATTCGATGAACCGCGTCAGCAAGACCGTGCCGCCCAAGCGGCAGCTCTTGAAGGACATTTCGCTCTCTTTCTTCCCCGGCGCCAAGATCGGCGTGCTCGGCCTGAACGGCTCGGGCAAGTCCACGCTGCTCAAGATCATGGCGGGTGTGGACAAGGAATTCGAGGGCGAGGCCCTGCCCATGCCGGGGATGACGATCGGCTATCTGGAGCAGGAACCCAAGCTCAACGCCGAGCACACGGTGCGTGAATCGGTCGAGGAGTCCATGGGCGCGGTGTTCGCGGCCAAGGCCCGCCTCGAAGAGGTGTACATCGCCTACGGTGCCGAAGACGCCGACTTCGACGCGCTGGCGGCCGAACAGGCCCAGCTCGAAGCCATCATCGCCACCGCCGGCACCGATTCCGAGCACCAGCTCGAAATTGCCGCCGACGCGCTGCGCCTGCCGCCGTGGGACGCCAAGATCGGCCTGCTGTCGGGTGGTGAAAAGCGCCGCGTGGCGCTGTGCCGCCTGCTGCTGTCCAAGCCCGACATGCTGCTGCTCGACGAACCGACCAACCACCTGGACGCCGAATCGGTCGAGTGGCTCGAAGTGTTCCTGCAGCGTTTCACGGGCACCGTGGTGGCTATCACCCACGATCGCTACTTCCTGGACAACGCCGCCGAGTGGATCCTGGAAATGGACCGCGGTCGCGGCATTCCCTGGAAGGGCAACTACAGCACCTGGCTCGAGCAGAAGGGTGAACGCCTGGCGCAGGAGCAAAAGAGCGAAGAAGCCCACGCCAAGGCCCTGAAGAAGGAACTCGAGTGGTCGCGCCAGAACCCGAAGGCACGCCAGGCCAAGAGCAAATCGCGCCTGGCCCGCTTCGAAGAGCTGAGCGACATGGAATACCAGAAGCGCAACGAAACGCAGGAAATCTTCATTCCTGTGGCGGAGCGACTGGGCCAGCAGGTGTTCGAGTTCCACGGCGTCAGCAAGTCCTTCGGCGACCGCATGCTGATCGACAACCTGAGCTTCACCGTGCCGCCGGGCGCGATCGTCGGCATCATCGGCCCGAACGGCGCCGGCAAGTCGACGCTCTTCAAGCTGCTCGCGGGCAAGGAAAAGCCCGATTCGGGCGAGGTCGTCATCGGCCAGACCGTGAAGATGGCCTTCGTCGACCAGCACCGCGACGAGCTGGCCAACCAGAAGACCGTGTGGGAAGACATCTCGAACGGCCTGGACATCATCAACGTCGGCAAGTTCCAGATGGCGAGCCGCGCGTATGCGGGCCGCTTCAACTTCAACGGGGCCGATCAGCAGAAGAAGGTCGGTACGCTGTCGGGCGGTGAACGCGGCCGCCTGCACCTGGCCAAGACGCTGATCGCCGGCGGCAACGTGCTGCTGCTGGACGAACCGTCGAACGACCTCGACGTGGAAACGCTGCGCGCGCTCGAAGACGCGCTGCTCGAGTTCGCCGGCACCGTCATGGTGATCAGCCATGACCGCTGGTTCCTCGACCGCATCGCCACCCACATCCTGGCCGCCGAAGGCGACAGCCAGTGGACTTTCTTCGACGGCAACTACCAGGAGTACGAAGCCGACAAGAAGAAGCGCCTGGGCGAAGAAGGCGCAAAGCCCAAGCGCATGCGCTACAAGGCCTTGAAATAGGGCTCGCCCCCAGGCTGCGCGCACTTCGTGTCGCTTCGCCTACCCCCTGCCGGGGGCAACACCTGAGGCCCGGCAAAGCCGGTTCCTCGGTGTTCCTGGATTTGCTCCCTCCCCCGCTGGGGAGGGTTGGGGCGGGGGCACGACGGCCTGCGAGAAACCCCTCAGTTCGTTTCGGCAAGAGCGCGCGGTTCCGCAAGGGACTGCGCGCTTTTTTCATCGTCGGCCGCGAACACCTCGCGCGCCGCAAACAGGCCGTTGAGCGCCGCCGGGAAGCCCGCGTACACCGCCATCTGCATGATGACCTCGACAACCTCGGTGCGCGTCGCGCCGACGTTCAGCGCACCCTGGATGTGCACCTTCAGCTGCGGCGTCGCATTGCCCATGGCTGTGAGCGCAGCCACGGTCGCGATCTCGCGGGCGCGCAGGTCGAGACCGGGGCGCGAGTAGATGTCGCCGAACGGAAACTCGATCACCAGGCGGGCGAAGTCGGGCGCGATGCCGGCCAGGCTCTCGACCACATTGACGCCGCCTTCACCGTCGATCTCGTGGAGCTTGGCCAGGCCGCGCGTGTAGCGCAGGTTGTCGTTGTGGCCCTGGTTCTGTGTGTTCGTCATTGCTCGTCTTTCCTTCCGGGGCAGTGCCCGATGAAGGAGGACGCTTCTTCGTCTTCTCGACCGCGCGGTAGTGGTCGATCTTGAGCGACAGCGCCTGCATGGATTGCTGCAGCGCCGCCACCCGGGCCTGAACTTCGGCAAGGTGCTGTTCGAGCATCTCGCGCCGTTCGCCGACGCTGGCGTCCCCCTGGTTTCGAAGCCTGACGAAGGCCTGCATGCCCTGGATGGACATGCCGGTCTCGCGCAGGCGCAACAGGAAATCCAGCAAGTCCATGT
>Ga0207709_10000610_pt1 | contig 29558 bp, 24 predicted proteins | sample KBSM34metaG_FD_184397 | JGI IMG/M metagenome (GOLD analysis project Ga0207709, IMG submission 184397) | Miscanthus rhizosphere microbial communities from Kellogg Biological Station, Michigan, USA - KBS M3-4 metaG (SPAdes) (version 2) | ecosystem: Host-associated > Plants > Roots > Rhizosphere >...
CGGCAAAGCCCATGTCGTAAGCGCCCGAGGCCACGCGCGTGACGGTGCCGCCCGAGCCGTTGCCCGCGTCGATGCTCACGTCGAGCCCGGCCGCCTTGAAGTAGCCCTTGGCGGCGGGATGCAGGAACAGCGCGGCCGGTCCCTCGAAGCGCCAGTCGAGCTGGAACTTGATCGGCGTCGGGCTCTGGGCAAGGGCCGGTGAGAGGCCGAAGCAGAGGGCCGAGGCGGCGAGGAAGGACTGGAGCAGTTGGCGCTTGTTCATGCGTTATCCGTGATGTGAATGCTTCGGCATTCAAGCAAAAACGGTGCCCGCACGCGATTGGTGCGAACCCTCCCGGTGGGTCGATACGGTGCGCCATCTGCACCCCCCAAATGCAAAAACGCGGCATTGCCGCGTTTTTGGCACCGAAGGCGGGCAGTTCGCCCGCCGGATGGCCCGGTGATTACTTGTCGACGGTCACTTTCGCCACCGCCAGCGCCGTCATGTTGATGATGCGGCGCACCGTCGACGACGGCGTGAGCACGTGCGCCGAGCTCGCGGCGCCCAGCAGCACCGGGCCGACCGTGATGCCGTTGGCACCGGTCATCTTCAGCACGTTGTAGAGGATGTGCGCCGAATCGAGGTTCGGGCACACCAGCAGGTTGGCTTCGCCGCTCAGCGTGGTCTCGGGCAGGGCGGTGCGGCGGACATCTTCCGACAGCGCCGCGTCGCCGTGCATCTCGCCGTCGCATTCGATGTCGGGTGCCATCTGCGCGAACAGGTCGCGCGCCAGCCGCATCTTGCGGGCCGAGGCGCGGCTCGAGGTGCCGTAGTTCGAGTGCGACAGGAAGGCGACCTTCGGCGGCAGGCCGAAGCGGCGCACTTCCTCGGCGGCCATCACCGCGATGCTCGCCAGCATCTCGGCGCTCGGGTCTTCGTTCACGTTGGTGTCGGTGATGAAGATCGTGCCCTTGTCGAGCGTCAGCGCGTTCAGCGTGGCGAAGCCGGGCGCGTCGCGCTTCAGGCCGATCAGGTTGCGGATGTGCTCCAGGTGCACGTCGAAGCGGCCGACCAGGCCGCAGATCATCGCGTCGGCGTCGCCCAGGTGCAGCATCAGCGCGGCGATGGTGGTGTTCGAGCGGCGCACCATGGTCTTGGCGGCCTCCGGCGTCACGCCGCGGCGGCCCATGATCTTGTGGAAGCTCTCCCAGTAGGTGCGAAAGCGCGGATCGTCCTCGGGGTTGACGATCTCGAAGTCGGTGCCCGCGCGGATGTGCAGGCCGGCCTTCTTGATGCGCGCCTCGATCACGGCGGGGCGGCCCACCAGGATCGGCTTGGCCACGCCTTCGTCCACCGCCCACTGCGCGGCGCGCAGCACGCGCTCGTCTTCGCCTTCCGCGTAGGCCACGCGCTTGGCGGTGGCAATCTTGGCGGCGCTGAACACCGGGCGCATGAACATGCCGGTCTGGTAGACGAAGCGCGTCAGGTGCTGGCGGTAGGCGTCCATGTCCTCGATCGGACGCGTCGCGACACCCGAGGCGGCAGCGGCCTTGGCCACGGCCGGCGCGATGCGCAGGATCAGGCGCGAGTCGAAGGGCTTCGGAATGATGTAGTCGGGGCCGAAGGCCAGCTCCTGGCCGGCGTAGGCGGTGGCCACCTCTTCGCTGATGTCGGCCTTGGTCAGCTCGGCGATCTCGCGCACGCAGGCCAGCTTCATCTCTTCCGTGATCTTGCTGGCGCCGCAGTCGAGCGCGCCGCGGAAGATATACGGGAAGCACAGCACGTTGTTGACCTGGTTCGGGTAGTCCGAACGGCCCGTGGCGATGATGCAGTCCGGCCGCACGGCCTTGGCCAGCTCGGGGCGGATCTCGGGCTCGGGGTTGGCCAGCGCCAGGATGATGGGCTGCGTGCCCATGGTCTTGACCATCTCGGCGCTCATGACGCCCGGGGCCGAGCAGCCCAGGAACACATCGGCGTCCCTGACCACGTCGGCCAGGGTGCGGGCGCCGGTGTCTTTCTGGGCGTAGCGTGCCTTGGATTCGTCGAAACCGCCCGCGCGGCCCATGTAGATCAGGCCCTTGGAGTCGCAGGCATGGATGTTGGCCGGCTTGGCGCCCAGGCCGACCATCACGTCGAGGCAGGCGATGGCTGCGGCGCCCGCGCCCGAGACGGCGATCTTCACGTCCTCGATCTTCTTGCCGACCAGCTCCAGCCCGTTGAGGAGGGCTGCGGCCGAGATGATGGCCGTGCCGTGCTGGTCGTCGTGGAACACCGGGATGTTCATGCGCTCGCGCAGCTTCCTCTCGATGTAGAAGCACTCGGGCGCCTTGATGTCCTCGAGGTTGATGCCGCCCAGCGTGGGCTCCAGCGCCGCGATGATCTCGACCAGCTTGTCGGGATCGCGCTCGGCCAGCTCGATGTCGAACACGTCGATGCCGGCGAATTTCTTGAACAGGCAGCCCTTGCCTTCCATCACCGGCTTGGCGGCCAGCGGGCCGATGTCGCCCAGGCCGAGCACCGCGGTACCGTTGGTGATCACGCCCACCAGGTTGCCGCGCGCGGTGTATTCGGAGGCCGTGGCGGGGTCTGCGGCGATGTCGAGACACGGATAGGCCACGCCCGGCGAATAGGCCAGCGACAGGTCGCGCTGGTTCAGCAGGGGCTTGGTCGGGGTGATCGAGATCTTGCCCTTGACGGGTGAGCGGTGGTATTCGCGCGCTGCCTCGCGAAGTGCTTCTTCTGCGGGGGAAAGGGGTGCAGCCATGAAAGTCTCCTTGTTTCTGACGGGCAATGAGGCTACCGCAAAAGCGCAGCCTCTTTGTACAGGGGGAATGCCGAAAACGCCTGAATCCATATCTTCGGCGTGATGGAGTTGGCCGGCGGTTGGCTAAACTGCGCGATCGTTACCTGCGGGGGCTCACGGCTTGCGATTGGCCGGTGCTGGCCGGGGTAGCGCCAACAGCGATAAAACCACAACGAGGGGCAACAACGCATGACATCAGGACCTTTCACCGGCAACGACCCCGATGTCGTGGTCATTGGCGGGGGCCCTTCGGGCTCCACGGTGGCCGCCTTGCTCGCGGACAAGGGCCACGACGTGGTGCTGATCGAGAAGGCGCAGCATCCGCGCTTTCACATCGGCGAGTCGCTGCTGCCGATGAACATGCCGCTGTTCGACCGGCTGGGCGTGCGCACCGAGGTCGAGGCCATCGGCATCCGCAAGCACGGCGCCGAGTTCGTTTCGCCCTGGCACGACCACAGCAGCCACTTCAACTTCGGCGAGGCGATGGACAAGAGCTTTCCGTACGCGGTGCACGTGCGCCGCTCGGAGTTCGACGAGCTGCTGTTCCGCCATGCCGCCGCGCGCGGCGCGCGCACCTTCGAGGGCCGGCGCGTCACCGGCGTGGACATGGACGCCGACACCGGCGGCGAGAAGCGCCCGCTGGTCAAGGTCAAGGCCGACGACGGCACCGAAACCACCTGGCGCCCGCGTTTCGTGATCGACGCCAGCGGGCGCGACACCCTGCTGTCGAACCAGTTCGATGTGAAGCAGCGCAACCGCAAGCACGCCAGCGCGGCCCTGTACGGCCACTTCGCCAACGCCGAGCGCCGGCCGGGCCGCTTCGAGGGCAACATCACGCTGTTCTGGTTCGATCACGGCTGGTTCTGGTACATCCCGCTGAAGGACGGTACCGTGAGCGTTGGCGCTGTGGCTTCGCCGGCCTACTTCAAGCGCCGCAAGGGCTCGCTCGAAGAGTTCCTGATGGAAACCATCGCGCTCGCGCCCAAGCTGGCCGCGCGCCTGAAGAACGCCACGCTGATGGAAGGCGCCACCTCCACCGGCAACTACGCCTACGACTCCAAGTTCTGCCGCGGCGACCGCTTCATGATGGTGGGCGACGCCTACGCCTTCGTCGACCCGATGTTCTCCTCGGGCGTGTACCTGGCGATGAACAGCGGCTTCGAGGCCGCCACCGCGGCCGACCACTGGCTCAAGGGCGAGGCGAAGGAAGCCGAGAAGGCCTTCCGCCACTACGAGAAGGTGATGAAGCGCGGACCCAGGATGTTCTCGTGGTTCATCTACCGCATCACCTCGCCGGCCATCCGCCGCCTGTTCATGAACCCGCGCAACGTCTGGCGCATGCAGGAGGCGATGCTGTCCATCCTGGCCGGCGACCTGTTCCGAGACACGCCCATCGGGCCGCGCTTCTGGGGCTTCAAGGTGACCTACTACGCGTCGTGCCTCGGCATCCTGCCGCAGGCCGTGAAGACCTGGGCATGGCGCCGGCGCAACCTGAAGGAGTCGCTGGAAGCCGCAAAGACCTGATTCTTTCCAGGAACACCGCGGAACCGGCTTTGCCGGGCCGCAGGTGTTGCCCCCGGCGAGGGGGTTGGCGAAGCGACACGAAGTGCGCGAAGCCTGGGGGAGAGCCTGGTCAGTCCGGGGTCACCGTGTGCTGCGCCAGCGCCTCCAGCGCGCGCACCAGCGCCGAGTGGTCGAGCTGGCCGTAGCCCAGTGCAGCGCAGGCGTTCATGAGCTGCGCCGCGCCGGCCGTCTGCGGCAGCGCCACGCCCAGCGAGCGCGCGCTCTGCATCGCGAGGTTCAGGTCCTTCTGGTGCAGCGCGATGCGAAAGCCCGGCGCGAAGGTGCGCTTGATCATCCGCTCGCCGTGCACTTCGAGGATGCGCGAGCTCGCGAAGCCGCCCATCAGCGCCTGGCGCACCTTGGCCGGGTCGGCGCCCGCCTTCGAGGCGAACACCAGCGCCTCGCCCACGGCAGCGATGTTCAGCGCCACGATGATCTGGTTGGCCACCTTGCAGACCTGGCCGTCGCCGGCGCCGCCCACGAGCGTGACGTTCTTGCCCATCTTGTCGAGCAGCGGCTTCACGCGGCCGAAGGTGCCTTCGTCGCCGCCGCACATGATCGTGAGGCTGGCGGCCTTGGCGCCCACCTCGCCGCCGGAGACCGGCGCGTCGATGTAGCCGGCGCCGAGCGCGACGATGCGCCTGGCGAAGTCCTTGGTGGCGATCGGGTCGATGGAGCTGCAGTCCACCACGATCTTGCCGCTGGAGCCCTTCAGGCCGTCGGCCACGCCTTCGGTACCGGGCGCGCCGAACAGCACCTTCTCCACGTCGGGCGTGTCCGGCACCATGATGAAGACCACGTCGGCCTGGCGCGTCACTTCGGCCGCCGAGGCGCAGATGGTGGCCTTCGAGATGAAGGGCTCGGGCGTGTTGCCATGCGTGTTCACGAAGAGCTGGTGGCCCGCGTCGAGCAGGTGCCCCGCCATGGGCGCGCCCATGATGCCGAGGCCGATGAATCCGATTTTTTGCTGGGTTGTCATGTCTCTGTTTCCTTGTCCGATGCTTATTGCTGTTGGGTGAGTGCCTGGCGCCATCCGAGGCCTTCGACGGTAGTGGCGCGGGGCTTGTATTCGCACCCGATCCAGCCGTCGTAGCCGAGCGAATCGATGTGCCGGAAGAGCCACGGGTAGTTGATCTCGCCCGTGCCCGGCTCGCCGCGGCCCGGGTTGTCGGCCAGCTGGATATGGCCGATGCGCGGCAAATTCTTCGTGAGCGTGTTGCCCAGTTCGCCTTCCATGCGCTGCGCGTGGTAGATGTCGTACTGCACGCGCAGGTTGGGCGAACCGACTTCGTCGATCAGCGCCAGCGCCTGGTCGGTGCGCGTGAGGAAGAAGCCCGGAATGTCGAAGGTGTTGATGGGCTCGATCAGCAGGCGCAGGCCGGCCGCTTCGAGTTCGCGTGCGGCGAGGCGCAGGTTCGCGACCACCGTCTTGTGCGCGGCCTCGGTGGTCACGCCCGCGGGCACCTTGCCGACGAGGCAGTTGACCTGCGGGCAGCCGAGCGCGGTCGCGTAGTCGATCGCCATGGCGATGCCCTCGGCGAACTCGCCGGTGCGGTCGGGGTGGCAGGCGATGCCGCGCTCGCCCTTGTCCCAGTCGCCGGCCGGCAGGTTGTGCAGCACCTGCTGCAGGCCGTTGTCGCGCAGGGCGGCAGCGAGTTCCTTCTTCTCGAAGGGGTAGGGGAAGAGGTACTCCACGCCTTCGAAACCCGCCTTGGCGGCGGCCTCGAAGCGTTGCATGAAAGGCAGCTCGGTGAAGAGCATCGTGAGGTTGGCTGCGAACTTGGGCATGTCTTTTCTCTTCCTTCTTTTCAGTCGAGCAGGGCCGCGACGGCGGTCGGCGCATCGGCCAGCGTCTCGGCCAGCGGCTCGAACTCGGTGATGTTGTCGATCTCGGTGCCCATCGCGATGTTGGTCACGCGCTCCAGCATCACCTCGATCACCACCGGCACGCTGAACTCCGCCATCAGCGCTTCGGCGCGGCGGATGGCCGGTGCGATCTCTTCCTGCCGGTTCACGCGGATCGCCTTGCAGCCCAGGCCTTCGACCACTTTGAGGTGGTCCACGCCGTAGCTGCTCTCGATGCCGGCGTCAGGGCCGGCGTTGATGTTGTCGAACGCGAGCTGCACGCAGTAGTCCATCTCGAAGCCGCGCTGCGCCTGGCGGATCAGGCCGAGGTAGGAGTTGTTGACCACGATGTGGATGTACGGCAGCTTGAACTGCGCGCCCACGGCCAGCTCCTCGATCATGAACTGGAAGTCGTAGTCGCCCGACAGCGCGACGATCTTGCGCGCCGGGTCGGCGGCGCGCACGCCCAGCGCGGCGGGAATGGTCCAGCCCAGCGGGCCGGCCTGGCCGCAGTTGATCCAGTGGCGCGGGTTGTACACGTGCAGGAACTGCGCGGCCGCGATCTGCGAGAGCCCGATGGTGCTCACGTAGCAGGTGTCGTTGCTGAAGTTGTTGTTCATGCACTGGTACACGCGCTGCGGCTTCATCGGCACGTCGTCGAAGTTGGTCTTGCGCAGCATGGTCTTCTTGCGCTCGATGCACGACCTGGCCCACTCGCGGCGGTCGGGCAGGCGGCCGGCGGCCTTCATTTCCTCGGCCACTTCGACAAAGAGCTGCAGCGCGGCCTTGGCGTCGGAGACGATGCCGAAGTCGGGCGTGAACACGCGGCCGATCTGCGTGGGCTCGATGTCCACGTGCACGAACTTGCGCCCCTTGGTGTAGACATCGACCGACCCGGTGTGGCGGTTGGCCCAGCGGTTGCCGATGCCGAGCACGAAGTCGCTGGCCAGCATCGTGGCGTTGCCGTAGCGGTGGCTGGTCTGCAGGCCGCACATGCCGGCCATGAGCGGGTGGTTGTCCGGAATGGAGCCCCAGCCCATGAGCGTGGGAATCACCGGCACGCCGGTCGCTTCGGCAAAGCGCACCAGCAGGTCGGATGCATCGGCGTTGATGACGCCGCCGCCGGCCACGATCAGCGGGCGCTCGGCCGCGTTGAGCATGCCGATGGCCTTCTCGATCTGGGCGCGCGTGGCGGCCGGCTTGTAGGGCTTGAGCGGCTCGTAGCTGTCGATGTCGAACTCGATCTGCGCCATCTGCACGTCGAAGGGCAGGTCGATCAGCACCGGGCCCGGGCGGCCCGAGCGCATCAGGTGGAAGGCCTGCTGGAACACCTGCGGCACCTGGCCGGGCTCGCGCACCGTGACCGACCACTTGGTGACGGGCTTGGAGATCGACTCGATGTCGACCGCCTGGAAGTCTTCCTTGTAGAGCCGTGCGCGCGGCGCCTGGCCGGTGATGCAGAGGATGGGAATCGAATCGGCCCAGGCCGAGTACAGGCCCGTGATCATGTCCGTGCCCGCCGGGCCCGAGGTGCCGATGCACACGCCGATGTTGCCGGCCACCGCGCGGGTGTAGCCCTCGGCCATGTGCGAGGCGCCTTCGACGTGGCGCGCCAGGATGTGCGCGATGCTGCCGCGCTGGCGCAGCGCCGAATACATCGGGTTGATCGCCGCACCCGGCACGCCGAAGGCCTGCGTCACGCCTTCCTTCTCCATCACCAGAACCGCGGCCTGGACCGCTGTCATCTTTGCCATTGTGAAGTCTCCTTTGGGATGGGCTCACTGTAGGAATCCGGGCGGATTCCAAGAAGACGGCTGCGGACCATAAAACCTATTCCAGGCTGGAATAAGTGACTACCATCCGGCCCATGGACAGATTGCTTGCAATGGAAATGTTCGTGCGCGTTGTCGAGATGGGCAGCTTCTCGAAGGCCGCGCGCGAGTTCAACACCACGCAGCCCACGGTGACCAAGCAGATCGCGGCCACCGAGGAGCGGCTGAAGGTGCGCCTGCTCAACCGCAACACGCGCGGCGTGAGCCTCACCGAGCCGGGCGCGCTCTACTACGAGAAGTGCAAGACCATCGTGCGCGAGGCCGAGGAGGCCGACAGCATCGTGCAGCTGCGGCAGAACCAGGCGCAGGGGCTGCTGCGCGTGGGCACCTCGGTGGCGTTCGGGCGGCGCGTGGTGGTGCCGCTGGCGCTCGAGTACATGCGCCGGCATCCGCAGGTGCAGCTCGACCTGAGCTTCGAGGACCGCTACGTCGACCTCATCGCGCAGGGCATCGACGTGGCCATCCGCATGGGCAAGCTGGCCGACTCGTCATTGGGCGCGCGCTACCTGGGCGCCAATCCGTGGGTGATGGTCGCCTCGCCCGCCTACCTGAAGAAGCACGGCACGCCGAAGCGCGCGCAGGACCTCAGCGCGCACGTGGCTCTCATCTACAGCAGCGTGGTGGGCGACGAGTTCTGGCGCATGCACACGCCCAGGGGCGAGCCGGTCACGGTGCCGGTATCGGGCCGCTTCCGCTCGAACAACCTCTCGGCCGTGCTGGCGGCGGCGCGCGACGGCCTGGGCATCGCGCTGATGCCGCGCTACGTGGCCAGCGACTCGCTGGCCGCCGGCAAGGTGCGCGAGGTGCTCGGCGACCATGCGCTGCCCGAGCAGGAGATACACGCCGTCTTCCCGTCGCCCAAGCTGGTGCCGGGCAAGGTGTCGGGCTTCGTGGCCTTCCTGCAGGGGCGCTTCGACGAAGGCTGGTGGGCGGCGGCCTGAGCACCAGGCCCACCGGCACGCTTCACGCCGCCACGAAGGCACCGTGCAGGCCCAGCGGCAGGGCGTAGGGCAGCGTGGCCTGCGCCACCGGTCCCGCCGCGAGGTTGTCGGCCGCGAAGCACGACAGCACCGTCTTCTGCCTGCCGAAGTCGAGCACCGTGCCCAGCACCCAACCCGGCTTCGAGCCGTCGGGTACGAAGACGTGTTCTTCCACCATGGCCTGCGCGCCGTAGCTGTAGCGCTGGCTGCGGCCGGTCTCGACGTCGGTGCGCGCGATCGAGCCGAAGCCGGGCAGGTCGCGCCGGATCTGCGTGGCGTGCACCACCTGGCGATGGCGCAGGCCGACGCGGCGCGGGTCGATGCGCGGGAACTCGGCTTCCTGCGCCAGCGTCTCCTGCGTGGCGCGCTCCGTGGACAGGTTCAGCGTGGCCACGGTCAGGTGCGGCTCGGTGGTCTTCACGCGGCGAGCGCGCATCAGTTCGCGGCTGGTGACGAACACCGAGCCGGCATTGTCCGAGCGCACGTAGTCGATGTGGATCTGCGTGCCGCGCGGCGTGTCTTCCTCCCAGGCGTTGCCGACGTGGAACAGGAAGCCGGCCGGCAGCGCGAGCACCTGGCGGCGCTCCCAGTTCCGCTTGTCGATGACCAGCGCGCGCATGCCGAGCTCCGGCCGCCAGACGTGCGCGTCGAGAAAGCTCGCGCCGGCGGCCTTGCGCTTGCTGTCGTAGACCAGCGGCGGCAGCAGGAACACCAGGTGCCGCTCGGTGACGGCGAAGTCGTGGACCATCGGCATGTCGGCCACCGGCACCACGGCCGCGCGCCGCAGCGCGCCTTCGGGTGCGATCTCGTACAGCGCCAGCAGGCCCTGGCCCGAACTCACGCCGAAATTCCACACCGTGCCGTCCGGATCGACCTTGGGGTGGGCCGAGAACGGCATGCCCGCGAGGTCGGCGCGCCAGGTCTTCACGCCCAGCGTGTCGAGCGTGAGCGCGTCGATGCGCGTGGCCGAACCGCCTTCCCATAGCGCCAGCACCTCGCCGCGCATCGGCAGCACGCTGGTGTTGGCGACGTTGATGCTGTCGGCAGAGGTCGGCGGCTCCACGCCCGGCGGCATGGTGCCGAAGGCCTCGAACAGGCGGCGGCCGGCCTTCACTTCGGCCACGCGCTTGGGCGTGGCGACATAGCGGCCCTGGTGCCGCACGTCGGCACCCTCGATCACGAAGCGGTGCACCATGCCGTCGCCGTCGAACCAGTGGTGGTAGCGCTCGCCGCCCAGGTCGTGGCCGGCCGGGCCGATGCGGAACAGTGTGCCCGCCACGGCATCGGGGAAGCGTCCGCGCACCGTGGCGCGGGTGAGCGGGAAGTCGTCGGCAGGCGTGGCGAAGCCGGTCTTCCAGGGGGCGCCGGCAGCTTCGAACTGAGTCTGCCAATCGTCCGTGCCGGCTGCGCGCGCCAGCGGTGCCAGCAGGGGCAGGGCGCCGGCCGAAACCAGCAGGCGCAGGAGTTCGCGTCGTTCCATGGCGTCCTGCTCCTCAGCGCAGGTGGATGACGGTCTGCAGGTCGGCGTCGACGGCGATCGCGGCGGCCTCGAAGTCGGGCGCGGCGCGGTTGCCCTTGGCGTCGTTCGAGAAGCCGTAGCGCTCGATCGGCATGCCCATGAGGTTGGTGTCGAGCTTGCCGTTGCCGTTCTCGTCGGCGAATGCGCGCAGCGCGTAGCGTCCGGGCGCCAGCCCTGCGAACACGAGGCGGGCCTTGCCGTCCTGCATCGGCGCGGTCTGCGAAGCCACGGCCTTGCTGTCGGCGTAGCTGGCGGCGTCGCTGTACAGCGCGACGTAGAGCGTGGCATTGGCGGTGGGGCCGTCGGCGACGCTCAGGCTCAGGTCGGCGGCGAAGGCGCCGGCGGGCAGGAGGATCGCGGCGGCGCACAGGGCGTGCACGGCCGGGCGGGACATGAATGCGGGAAGTTGCATGGCGGGCCTCGTTGGAAGTTGGAGGTCCGACGATCTCGCAGGCCGGGCACGGTGCCCAGCGCCATGTGACGAAACGCAGGATTGCGCGCGCGAAATGCGCGCGGTGGGGATGAAACGGGAGCGGAACGGGGCCGAACGGAGGAGCGGGCGGGTGCCCGTGCCTGCCTCAGCCCTTCTTCTTGCCGCTGTTCTCGGCGCCTTCGGCCGCCTCGTGGCCGTTGCCCACGTGCCCCGAATCGGCGAACAGGCTCCACGCCGCCATGAACAGCGCCGCGATCACCGGCCCGATCACGAAGCCGTTGATACCGAAGATCGCCATGCCGCCGATGGTCGACATCAGCACGATGTAGTCGGGCATCTGCGTGTCCTTGCCCACCAGCACGGGGCGCAGGATGTTGTCGACCAGGCCGATTACGAACACGCCCACGAAGATCAGCACGCCGCCCTGCCAGAAATGGCCCGTGGCCAGGAAGTAGATGGCCACCGGCCCCCAGATCAGCGCCGCGCCCACGGCGGGCAGCAGCGACAGGAAGGCCATCAGCACCGCCCACAGCAGTGCACCCTGCACGCCGAGGAACCAGAACGCCAGCCCGCCGAGCGCGCCCTGCGCGACGGCCACCGCCACGTTGCCCTTCACGGTGGCGCGGATCACGGTGGTGAACTTGTTGAGCAGGTAGTGCGTGTGCGGCTTGGCCAGCGGCACCGCGTCGCGCATCGTCTTCGACAGCGTTGCGCCGTCGCGCACCAGGAAGTACAGCAGGTACAGCATCACGAAGAAGCTGACGATGAAGTCGAAGGTGTTCTGGCCGATGGCGAGCGCCTGGCTCGCGATGATCTGGCTGGCCTGCCCGGCGGCGGCCGAGATGCGCGCCTGCCAGGCCGCCATGTCGCCGAGGTCGAAGCGTTCGACCAGGTTCAGCAGCCACTGCGGCGAGGCGTCCAGGATCTGCTGGAAGTAGGCCGCGAAGTTGAGCTGCCCGGAACGGATGCTCTGCGTGACCAGCGCGATCTCCTGCACCAGCGAAACGCCCACCATGGCCAGCGGCAGGATCACGATGAACAGGCAGATGGCCAGCGTCGACAGCGCCGCGAAATTGGGTTTGCCGCGCATCTTCTTCAGCAGCCATTTGTAGAGCGGCGTGAACAGGATCGCCAGCGCCACGCCCCACAGCACCGCGCCGAAGAACGGCATCAGCACCCAGAGGAAGGCGACGGTCACGGCGGCGAGCAGGGCGAGGAACACGCCGCGCTGGAGTTGGGGTGAGTTCATAAGTGTCTCGGACTGTAGCCGAGCGCAGCGGCGGCAGAAGCCGTCCGCCAGCTGCGGCTCGCTCGATCCATCGAGGATCTGCTTTCTTGCGTTGGGAATATCGAGATAAATCGCACCAAAGCTCGCTCGTTTATTTCAGATGGCCGCATTCGCGTCAGCTTGCGTTCTAGGATTGCCTGCAAGAAATAAAAGAGGGAGGTGAGCGTGAGCTCAATTTGCTATTCGTGCAGAACGAATTGCCCCCGGATTCTTGTCGTATCTGCATGCATTGATTCGGCAATGGTCCTGCACGTCCGGATTCCGATCCCGTCGGCAGAGGCGCCGTAACTCCGCAAGCCGGCAGCCCGATTGCACAGCCGGTTCCGCGCGCAGGCGCGGCCGAGCCTCTTTTCTTTCCCAATTGATTTTCACGACATAAACAGACGCAGTCAGGGAGACTGGACAATGGGACCAGGCACGCCGCAGCGGCCACCATCGGGCACACATCAAGGCCAGCCCGCACCGACATCGATTGCCGAGCGCGAGCCTCAGACGGCCGTCGCCCCGCTGAACACCATCGCCAAGGAAGATATCGCCGCCGCGAGCAAGGTGGTGGATGAATGGCTACGGTCCTTCACCGGCGGCTACGTCACGCTCGATCGGCTGACCACGGTGCTGGGCAGCATCCCCATCGTGGGCAACATCATGGAATGCGTCCATCGTCGGTGAGCTGGAGACCTTCATCGACGGGGCCATCGCCAGGCTCTCGGGCATTCTGGAAGATTGCGCGAGGCTCTCCGACAGCATCCTGGACAACCTGATCGGCATCCTGCAGCGCGTGCTCGGCGGGCAAAACCTCTTCGCCGTCGCCAGGCCGGGTGCCGCGGAAGCCAACGACTACGACCCCAAGACCCAAAGCACGTGGAGCGGCATGTGGCGCCGGGCGCTGAAGTACTCCGAGGGCACTGCCAAACGGGCCGCCAACTACGCCGCCAGGAAGGCAGCCGGCTACCTGCCTGAAAGCGTCAAGGCAAAGGTCAACGAGGTGATCGCGAGTCTGAGCACCTTGAAGGCGGATTTCCGCAAGCAACTGACGGATCTCGCCAACCAGGAACTGCAGGGCAGCATCATGTGGCTGCTGCGCAAGCTGCTGTCGGCGATGACGCAGAAGAAGAGCCCGCGCGCGGCAATCGTGTCGCCAGGTGCCGGTGCCGAAGCAACAAAAAGCAGGCCAGACACGCGGGTCGAGCACCTCCGTGTGCAGGCTCCGGTCAACGGCGACCCCGGATGCAAGAACTGTCCGATTTCCGGCGCACCGGTCCCCTCGACAAGCAAGTTCGCCATCAGTCTTGCCACCGGCTGCGAAAGCTTCACTCACATCGATTTCACGCTGGTCGCACCATTGCCCATCACCTGGGCGCGCACCTACCGCAGCAATCTTGGCGCGTTCGATCAGGGCAGCCTCGGTGCGAGATGGCTCACGCCCTACAGCACGCGTGTGGACGTCGCCACGCCGGCCCAGGGGCCGCGGACCGGCCAGCTCAGCCTGATCTATCACGGCGCGGACGGCCGCAGCCATGCCTACCCGCCGCTGGCCGTGGGCCAGAGCTACCGCGATGCCATCGAAGAAGCGACGCTCACACGGCTGAGCGAGACGCTGTTGACCGTGGATTTCGGCAAGGCCGTGTCGGCCGGCGAGGCCAGCGACTGGCGCGAGGTCTACGAACTCGTGGATACCGCGGCTCGCAAGGTCTCTACGCAGGGCAGGCAGCACTTTCGTCTCGTTGCGTTGCATGCCGGCAAGGAAGCCAGCATCGGCCTGCGTTACGACCATGTGATCGCAACGACGGGCGAACAGGTCTTGAGCGACATCATCAGCAAGCAAGGCGATCTCACGATTGCCCATGTGGGCACCCGCCCCGATGCGCAAAGCGGATTGATCACCAGCCTGTGGGAGATCAAGGGCGGACAGGTCGTCCGCCAGCTCGCCGCCTATGTCCACGATGCCGAAGGCGACCTGGTCTCGGCCCAGGACGAGAACGGCGAGAGCTGGAACTACAGGTACAGCCACCACCTCGTGACCCGATACACCGACCGCACGGGCCGCAGCATGAACCTTGAATACGACGGCACCGGTGTCGATGCCAGGGCCTGGCGTGAGTGGAGCGACGACGGAAGCTTTGCCCTCAGGCTGGAGTGGGACAGGAACATCCGTTTGACCCATGTGACCGACGCGCTCGGCGGAGAGACCTGGTACTACTACGACATCCTCGGCTACACCTACCGGATCATCCATCCCGACAAGCGCCAGGAGTGGTTCTTTCGTGATGAAGCAAAGAACATCACCCGCCATGTTCATACCGACGGCAGCACGGACGACTTCAGCTACGACGCCGACGGCAACCTGCGGACCCACACGCGGGCCGATGGCACTCAGGTGCACTTCGCGCACGACAAGCGCGGACGCATGACGGGCCTGCGCGACGCCGAGGGCGGTGTCTGGAAGCGCGACTACGACGCCGACGGCAACCTCGTCGAAGAGATCGACCCCCTGGGGCACAAGACCGAATACGCCTACGACAAGGCCGGCCGGCCCGTGCGCATCACCGATGCGAAGGGCGGCATCAAGTTGCTGACTTACACGCACGCTGGTCAACTTGCCAGCCACACCGATTGCTCGGGCAAGACCACGCGGTGGGAATACGACGAGCAGGGACGCCTGGTCAAGGCGACCGATGCCATGGGCCAGAGCACGCGGTATCGCTACACGACGGCGGACGAACCGGGGAAGGCCACCGCCGCAGCGAACGCCAACCGTCCGGGCCAACTCGAGGAAATCACCCTGCCAGACAACAGCAGCGAGCATTTCGTGCACGACGCCGAGGGACGCCTGCTTGCGCACACCGATGCGCTGGGGCGCAGGACGAGCTATGACTACACGCGCTCCGGTCTCGTGTCCAGGCGCACCGATGCGGCCGGGCACACGCTCAAATACCGCTGGGACCTGCTGGGACGCTTGAGCGAACTGCATAACGAGAACGGCAGCAGTTACGACTTCCGCTACGACCCCGTGGGCCGGTTGCTGGAAGAAACCGGCTTCGACCGCAAGACCACACGGTACCGCTATGACGAATCCACGGGCGTGCTGTCGGAAGTGGTCGAGGGCGAACACACCATGCTGCTGCAATTCGACCCTGTCGGCCGCCTGACCGAGCGCAGCGCCGGCGGCGTTGCCGAGAGCTTTGCCTACGATCGAAACGGCCGATTGGTCGAGGCCGGCAACTGCGACGCCAAGCTGCAATGGTTCTACGACCCCGCGGGCAACCTGACGCGCGAGCATCAGCACTACCTGGAGGGCGCTCGCACCGCGGTCTGGCAGCACGGCTACGACGAACTCAACCAGCGCATCGCGACCATCCGCCCAGACGGTCACGTCACTCGATGGCTCACCTATGGCTCCGGCCACGTGCACGGATTGCTCGTCGACGGGCAAGACATCCTGGACTTCGAGCGCGACGACCTGCACCGCGAGATTGCGCGCGAGCAGGGCAACGGGCTCCTGCAAAAGCAGAGCTACGACCCGGCCGGCCGATTGCTGGAGCAGCAGATCTCCCAGACCGGGCGCGGCGCTCTCGGAGCCACCGGCATTCGCCGTAGCTACCAATACGACAAGGCTGGCCAGTTGATCGCCATCGGCGACAGCCGGCGCGGCAACCTCAGCTACCGCTATGACCCGGTCGGGCGACTGCTCGAAGCCAACAGCCGCTTGGGACGGGAGACGTTCGCGTTCGATCCAGCGGGGAACATCGGCAACCCCTCTCCAGACGCGGAAGGCGCCGCTCAACCGGCGGGCCGCATCACCAATCGTGTTGCCGTTCGCCCGGGCAGTGACGGCCGCAGCATGGCAGGCAAGCTGATGGACAACCTCTTGAAGGACTACGCCGGCACCCGCTACAAGTGGGATGAGCGCGGCAACCTGATCGAGCGCAGCCGCAACGGCGAAAAGACTGTGTTCACCTGGGACGGCTACAACCGCATGCGCAGCGCCGAGACCTTCGGCGAAACCACGAGCTTCAGCTACGACCCGCTGGGCCGGCGCATCGCCAAGCGCACGAGGCACGCCTGCACCTTGTTCGGCTGGGACGGGGACACGCTGGCCTTCGAGAGCACGCAAAGCACAGAGGGTTGGCGGGAGCACGCGTGGCGTGGTGACAGCGTTCACTACATCCATGAACCCGGGTCGTTCGTGCCGCTGGTACAGATCCGGCAAGCACAGGCAGTCGTGTTGAGCCAGACGACGGATGTGAAGGCGCTGATGGCCGACAACGGCGGGCGCTACGACATCGAACTCGACCCGCTATGGAATGGCGAACAAAGTCGAACGCCTGCGCCGTTTGCCAGGGAGGAGATCGGCTTCTACCAATGCGACCATCTGGGCACGCCGCAGGAGCTGACGGATCATGAGGGGCGTGTGGCGTGGTCGGCGAGCTACAGGGCTTGGGGAGAGGCTAGGCAGGCGATCAGTGAGGCGGGGAGGAAAGCGGGGTTTCGGAATCCGATTCGGTTTCAGGGGCAGTATTGGGATGAAGAGACTGGATTGCACTACAACCGGTATCGGTATTACGACCCGGCGAGCGGGCGATTCATCTCTACGGATCCGATTGGCTTAGAAGGTGGCATCAACGTCCATCAGTACGCATCGAATCCCCTTGAGTGGATTGATCCACTAGGCTTGGCCGGCAACCGGGCTAACCGGCGCGCAGAGAAAATCCTACAGGGCATAGATGCTAGAGGAGGGGGGCATGCGAACTCTCGGCATGGGGCCCAAACCACGATGCAGCAACAGGAGCATCGGGCGAGGACTGGTATCCCCCCGGATAACCCGTGCCCGAGGCGACCTCGCCCAGTTGACTCGACTCGCTTTTTAAGTCACGTTGATCAGCTCGACGCCATTCAGCGTGCGATTCAGAAAATGAACCAAACTGGAGAAAACGAGGCGACGGTCGATATGGGACGTGTGATAGGTGAGGGATACAGGGCAGGAGGCGGTTGTCCCGAGACCACTACGCAAGCGACCGTCTATCGAGGTAGGAACGGAGAAATTCGAACGGCATTTCCGCAACTTCCAACACCTTAAACATGCAAATTTTCCCTGACTACATTTCCAAGTTGAATTACTTCTTGCACATCATGAGCGATGACGAGCTGGATGATTTCTATATCAACGATGGAGGCTGCCGCGCCAAGCTGTTTGATGCGATGAAGGCTGACTTCGACCGTTTCGGACCGGAGAGCCAACAACGAGTGCTGGATGCGATCGAGTTCATCCTGTCATCGGGCAATATCGAAAAGTACTGGCGCTCGGTGGTGCCTCATGAGGTGCCGCTAGACGAAGTGGAAGACAAGCCGGGCTACTTGCACTCGCTTTATGAAAAGCTGACGGGGCATGCACCGTCGTCAAGAGGATTTGGGTCTGACGTGGAACTAGTTTATGGACGTCACAGCATTGACGTCCGCCTTTGATCGCGACATATGCCAGCGGTTCTTGTGTGTCTGAGAGGGCTCCAACCACTTGTATCGTGAAGCCCACGGAACTGCCAAAGCGACGCTGAGCGTTTCCCCTCTCTTGTCTTGGCGAGTTTCCGGCCGCACGACTTGCCGGCCGCAACGCCGCACCCTGGAGAGGTTGGAAGACTAGGCGAGCCGCCGCAACAAGTGGAATGAACGGCAACCTGATCGAGTGCAGTCGATGGTGATAAGGCGGTTTTCACTAGGATGTTGGCTGGCGCTTTGAGCGAATGGATCGATAGCCTGAAATAGGCAAAGCCATTTAACTGGCGTTGCTTACGGCCGTACCAGCGTTGCGGGGCGCAAACCCCCGCGACTCACCGCCGCGCCCGCGGCAACGCCACCGGCGCCAGCGTAACCCTCAGCCTGCTGGTCGCATCCGGCTCCGCCGCAGCATCCACCTCGAGCGCCCGCTCGACATTGCCGATGTGCTCCAGCATCAGCCGCCGCGCCCCGGCCGTATCCCCGGCCTCGAGCGCTGCGACGATTGCCCCGTGCTCCGCACAGGACTGCCCGGCCTCATGCTTCGACTGGTAGAGCGTGGCCGCCAGGGTGGTGCGCGCCGTAAGGTCGCGCAGCACGTCGACCAGCAGCTGGTGCCCCATCTGCTCGGCGAGGCAGACGTGGAAATCGGCCAGCAGGAAGGCGCGGGTGGCCGCGTCGGCGCCCTCGATGGCGCGCTGTTCGTCGGCGATGTGGTCGCGCAGCTTGCGGATCACCTTCGCGAGCGGCCGGCCCTCGCTGGCCTCAAGGATGCCGGCCTCGACGATGCGTCGTGCCGAGAATGCGTCGCGCGCTTCCTCGGCCGAAGGCTCCACCACGTACCAGCCGCGGCGCGACTGCACTTCGACAAAACCGCGAGCCTGCAGCTGCATCAGCGCCTCGCGCACCATGGTGCGGCTCACCGAGAAGTTCTCTGCCAGCGCCTGCTCGCCCAGCCGTTCGCCCGGCGCGAGCTTCTGCGCGAGGATGGCCTCGACGACGCGTTCGGCGATGACGGTGGGGCTGACGTCCGGGGCGGGCATGTCTGTCGGGGTTCTTTCTTTTTCAGCGGGCGCCGGAAGAGGCGGTGCTGGGGTTTACCACGGGCGCGGCATCGGCTTCAGCCAGCGGCTCGTCATCGGGCGAATAGCTGCCGTTGAGCACCGCATGGGCGCGTTCGCGGTCGATGTCGCCTTCCCAGGCGGCGATGGCCACGGTCGCCACGCAGTTGCCGATCAGGTTGCCCAGCGCGCGGGCGATGCCCATGAACCAGTCGACCGACAGCACCAGCACGAGACCGATGGCGGGAATCGCCGGAATCGCGTGCAGCGTAGCCGCCAGCACCACGATGGCCGAACCCGGCACGCCGTGCGCGCCCTTGGAGGTGACCAGCGCGATCGCCAAAATGGTCAGCAGGTCGGCCATCGAGATCGGCGTGTTGGTGGCCTGCGCGATGAACACGGCCGCCAGCGTGATGTAGATCGAGAAAGCGTCGAGGTTGAACGAGTAGCCGGTCGGGATCACGAGGCCGACGGTCGAATCGCGGATGCCCATGCGGCGCAGCTTGGCCATGATCTGCGGCAGCACGCTGTCCGACGAGGTGGTGGCGAAGACGATGGTGAGCTCCTCGCGCAGGTAGCGCAGCAGCTTGATCAGGCTGAAGCCCGACATGCGCATCACGAGCCCGAGCACCACGAACACGAAGATCAGCACCGCGCCGTAGAAGAGCGCGACCAGCATGCCCAGTTGCTTGAGCGAGCCGATGCCGTACTGCCCCACGGTGAACGCGATGGCGCCCAGCACGCCCAGCGGCGCCAGCTTGATGATGATCCCCATGATCTTGAACAGCACCAGTGAAAGCGCATCGACCACCACCGCCACCGGCTTGCCGCGATCGCCCAGCAGCGTGAGCGCGCAGCCGAACAGCACCGCGAACAGCAGCACTTGCAGCACGTCGCCGGTGGCGAAGGCATTGACCACCGTGGTCGGAATGAGCTTCATCAGGAAGTCGACCGTGCCGCCGCTCGTGAGCTTGTCGGCGTTCGACGCATAGGCGCTCATCGCGGTCGCATCGAGCTTGGAGGGATCGACGTTCATGCCCGCGCCGGGCTGGAACACGAAGGCCAGCACCAGGCCCATCGCCAGCGCGATGGTGGTCAGCACCTCGAAGTAGATGAGCGACTTCACGCCCACCCGGCCCACGCGCTTGAGGTCTCCCGCGCCGGCGATGCCATGCACCACCACGCAGAAAACCAGCACCGGGATGATCATCTTGATCAGCTTGATGAAACCGTCACCGAGCGGCTTGAGCTTCACGGCGTACTCGGGCGCCAGGAGCCCCGCGAGCACGCCGAGCACCAGCGCGATGACCACCTGACCGAAAAGCGATTTGGCGAAGCGGGGCATGGAAGTCTCCTGTCTGTCTTGTCAAGTTTTGCATGCAAGCAATGCCTTTTCTTGCATACAAGAAATGTAGGCAAGAAGACTTCGGGGGGACAGAGGGTATTCCCGGGCACAAGCCTTCTGCCCACGGGGAATTAAGTCGTGGACCGGGATGCATCTGCGCCTTGGGCGCCACCGTCTGGCACCGTGCTGGGCTACAGCAATCTCTGGATGGCCACGAGGCCCCTCAATCCGCTACAAACGCAGCATGAGCATCCTGTTTCACCGCGGCGTCAGTGCCGCCCTTGGCGCGGCAGCGCTCTTTGGCGCCGGTACACCCTTCGCGAAGCTGTTGCTAGCGCATGCCAGCCCTTGGCTGCTCGCCGGGGTGCTCTATCTGGGCTCGGGTATCGGTCTATTGATCTGGCGGCTTGCGTCGCGTGCCCCGGCCGTGCGGCTCCAGCGTGCCGAAGCGGGCTGGCTTGCCGGCGCCATGATTGCAGGCGGCATGCTGGGGCCGCTGCTGCTCATGACCGGCCTGGCAGGCATGGCGGCCGCCGATGCATCCCTGCTGCTCAACGCCGAAGGGGTGCTGACCGCGCTGATCGCCTGGTTTGCTTTCAAGGAGAACTTCGATCGCCGTATTGCCTGGGGCATGGTCGCCATCGTCGCTGGGGCCATGGTCCTCAGTTGGCCGAGCGAAGCCCGTGCGGGCGCCCTCTGGCCATCGCTGGCGGTGCTCGGCGCCTGCCTTGCCTGGGCCTTGGACAACAACCTGACGCGCAAGGTGTCGGTGACCGACGCCTCGTTCATCGCCATGACCAAAGGACTGGTGGCGGGGGCTACGAACCTCGCGCTCGCAGTGGCCACCGGGGCCAGTTGGCCCTCTGCAGTTGTTCTCGCAAGCGCCGGCGTCCTGGGCCTGCTGAGCTACGGCACGAGTCTGGTCCTGTTCGTGATCGCACTGCGACACCTTGGAACCGCGCGGACCGGCGCGTACTTCTCGGTGGCACCTTTCTTCGGCGCCGTTGTGGCGATCGGGCTGCTGGGCGAACCGTTCACCCTTCAGCTCGCGCTGGCCGGCGTACTGATGGCAATCGGTGTCTGGCTGCATCTGACCGAAAGCCATGGCCACCTCCACATGCATGAGCCACTGGAGCACTCTCACGAGCACGAGCACGATGAGCACCACCAGCACGCCCATGCCGACGGCACACCGGTTGCGGCGAAGCACGCGCACTGGCACCGGCATGAGCCGGTGGTGCACGCTCATACGCACTACCCCGATGTCCATCATCGACACACGCACTGAGACGAGAAACAGGCGCAGGCGGTTCTGTTCCTGCGCAATGCGGTGGCTTGTTACGCGCGCTTGGGCATCACCGTGAAGCGCCTGCTGACGGACTTGACGCTCCACACCTGGAGGGGCAAGTCCACGACCTTGTTTTTTGCCTGCTCTTTGCAGCACTGCGTGATCAACGACTTACGCGTCTTCTGGTCCAGTGGTTCGTTCCTCATGGGCAGCCTTCACGCAGGCGCCTCGCATCCGGCACCTCCAAGCCGCCGTACTTTCAGTTGGCCTTGGTCTTCCGGCCGTTGAGCGGCAGACGCCACAACTCATAGCGCTCCTCGCCGCTCTTGACCGAACCGGCGAAGTGATTGTTCAGTGCGCTCGAAGTGAAGACCAGGTCTCCATCCGGAAGGATCGCGGGCGTATCCGGCCACTGAACGCCGTCGTCGGATGCGATCAGCGACATCGTGCGGCTGCGTGGGTCGTACTTCACGATGCCGTTGCGGGTGACGTCCGTGATGTAGAGCTTGCCCTTGGCGTCGGTCACGATCCCGTCGGTGTTGCCGCCTACTGCGCCGAGATCGCGGATGGCTGAGGCGATCTGTTCATCGCTCGACGCCGCATCGCGCAAGACCGATGTCGGGACCGAGCGCGCGCGCGTTCCCGTCGTCACTGTCCAGTACAGCGTGCGCGCATCGGGCGACAGCGTGATGCCATTGATGCCGAGCAGCAGCGGGTTGCCCGGCCAGACTTCCGCGCCGTGGGAGACGACCTTGACGCCGGGTTCGATCTGCAGGCTCGGGTGCCTGTCGAGCACGCGTCGGGCCTCGCCTGAGGCGAAGTCCACGACGATCAGGCCCACCATGTTGGCGGGTGCGCTGCGCATGCCGCTGTCGGAGATGTAGGCGATGCGGCGGCGCTCGTCCACGGCGATGTCGTTGAGGAAGCTGCCCTTGCGGTCGGCCACGCCGTCCAGCGCGATGCGCTTCACGGTGCGCCCCGACTTCAGGTCAAGCACCAGCACTTTCTGGGCACCTGCGGGAGCCTCGGCCTCACCGGCGACGAAACCCATGTCGAGCGCCCACAGCCAGCCGTTCCTGCGGTCGACATGGAAACCGAGCACGTTGCGCAGGCTGTCCTGCGGCGCAGCAGCCACGGCATTGCCCGAAATCGAAGGAAATGCGGTCAGCCGTGCGGGACCGGTCTCCGCCCGGGTGTCGAGCCTGCTGAGTGTTGCAGGCGCAGACGCCGACACGAGGCGTGGCGTGCTCACGTAGGCGGTGCCTCTTGCATCGAAGTGCAGGCCGGCGATGGGCGCGCTGACCGAGGTGGCGAACGGGGCCGGGTCCTTGCCATCCTTCGAGGGCTCCCAGCTCACGCCGGCGTAGCTGCGCCAGCGCTCGAGCGGAAGGCCGTCCGCCGCGTGGGCGGCTTGCTGGTGATGGAGGAGGGCGGCCAGCGCGAGGGCCGCGAATCGAAATGAATGATGGCGCATGATGAAACCTGATGTGAAAAGAAATGGCCGGGCAAGCCGCTGTCAAGCCACCTGGCGCAGCTGCAGAAGTTCAAAGGCCCCGATCAAAGGACCCGCATTGGCGCGAAACGCGTCCATGTGGCCCCCGCGCATATGGCGCTCCCAGGATGTCCGGTCGAGCCACCGTTCGAAGAACACGACCCTTCCAGGTTGATCGATGGCCTCATGGAGTTCGTAGCTGATGCAGCCCGGCTGCTCGCGTACGACCTGAACCAACTTCGCCTGGGCCTGGACGAGCGCTCTTTCGTGACCTGGCTTGGCTTGAACGAGTGCGACGATGACGAGATCGTTGGGCATGCTGGATTTCCTGTTCAAAGGATCGAGCGGAAGGTTCCGCCTTCGACGCGCACGGCGGCGCCGTTCGACGCCGCGCCCAAGGGGCTCGCAAGCAGTGTCACCATGGCCGCGATCTCGTCGGCTTCGATCATTCGTGCGATCAGGGAACTGGGCCGATAGGTCTGGAAGAAGTGGGCCTCGATCTCGGTGTCGGTCATGCCGGCCCGCGGCGCCGTCTGCCGCAGGTAATCCACGATGCCTTCCGAGCGGGTGGCGGAAGGCAGCACGCTGTTGACGGTGACGCCGGTGCCCTTTGTCAGTTCGGCCATGCCGCGCGACACCGCGAGCTGTGCCGACTTGCTGACGCCGTAGTGCACCATGTCCGGCGGCGTGAAAGCGCCGACCTCGCTCGACATGAAGATCACCCGGCCCCAGTTCTTCTGGAGCATGCGCGGGAAATAGTGGCGCGACAGGCGCACGCCCGACATCACGTTGACGTCGAGCATCCGGAGCCAGTCTTCGTCGGTGATATCGGCAAAGGGCTTGGCCTCGTAGTAGCCGAGGTTGTTCACGAGGATGTCCGTGTCCGGCTGTGCGCCGATCAATGCAGCCACCCCTTCGGTGGTGCTCTGGTCGGCGACGACGGTCTTCGCCTCGCTGCCTGGCGCGGCGCCAATGATTTCGGCGGCTGCCGCATCGAGCTTGTCGCGGCTGCGTCCGGTGATCGTGACCGACACGCCTTCGCGCGCCAGGGAGCGGGCGATGGCCAGTCCGATGCCGGCCGTCGCGCCGGTGACGATGGCGGTCTTGCCCTTGAGTTGCATGTCCATGGTGGGGTTCCTGTTGGCTATTACTTGAGGCGCTTGGGCATTTCGTTGGCCACGCCAACCGCCGAGGCAGGGTTCTGGCCCGTGGCGAGCTCGCGGTCGCAGCGATGACTTGAATGTATTGATTGCATTCGCGGGGATAAACTGGCCTTCGAGGAAAATATTTATTCTTGAAAGGACCAAATGAGTCGCAGATTCGATCACCTCGGTGATGTGGAGGCCTTCGTCACGGTGGTCGAGAAGGGATCGATGACGACGGCCGCGGTTGCGCTGGCCACGACGCCATCAGTGCTCAGCCGGGCGATCACGCGCCTCGAGGCGCGCTTGGGCGTGCAATTGCTGCGGCGAACCACCCGGCGCCTGAGCCTGACCGAGCAGGGGCGGCTGTACCTGGAGCACTCGCGCGCGGCCTTCGCGCTGATCGACGAGGCCGAGCGCACGGTGCAGGGACAGGGCGATGAGTTGAAGGGCAGCGTACGGTTGAGCGCCCCCACCACCTATGCCCATCATCGATTGCCTGCGTTGCTGCAGCACTTCTCGGCACAGCATCCGCAGGTGCGCATCGAGTTGAACATCACCAACCGCAACGTGGACCTCGTGGCAGAGGGCTACGACCTGGCCATCCGGATGGGCAGCCTGCCGGACAGCGGACTGGTCGCGCGCAAGCTCGAGGACGCAGCCATGTGCCTGATCGCCGCACCGAGCTATATCGCCCGCGCCGGGGCGCCGGCAGGCATCGGCGACTTGGCGCGGCATAGCTGCCTGGCTTTCGTGATGCCCAGCACCGGGCGGGTGTCGCCGTGGATCCTGCGGGCGGATGGACGCGATGTCGATTGGGTGCCGCAAGGCGGCTTGCAGGTATCAGACGATGTGCTGGGCGTGGTCACGCTCGCTCAAAGCGGCCTTGGCATATGCCAGACCTATGACTTCATCGCGCAGGATCTCATTGCGCAGGGACGAGCCGTCGAGGTCCTGGCACCGGCGCGTGGTCGCTCGCGGCCGTTTTCGGTAATCTATGCACCGCATCGGCGGCTGTCGTCCGCATCGAGGGCGCTGATCGATTCGCTTGTCGCGACCACATGCGAATAGTCACGGTGCGTGGAAGTCCGCGAGTCCGACTCTCGACGCCGAGGCTCTCGCAACGCCAGCTTCCGCAGGGGCTTGACTGATCAACGGTTTGCATGTCTTTGGGTCGACCGGTTTGCTCTCCGTGGGCAATAAAGGAGGAGCAACAGGCTCTTCTGCGGTAAACCCTGATCGGCTGCCAGACACATGTCCAAGGATCGGACACGCAATTTGTCTGAATGACTTGCATCAGCCAGCCGGCCATTCAGAATTCCCTTGCGGATCAAGGCCTGGGCAGTTGGCACGCCCCGTGCAAAGTACAGCCCATTCCAATCCACCCCGGCCAGTGCGCTCGCCGCGATGCGCGGGCTCGCAAGCGCGCAGGGGGGGCGGTACACGTTGCGCAGGAAGAAGACCCCATGGACACACCGCAAGCGCGCCGAAATGCGCCGCAAGCCCACGACAGCGTTGCAGCCTGGTTCGAACCGCTGCTGTCCGAAAGACTTTCACAGGCGGGCTTCGGCACGCTGAGGCAGCTGGTGCGGCGCATCAACGACGCGGGCATGACCTGGTGGTATCCGGTGCGAGGCATCGGCGTCAGGCGCGCCGAACGCGTCGTGCAGTGGCTGCATGAACAGCAGGAAAGCACAGGCATGGAAGTGAGCCTGCCGGCGCACGGGCGCCGCCATGCGCCTTGACTGACGGCTCGCTCGGCGCCCCCGACCCATCCGGATAATGGCGCCCTTCGTATCAGCAGCAAGGCAAGGATGAGCGCCGCGGATTTCCTTTTCTCCCCCGAAGTGCAGAAACTCCTCACGGTGCTGTACGCGGCCCCCGATCAACAGTTCCCGACGAGCGAGCTTGCACGTCGCTCGAAACTGGCCGAGGCCGAAACGGCCCTCACCGTGGACCATCTCGTTCGCAGCGGCATCGCGAAGCGGCAGGCGGCGAAGGCAGACCAGGCCGAGACGGTCCAGGTCGATCGCTCCTTCGTCTTCCACGACGAACTCCGGAGCATCGCGCTGAGATCGTTCGCCGCGGCAGAGCCGATCCGCTCCATGCTGCGGTCCAGGTTCAAGGACTCGGTCGTGCGCGCGTTCGTGCTGGGAGAAGACGCACAGGGCACCGTGGAACTGCTCGTCGTGCACGGCCAACTGGTCCCGGACGAAGCCGCGATGGCAGCGGCTTGCCAGAAGCTGTCGAAAACAATGGGCCGGCACCTCAAGGTGCACGTCATCCCGCTCGGGAGGTTCAACGACATGTCACCGCGCGATCCGTTGTCTTCCAGGATCTCGGCAGCCACCGTGCATGAGATCGTCGCGCTGGGGGACACCAAGGCAGCGCTGCCCGTCGAACGAGGCGGCCTCTTGCAGGCGGCCAGAAAGAAGTTGGCGACGCTGGCCAGGCCGTCTGCCTGACGACCCACGGCGCGCGCCGCGCTCCGCTCAGTGCGACTGCTTCGGCAGGTTCAGGCTCTTGAGCATCGGCACCCAGCGCTCGAACTCGGTCTGCACGAACTTCGCCAGCTCTTCAGGCGTGCCGCCGCGCGGCTCCATGCCCATGGCGCGCGCGCGGGTGACGAAGTCGGGCTGTGCGATCACCTCGTTCACGGCCTTGTTCAGGCGGCGGATCGAGTCACCCGGCGTGCCGGACGGCACCGAGAGCGAATACCACAGCACGGCCTCGAAGTCGTAGCCCTGCTCCTTGAAGGTCTGGGCGTCGGGCACCTGCGGCAGGCGCTGGCTGTCCATCACGCCCAGCACACGCAGCTTGCCGGCCTGGATCAGCGACAGCGAACCGGTGAGCGAGGTGCCGTGGATGTCGATGGTGTTGCTCAGCAGCGCCTGCACGGCCGGTGCGTCGCCGTTGAAGGGCACGTGCGTCGTGCTGAAGCCGTTGTTGCGCTCGAAGCTCAGCGGCGCAAGGTTGGTCAGGATGGCCTCGCCCGGCGAGCCGCGGTTGATCTTGCCGGGGTGGGCCTTGGCGTAGGCGACCATCTCCTTGATGTTCTTGTAGGGCAGGTCGATGCGGCCGACGATGATCGCGGGCTGGTAGCCGATCTGCGAGACGGGTGCGAAGTCTTTCTTCGGGTCGTAGGGCAACTTGTCGTACAGCACGGTGTTGTTGGCCAGCGTGCCGAGCGACGAGACCAGCACCGTGAGCCCGTCGGGGCGCGAGCGGGCCACGTAGTCGGCGGCGATGATGCCGCTGGCGCCGGGCTTGTTCTCCACGATGACCTGCGTGCCCTTCTTCGTGAGCTCGGAAGCCAGCAGGCGCACGTACTGGTCGGTGCCGCCGCCGGCCGCGAAGGGCACGACCAAGCGGATGGGTTGCTGCGCCTGCGCCGCGCCTGAAACCACGGCCAGCCCGAGCAACAGCGGGGCGATGAGTTTTCGATGAATCACGTTGTCTCCGATCTCTTTTAAGGGGTAAGTGGCTGCTGCCAGTCCCGTCGAGGCAGTCTATCGACGGGGCCGGGTCAAGGTGCTGCAGGGTGTGAAAAGCTGCTTTGTAGGTTGCGCACCGGCACGGGCGGGTTCGCCCCCTTGACGACGCCGGCTTCGCGCAGTGCCTCGATCTCGGCGGCGCCATAGCCCGCCTCGCGCAGCAGTTCCTCGGTGTGCGCACCGTGTGCCGGCGCGGCCTGGGTCTGGCGGCGCGGCGTGTCGCACAGCTCGTAGGGCAGGCCGAAGCTGGCGTAGCCCGGCTCGCCGCCGTTGGGCGCGGCCTCGATGACCATGCGGCTGGCGCGGAAGTCCGCTCCCGCGAGCGCATCGGCATAGCTGCGCACCACGCCCACCACGATGTTGTTGCGCGTGAGCAGTTCGACGCACTCGCCGGTACCGTAGTGCGCGAGCCGCTCGCTCACGGCCGCCTTCATGGCTGGCCGGTTGGCCACGCGCAACTCGTTGGTGAGAAAGCGCGCCTCCGTCGCCAGCTCGGGGCAGCCGATGGTCTCGCACAGCCGCACCCAGTGCGCCTGCACGTAGGCCGAGATCACCACCATGCCGTCGCGCGTGCGGAAGATGTCGGCCGCCGGCGCGCTCAGCGGCTGGCCGTCGCCGCTGCGCATGGGCTCTACGCCGCGCACCATGTAGTCGCTCCAGTTGGCCAGCTGCAGGTTCAGCGCGACCTCCAGCAGCGACACGCGGATGGTCTCGCCGCGGCCGGTGCGCTCGCGGCGGAACAGCGCGGCCAGGATGGCCTGCGTCGCCACCTGCACGCTGGCCGTGTCGATGATGGTGGCGCCCACCTTCTGCGGCAGGCCCTGCGGCTCGCCGGTCACGGACATGAGGCCGCTCTCGGCCTGCGCCGCGATGTCGTAGCCCGGCCGGTCGCGCGAAGGCGCATCGGCCGGGAAGCCGCTGATCGAGACGTGCACAAGGCCCGGGTGCGCCGCGCGCAGTGCCTCGGCGCCCAGGCCCAGCGCGTCGGCGGCTCCGGGGCGCAGGTTCTGCACCACCACGTCGGCACCGGCGATCAGGCGGTGCGCCACCTCCAGCCCGCGGGGCTGGCGCAGGTCGAGCGCAATCGACTTCTTGCTGCGGTTGTAGGCGCGCAGCATCGCGTGGCCGAAGTGCCCGGTGTGGCGCGCCATGTCGCCTTCCATCGATTCAATCTTCAGCATCTCGGCGCCGAGGTCGCCCAGCGACATCGCCGTGCCGGGGCCCGCGATGTAGTTGCCGAGCTCGACGACGCGAATGCCCTGCAGGGGCGGTGGAGCGGTGGGTTCGTTCATCGGCCGCACTCTAGGAGCGTGCGGGCGCCATGGGAGAGCATGGCGCGCAAAGCAGCTTTGCACGATGCGCCGCCGGCCCTGCGCCCTGCATTGCCACACTGCGGTCCCATGGATGCATGCACTGTTCGGGAACTCGGCACGACCCGGGACCTGCTGGGCGAAAGCCCCTGCTGGGATGCGCGCTCGGGCGCCGTCTGCTGGATCGATTCGCTCGCGGGCACGCTGCACCGCCACTGGCCCGGCAGCGGGAAATCGGAGCGGCACAGCCTCCCCGCGCCCGTCGGCTCGATGGCGTTGTGCGAAAGCGGCGCGGTGCTCGTGGCGCTGAAGCACGGCTTTGCGCACTACGACCTGAGCACGCGCACGCTGGAGACCATCGCACAGATCGGCACCGACCACCCGGACGTGCGCCTCAACGACGGCAAGTGCGACCTGTGGGGCAACTTCGTGGCGGGCACGCTGCACGTGCATCGCCAGCCCGGCGAGCCCATCGGCGGTGGACTGTACCGGCTGCGGCCCGGTGGCGACGTCGAGTTGCTCGCGGACGGCTTCGCGCTGACCAATGGCCCCTGCTTCAGCCCGGACGGCCGAACCTTCTACGTGGCCGACAGCCCGCTGCGCACGATCTGGGCCTACGACTATTCACCGCACGGGCCGCTCGCCAACAAGCGCGCCTTCGCGCAGACCGACAGCTTCGGCTCCGGTCCCGAC
>Ga0207709_10000611_pt1 | contig 29407 bp, 31 predicted proteins | sample KBSM34metaG_FD_184397 | JGI IMG/M metagenome (GOLD analysis project Ga0207709, IMG submission 184397) | Miscanthus rhizosphere microbial communities from Kellogg Biological Station, Michigan, USA - KBS M3-4 metaG (SPAdes) (version 2) | ecosystem: Host-associated > Plants > Roots > Rhizosphere >...
GAGGCGAGCACGCACAGCGGCCCGAGCGGCCCGCTGCGGCCGAGCCACTGCAGCGCATCGGGTAGGTAGGCGCGCACCAGATGCGGCGTCAGCCCCAGCGTGTCCTGGCCGCGCCACCAGCGCAGCTGCAGCGCCTCGCGGCGGGTATCCGGCAGCCGGTGCACGGTATGCGCCTGTGCCGCGTAATGCACCGCCACCCCGGCCGCTTGCAGGCGCAGCCCCAGCACCTGGCAATGCGCGCGGTAGACGCCGTCCAGCGGCTGGTAGCCGTGCTGGGCGAACACCGCGCGCCGGAACGCGACGTTGTTGGCATAGAAATTCCGCGTCGCCTGCGCCTGCAGCGGACTGGGGAAGTACATGAAGTCCAGCGTGGTCAGCGCGGTGCCGAGCACATCGGCACGGTAGCTGGTGCGGCCGGCCACCGCCGCCGGCGCGGGCTGCTGCGCGAACGGCTGCAGCAGTGCGGCCAGCCATTCGCGATCCGGCAGACAGTCGGCGTCGGCGAACACCACATAGTCGCAGCGATGCGGATCGGTGGCGGCGAAGCCGGCGTTCTTGGCGTCGTAATAGCCGGTCGCCGCGTCGATGCGCACGAACCCGATCGGGCGCCCGGCGATCGCGACCAGCGCCGCGCAGGCCGCTTCGCTCAAGCCATCGTGGGTCACGATCAGCTGCCCCAGCGCGTCCAGCGGCACGCTCTGCGCGGCCAGCGCACGCATGACCCGCTGCAGGCTCGCCTCGGCGCGCACCGCCGCCGCGTCCCCGCCACGCAGGTTGTTGGTCTCCAGGATCAGGGCGCTGCGCGCGGCAATGAGCATCGACATCGAACAAGTCCCGGTAGGCGTCCATGGCCCGCGCCGCGCACGACGACATGGCCTGCGCACGCGAACGGGAAGGGACGGCAGCGTCCCTGAAATCGCAGCGCGACTATACCGGGGAACCGCCGTGCCCGCTGCGCAGTCGCCGCGGCGCGGCAGGACTCAGCCGCGCCGCCACACCAGGCAGCGATTGTTCGCCGGCATCGCCGCGTCCTCCTGCAGCGCCAGGCCCTGCGCCTGCGCCAGCGCGGCGACCGCCTCGAAGTCGCGGATCCCGCTCGCGGCATCGCGCGCCTTCAGCCAGGCGTCGAACTCGCGGTTGCTGTCGCTGCTGAAGGTGCCGCCGTAGTTGAACGGCCCGTACACCGCCAGCGTGCCGTCAGCGCAGTCGGCCAACAGCGCGCCGACACCGGCGAAGAACGCCTGCACCGCGGGCCAGCCCATGATGTGCAACGTATTGGCGGTGAACACCGCATCGTAGCCGGCGGTCGGCCATGGCCCGTGCTGCACATCCAGGGCCAAGGCCGGCGGCGTGTTCGGCAATGCCGCCGCGTCCAGCCATTGCGCGATGCCGGGCAGGTGCTCGGCACGCTCGCTGCATTGCCAGGTCAATTGCGGCAAGGCGGCGGCGAAATGCACCGCATGCTGGCCGGTGCCGCTGCCGATCTCCAGCACATGGCGGCGCTCGGCGAAATGCCGCTGCAGCACCTGCAGGATCGGCGCGCGATTGCGGTCGCAGGACGGTGCGTAGGGTCTATCGTTCATCGCTCATCGCTTGGTGGCGGCCGCAGCATGCGCCACGGCTTGGCGGAGGCGTATCGCAGTCAACTGCGCGAACGCACGAAGATGCGCTTGCTGCCGCCTTCGTTGCCGCGCTCCTCGAGCTCGAACTGCGCCGACAGCCGGCGCAGCAGGTCGCTGAGCTTCTTGTGCCCGTACAGGCGCGGATCGAAATCCGGGCGCACCTTGTTGAGGTAGCTGCCGACGCTGCCGAGTCCGGCCCAGCCCTGGTCGTCGGAGGCTTCCTCGATCGCCTGGCGCAGCAGCTTCAGCGGTGCGGACAGCTTCGCATCGGCGGGCGCAGCGGGCGCCGCCGCGGTCGCGGCCACGGCAGCCGTTGTCTCGGGCTTGGCGGTCTGCGCCGCCTGCGCAACCTGTGGCGTCTTGCGTCCCTTGGTCGCCGGTTTGGCAGCGGCGGCAGCCGGCTTGGACGGTTCGGCGCTGGCCGCCTCGCTGCGCAGCACTTCGGTGTAGATGAACTTGTCGCAGGCCTGCACGAACGCGTCCGGCGTCTTGCGCTCGCCGAAGCCGTACACGGTCGGCCCCTCCTCGCGCAGGCGCTGCGCCAGGCGGGTGAAATCGCTGTCGCTGGAGACCAGGCAGAAGCCGTCGAAGCGGCCGGTGTACAGCAGGTCCATCGCGTCGATGATCAGCGAGCTGTCGGTGGCGTTCTTGCCGCTGGTGTAGGCGAACTGCTGCACCGGGCTGATCGAATGCTTCAGCAGCGCCTGCTTCCACTGGGTCATGCGCGTGCTGGTGAAGTCGCCGTAGATGCGCTTGACGCTGGCCACGCCGTACTTGGCCACTTCGGCCAGCAGGCCTTCGATCACCGACGGCTGCGCGTTGTCGGCATCGATCAGCACCGCCAGGCGCGGCTGGTCGTCGTCGGTCTCGGATCTGGAACGGGTTTTCATGGCGGGGACCTGCGTGGAAACGGAAGCGTCGGCGGGAGCGCAGCGCGGTGACGCTGGCGCGCTCGGCGCCGTGTGCCACTGTGCCACTCCGGCGCAGCGGCGGCCAGTCTTGCCGAATGACGGCGGTCGCTTCGCCGGCGAGCGAACGCCATCCAGGTCATCGCATCATGCGCGCCGCATCGGACCACGCTGCAGCCGCACTTTCGCTCGGCGCCGCCGCGCCCGCTGCCGCACGCGCACCGCCTCAGCGCGTAGCGGCAGGCGCTTCCGGCAACTCCAGATGCTTGCGGAAGAAGCGCGCGATCACCCGCAGGGCCTGCTGGCTTTCGGGCAGCGCGTCGTTCAGATGGAACGCATGGCCCATGCCGTCCCACACGTGCAGATCCGCGTCGCGGCCCAGATCGACCAGCCGCGAATGGGTGTAGGCGACATTGCTCAGTTCGGCCGCACGCGTGCCGGTGATGAACAGCAATGGCGGAAACTGCGCCAGCACCGCATCGGAAAACACCGGCGACACCAGCGGATCGTGGAAATCCACCGCGGGGCCGTAGTACAGGTCTTCCATGATCGGCAGCACGCCCTGCGCATCGGGCAGCGGCGCGTCGTTCACCGCCGCCACCACGTAGCGCGAATCGCCGCGGTAACGCGCATCGCCACCGGCGCAGAACATGCCCGCTGCCGCCGGCATCGGCAGCTTTTCCTTGGCGAACCAGGCCAGCGACTCGCCGGTCAACACGCCGCCGGCCGAGCACCCGAACAGGCCGATATGCTGCGGCGCATAGTGCTTGAGCGCTTCGCGGTACACCGTGGCCACATCCTCGCTGGCGGCGGGAAACCTGTGTTCCGGCCCCATCCGGTAGTCGACGCTGACCACGGTGACGCCAGTCATCGCCGCCACCGGAATCGCCTCCATCATGCCGAACGAGGCGGCGCTGCCCATCACGAACGAACCGCCGTGCAGTTCGATCAACAGCCGCTGGCGCTGCGCCGGCGAAGCATCGCGGGGCTGCACCAGCGTCACCGGCACGCCGTTCCAGGTCGCGGTGCTGATCTTCACCCCGTAGCGCTCGCGCAGCGGTTCCACCACGCCTTTGGCCCAAGCCTCGGTTTCGGCGCGGATGCGCGGCAGCTCGCGCGCCAGCGTGGCGTTGTCCATCTTCGCCAACGGATCGCCATGGGCCATGCCGTCGCGCGCCGCCGCCTGCGCCTGCGCGCTCAGGAACGGCGACAGCGGCAGGTCGAACGCCGGCATGTGGCGGACGCCGTCGTGCGCCGGCGCATCGGCGGCGATCGCGACCGGAGCCGCCAGGCTCGCCAGCAGCGCGAGCGCTGCCGGCGTCATCATTCGCAGGTATCCCGTCACGTGCATGCCCTCCCAGGCGGCGATCGAACGCGAAGGATACCGGCGCCGCACGCGCGCGGCTTTGCACGATCCCGCCGCACGCGCTGCCGCCAGCCTGTCCGGCATCGCGACGCCGGCGCCAGGTCAGCGCGAGCCGCGCGTCATGCCGCATCCCTCTCGGTTGACAGCGCGATCGCCCGCTGCGCGTCCAGTTCGACCAGCCGCTGCTGCAGCGCCGCGCGCACCTGCGCATACGCCTGCGCACCGAGCAGCAGGCGCCGCGGTGGCGGGGACACGTCCAGCGAGACGAGCATTTCGCGCACCATCTTGCGCGCGTCGCCGAGCACGAAGCCGCCATCCTCCAGCGCGCGGCGCAGCGCCTGCACCGGCGTGTCCGCATAGATCGGGCTGGGCTCGGTGCGGTCCAGGCCGCGGCCGAAATCGGTCGCCGCCGGGCCGGGCTCGACCAGGGTGAAGGCGATGCCGAACGGCGCCACTTCCTGCGCCACCGCCTCGACGAAGCCTTCGATGCCCCACTTGCTGGCGTGGTACAGGCTGAAACCCGGATAGGCGATCTGCCCGCCTTCCGAGGACACCTGCACGATGCGTCCGCCGCCCTGCGCGCGCAGATGCGGCAGCACCGCGCGGATCAGCTGGATCGAGCCGATCAGATTGGTGTCCAGTTGCCGCCGCAGCTGCGCGTCGCTGGCTTCCTCGGCGGCGCCGAACACCGCGTAGCCGGCATTGCTGACTACCACGTCGATGCGTCCGAGGTCGGCAAAGGCGCGGCCGACCACGGCGCGCACCGCTGCGGCGTCGGTCACGTCCAGCGCCGCCACCCACAGGCGCTCGCCGTACTCGGCCTTCAGATCGTCCAGCGCCTCGGGACGGCGCAATGTGGCGGCGACGCGATCGCCGCGCGCCAGCAGTTGTTCGGTCAGCAGGCGGCCGAAACCGGACGAGGTCCCGGTAATGAAATGCGTGCGGTTCATGGGCTTGCCCTCTCGCAAAGGCCACAGAAGCGTGGCGGTCAGGATCAGACTAGGCCTCGCGCATCGCTGTTACTATCCGTCCAATCCCGCATGCGCCAGTGAAAATCACCCATGAGTCAGCGGCCCGCCCTGACCGATCTCAGCGCCTTCGCCGCGATCGTCGCGCATCGCAGCTTCCGCAAGGCCGCCGACGAACTCGGGCTGTCGCCGTCCACGCTCAGCCACATGATGCGCACCCTGGAGACGCGGCTGGGCGTGCGCCTGCTGCACCGGACCACGCGCAGCGTCGCGCCGACCGAAGCCGGTGCGCGGCTGGTCGCGCGGCTGCAGCCGCTGCTGCGCGAACTGGACCAGACCCTGGACGACGTCGGCAGCCTGGGGCGAGGCCCCAGCGGCACGCTGCGCATCAACGCCAACGAGACCGCAGTGCGCCTGCTGCTGCAGCGGGTGGTGCCGAGCTTCCTGCAGCGCTACCCGGCGATGGCGCTGGACCTGGTCAGCGAAGGCCGGCTGGTCGACATCGTCGCCGCCGGCTTCGACGCCGGCATGCGCCTGGGCGAAGCGCTGCCGCAGGACATGATCGCGGTGCCGTTCGGCGGCCCGCAGCGCTTCATCGCCGCCGCCTCGCCCGCGTACCTGGCGCGCCACCCGCCGCCGCGCACGCCCGACGAACTCGCGCAGCACACCTGCATCGGCTTCCGCCTGCCCAGCGGCAAGCCGTATCGCTGGGAATTCGCGCGCCACGGCCAGGAGTTGGCGGTGGACGTCGGCGGCCCGCTCACGCTCGATCATCTGGGGCTGATGGCCGATGCCGCGATCGCCGGCATGGGCATCGCCTACCTGTCGGAAGTGGCGGTGCAGGCGCAGCTGGACAGCGGCGCGCTGGTGCGCGTGCTCGACGATTGGTGCCCGCCGCTGCCGGGGCTGTTCCTGTACTACCCGGGCCACCGCCATGTGCCGGCGGGGCTGCAGGCGTTCATCGAAGTGATGCGGGAAGTGGGCTAGAACACGGCGCGCGCATCGCCACCGGAACGGCGCATGTGCCGACGCGCATGCGACACCGCAAGGCCATCACGTCGCCGCAGGCAACGCCTCGTAGGCCTGCCGCACCGCGGCCTCGCCGTAGCGCCGCTCCAGCCGGCGCACGATGAAGTGGCCGCGCGCCATCGCCTGGAAGTGGGCCATGAACACCGTGTTGAGCAGCGCACCGCTGGCCGCGCCGACCAGCGGCACCGCCTGCGCCGCCAGCTTCTCGCTGACCGTGATCGAGAACTTTGCCGCGATCCGCGACATCAGCGACACCAGCGCCGGCGCGCCCTTGCTGCCGATGCCGTGCGCGGCGATGTACTGCGCGGCGGCGCTGAGCTGCTGCGCCATCGCGGTACGCACCGCGAAATAACCCGACTCGCTGCCGTCGTCGCGCGCGCTGCGCCCGCCGTGCGCCAGCACTTCGAGACAGGCCAGGGTGGTGGCCGGATCGTCCAGCCGCTCGCCCTCGGCGCGGGCGATGTCGGCGATCGAACGCAGCATCAGCGTGGTGGTCAGCGGCAGTTCGACCAGCAACCCCGGCAGGCCGAAGAAACCGCCGGCGGCACCCGTCGCGGCCACCGCCACCCCATGCAGGCGCGGCCGCGCCGCCCCCGGCGCCTGGGCACGCAGGGTCAGCAGCGCCGAGCGCAAGGCGATGCGCAGCGCGCGATGGCTGATGGCGTCGATCCGCGAGGACAGCGCCTTCGGCAGACGCTTGCTGAGCAGATCCTCGATCGGCGCGCCGACCGTATTGGCGATCTTCGCCGCCAGGCCGGGATGTTCGAGCAGCGCGTGCGCCTGGGCCAGATCGCGGTGATCGGCGGCATCCATGGCGGGAACGGGGAGATTGGAGGTCATGACCAGGAGTCGTGGCGTGGGAGCGCACAGCATGCACCGGCCACCGCCGCGATGCTGTCGAGGGCAGATGACGAAACCGGGAACGCGGCGCCCTAGCCCGCGATCTGCTCCAGCGTGCGGTTGCGGGTGCGCGGGCCGAAGATGCCGATGATCCCGGCCACCGCCAGCAGGCTGGCGACGATGAAGGCCAGCACGCCACGATTGCCGGCGCGCTCCAGCAACAGCCCGATCAGCAGGCTGCTGCCGGCGGTGGACAGGCGGCTGAAGGAATAGCAGAAGCCCACCGCACGTGCGCGCAATGCGGTCGGGAACAGCTCGGCCTGGTAGCCGTGGTAGGCGAAGCTCATCCAGGCATTGCAGAACGTGATCGCCGCGCCGCAGGCGATGATCGCCAGCGGCTGGGTCTGCCAGGCGAACAGCGTGCCGAACAGCACCGCGCCGAGCGCCGACCACACCACCTGCCACTTGTTCTCCCAGCGCTGGGCGACGCGCAGCAACAGCAGCGGCGCCAGCGGATAGGCCAGCGAGATCGCGAACGCATAGCCCAGCCCATGCACGCTGTCCGCGCCTTGCGCCGACAACAGCGCCGGCAACCAGTTGCCGAAGCCGAAGAAGCCGATCGCCTGGAACACATGGAACGCCACCAGCATCGCCACGCGGCGCCGGTAGGGCGCTTTCCACAGCGCGGCGAAACGCCCCTGCGTCGCGGTGGAGGCGCCCTGCGGTTCGGGCTGCGGCGGGTCCAGCGCGCGCCCCAGGTCGGCACTACAGCGCGCTTCCAGATCGCGCAGCACCGCGTCGGCCTCGGCGTGCCGGCCCTGTGCCGCCAACCAGCGCGCCGATTCCGGCAGGCGCCGGCGCAGCCACCAGATCGCCACCGCGAACGTGCCGCTGAGCAGTACCACCCAGCGCCAGCCGCTGACCCCGAGCGGCGCATGCGGCACCAGCGCCCACGCGCTCACCGCCACCGCCGGCACCGCCAGGAACTGCACGAAGAACGCGAACGCGAAGGCTGCTCCGCGCATGTGCCTGGGCATCAGCTCGGACAGATAGGTATCGATGGTGACCAGCTCGATGCCCAGGCCGATGCCGACCACGAAACGCCACCCGATCACGCCCAGCGCCGTGCTCTGCAGGCCCATCGCCACGGTCGCGGCGGTGTACCAGAGCAGCGCGAAGGCGAACACCGGACGGCGCCCGAAGCGATCGGCGAACGGACTGAGCAGGCTGGCGCCGAGGAACAGGCCCAGGAACGTGGCCGAAGCGAACGCGGCCTGGTCGGCGATGCCGAACGCGCCCGCCGCACCGGTGGCGAAGATGCCGTCGCGCAGCAGGCCCGGGCTGATGTAGGCGGTCTGGAACAGGTCGTACAGTTCGAAGAAGCCGCCCAGCGCCAGCAACGCGACCAGACGCCACAGCGTGGCCGTCGCCGGCAGGCGATCGATGCGCGCCGCCACCAGCGCGACGGAACCGGAACGAGCGGCGGCAGGATCGAGCATGGGCATGCACCGGCGAAAAGGGTGGCCGACAGCCTCGACCGTCGGCGCTGCCGCATGCTGCCCGATTGCCCTGCGTCTCCGCTACCGCAAGCGGCCATGATGGCCGGCGCAGTCCGGCTCGCGTTCAGCGGGACGTCGGCTTCGGCCCGCGCCTAGCGCCAGCCGACTACCGCAGGAACAACACGTTCAGATCCTGCTTCGGCACGAAATCCTTCTGCTCGAATTCGAAGGTCAGCGGATCGGTCCGCTTCAGCGCGCCGTCGAAGCACAGGCTGACCAGATCGGTCGGCGCGCGCTTCTTCAAGGTCAGGTGGAAGTCCTGGATCGGCCCCTTCCAGTTGTTGCCGGTCAGCAGGATGTAGCGCAGGTTGCTCCACTGCAGGCCATGCTCGCCCTCGCGGCGGCGTGCGCTCTGCTGCGCGCCGGCGTCCATGCAGGTGTCCTTGGCGTAGTCGCGGATCAGCTCGCCGGCCGGCTGCGGCACGCCGGTCGCCAGGCTCGGCGCATAGCTGTGGCGGATCGACACCGCCTTGCCCGCGGCAAAAGGCTGCTGCCAGGTGAAATACTCGCTGAGCGTGAAAAGCGGCTGCCCATCCGGGTCGAACCAGCCCTTGGGCAGCGGCTTGCGACCCTTCGGCGTCTCGCCGGATTCGACGTAGCTGGCCAGGTCGTCGCTGCTCCAGCCGCTGGCGGCCCACTGCCGCGAGACGTCGGCACCATTCTCCAGCTGCGCCACCAGCTTGCGCTCGGTGCGGACCGGCTTGCCGTCCACCCACAGCTTGAACTCGGTCAGTTCGCTGTGGTCGGCCATGCCGAAGTACATCGGCGGCATCGGGAACGCGATCGGCACCACCAGATCGCGCGTACTGGTGTTGGTGAACACGTAGTCCACCCGCACCAGATCCTCGCTGATGAACAAGGCCTCCTTGCTCATGCGGATGTCCGGCTGCTGGATCAGCTGGATAGTGCCATTGGCATCGCCGAAGCTGGTGTCGTTGGCATGGGCGGTGGCCGCGAACAGCGGTGCCAGGGCGAACAGGGTGCGGACCAGCAAGGTGTTGGGAAACATGGGCGGACGTTGTTGGGGAGAGGAGGCACACACACCAGCCAGGTAACCAAATGGCCAGACCTGCATCCGTCAACGATATATTAACCGAGGCTTTGCGAAGCTCGCTGTCTGGGTAGGTCAGGCCAAATCACAAGGAGCGACACGTGGCAAGCAAGGGAATCAAGAGCCGTCTGCTGACGCTGGCGATGTTGTCCATCGGTTTCTCCGCATGGGCCAGCGCCACAGATCAAACGCACAGTGGCCCCGCTTCTCCTAAGGGCCTGTCCGCCGCCTACCTCGCTTGCCAACAGCAAGCACGGGGCGCAGTCGAGCAAGCGGCCTGCATTTCGCAGGAACAAAGCGTGCAGGACAAGCGCCTGAACAGGGTGTACAAGCAACTGATGGCGGCTCTCAATGGCGATGGCAAGGCCAAATTGGTCGATGCCCAACGCGCTTGGCTGCAATCCAGGACCAAGGATGGCAACCTAGAAGCCGCTATTTATGGCAATACCCAAGCGGAAAACCTGGACGGAGGCGAAGCTGCGTTGTTCCGGCTCTGCGCCCGTGCCGATCAGCTCGAGAAGTATCTTCGCCTGATCAATTGAATCGACGTTCCATATAAGAAAAGGATATCTTATGGCTGACAACATCGACACCCGAAACCTCGATACGGTCTCGGGCGCAGTGTACTTTTCCGTAGGACGCGGCACCGAAGGTGGCGCAGCGTCTTATCATCTCGCGATTGCCGGCGTCACCGTCGGCACATCCGAACCGAACTGGGGCCAGGTCGGAAAGGTCGCGCAGAACAGCGGCTATAGCCTCGGCGCCATCCAGGTCGATTTCGGTCAGCGCGGCACCTGGCCTCTGGGTTCGATAGATAACCGAACCCTACAGCCCGGCGAGCAGACGTACGTCGATGCCGTGATCCAGCAGGCATCCGCTTATGCAAAGGCGCACAATCTCCCTTTCACTGAAGATCAGTCCGCGCTGCGCAGCGATTTGCTGAGTCATGGCAACGGCCTTAACGGGCGGACATCTCTGAATTTTATCGATACAGGAACCCGCGACAGTATCAATGCATGGGCCGGCTCTGCCGAGGGCAAGCAGTGGATCCATAGCAATATCGACTATCCCCAGGTCAGAAACGCTACGCAGACCGCGATGTCGATCCTGGATACGAGTGGCAGCAACATAAGCGAGGACCGCCGCTTCGAAGCGATAAGCCTGTTGGCGAAGACCGCGAACCAGTTGCCGAGCCAATTGCCAAAACTTGAAAAGGTATTGAAGGACGGCGGCGATTACGACGCCTTGCGCGCCAAGGCTGACGAGATACGCGAAACCTACCGCTACTACGATGGCCCTAAAGCAGCCAACGTGGCTGAAAAGTACGAGAACGGTTACGCAAACAATCGAGAAGCGCTGGATCGAGCGCATGCCAAGGTCAGCGGCAAAGATTTCGATCCTTCCACCGAACGTAGCGATCCGGACGTACAGAAGGCGCTGGAGTTGGTGAACGCGTCGCCCACTCGACAGACCTCCGGGCTACTCAAGGAGGGTTCGATTGGCAAAGAGGTGCGCAAACTGGAATCCAACTTGAGCGTGCTTGGATATACCGATGTCAATGGCAATGCCTTGCAGGTGGACCAACAGTTTGACGCATCAACCAAGCATGCCGTGGAGACGTTCCAACGGTCCAATGGCCTGACGCCGGTGGACGGCAAGGCCGGACCGGCAACCTTGGGCCTCATCGATCAACAAGCACGAGACCTGCAAGCGAACTTGGCCAAGCTAGGTTTCACCGATGCGGCCGGCAAACCCTTGAGTGTGGACGGTTATCTCGGTGACGGCACGCGGCAAGCAGTCCAGTCGTTTCAGGAAGCAAACGGATTGACGCCAACGGGGATCGCCGATCCCAGCACGTCGCAAGCTGTGGCGCAAAAAGCATCGCAACTGCAGCAGCCCGGAGCAGCGCCCATACACAATGCTCCGCTGTTGTCTGATCCGAACCACAGCCGCCACACCCTTTTCCAGCAAATGCTGGAAAAGGTGCACGGTATCGAAGCCGCGCGTGGCATCCAACCGGGGATCCATAGCGAATGCCTGGCGGGCGCTCTCTCGGCGCAGGCAATCCACAACGGCCTAACCAGTGTCGACCGCGTCGAGTTGAACGGTGATGGCTCCATGGCTCGCGCAGTGCAGGTGAGCGGCGTGCGTGATGAGGCGTCACTGAACCGCACAACCGACCCGATAAGTACCGCGCAAGCGATAAATCAAACGCTGCAGGACAGCAGCGAGCGGGCACGGGAGGCGCTGTTCGCCGAACACGCTCGTGAACTGGAGCGTTCGCAGCAACAAACTCAGGCAAATGGCGCACGCACCATGGCAGTCTGAACCGATATGCCGTTGGACTCCGTGCGGGTCAGTGTGACTTGCATGGAGTTCTTACGATGCAACGCCTTGCAGCGCGCCTAGGAGCAGGCAATCCAGGAGATATGCGAAACCATGAATGCTACTGGGCACACTGCGCCAGCGCGACATTGGCGCCGCCGCGCCTGAATTCGAAATCGGTATAGCCCGGTCCGTTGTTGCCGCCATCGACCGTCGAGGCGGTGACCGCCAGCGGCCGCTCGGCGCCCTCCAGCGCCACCCAATACTCCATGGCGGCCGGCGCAGGCGAAGGGATGCTGTCGTCGCAGACGCCATCGCGGCGCACCACCCGGTCGCCGGCACGCAATTGCGCGCGCAAGACCTTGGCGTAGTCGGTGCTCGGATAGAACTTGCGCACCACCAGCAGCAACGCCGTCGCCGCATCGCCGGCGAAGGTCACGCTGGCCTCGCCTTCGTTGCCTGTGCGCGTTCCGGCATCCGCTCCCACCTTGCCGTCCGGCAGCGGCGCTTCGCCGAATCCGGCCAGGGTGGTCTTGCCGCGGACCGCCACCGGGTAGATCCGTACCCCGTCTGCCGGCGCCAGTTCGCCCAGACCGGGAATCGCCTTCACCTGCGCCCAGGAAGGCGGCTGCGCGGCGGCAAGGACCGTCAGCGCCGCGCGCAGCGAGGATGCCGGGGCAGGCGTGGCGTCGCCCGACGCAGGCGCCACCGCTGCGCTTGCCGGCACTGCGGGCTTCGGGTCGGCGATGGCGGCAGGAGCGGCCGCGGCAGATGCCGCCGCGGAGCCGTGTTCGGGCTGGCAAGCGGCCAGCAGCGCGGTGGCCAGCACGAATGGCAAGAGCTTGGAAGTCATGGCACTCCAGGGACGCGTCCAGTGAGAGCGCGCGAACCGATCCATGGTTCTGGGCAGATCGATGTCGCGAGATGAGGAAGCGGTCGGAGTATAGCCCCGACATGCTGTGCGATCCGTGCTGCCCATCTCTGCGGCCTTGCCATTTCAGGTTTCCGGGCATCGCATTGCGGGTCGACACTGCCAGGATCGCTGCGTGCCGCGTATTCTTAGCAAAACATTAACTGCAGGCTTGTAAAGCTGTCTTCGCAAATGGAACGATGCAAGGGGAAGGACGCATGGGAACCAGGGAAAACAAGCGCCGCTGGCTGTTGTGGGTCGTGTTGCTGGGCGCTGCGGCCGCCAGTGCCCAGGCCGGTGCGCAGCAGCAGGGACAACAACAGCTGCTGCAGCAACAGCAGATGCAACAGCAGCAGCAGCTGATGCAGCAGCAACTGCAACAACTTCAGCAGTTGCAACAGCAGCAACCTCCGCCGCAGGAAAACTCGGGCGCACCCAGGGGCTTGTCGGCCACCTACCTGAGCTGCCGCAAGCATGCGCGCGGCGGGGTCGATCAGGAGCGCTGCATCGAGCGCGAGCAGACCTTGCAGGAGGATCGCCTGGAGCGAGTCTACGACCGGCTGCGCTACGAGCTCGACGGCAATGCGCGCTCGCGTTTGATGGACGCACAGTACGCCTGGGAGCAATCCAATGCTCAGGCCAAAGATCTGGACAATTCGCTCTACGGCGGCACCCAGGCGGAAAGCCTGCAGCGCGCCGAAGCGGCGCTGTGGCGGCTCTGCGCGCGCGCCGACGAGTTGGAGAAATATCTGGGCGCGGCACGCTGAACTGGCCCACGCGTGACAGCAGGTCGAACGTCGCGGCGACGTCGCGCCTGCAAGGTGGCGCGACGTGCCGCCGGATCCTGTAGCAGCGGCTTCAGCCGCGACAGGACCCGACGGCATGTGCTTCACCGTGTTTCCTGTCGCGGCTGAAGCCGCTCCTACAGGCGTCCTTCCACCGTCCAGGCGGCAGCGGCGCATCTCATCGATCCGTAAACCGGGAACGACCGCATGCAGGCATACGACATCGCCTTGGACGATTGGCGCAGCGGCCCACCGGCGCACGACAGCGATGGCTGGTGCTTCGGCCTGCCGCCCGGGATTCGCCCGGCGCAGTGGCCGCTGGATCCGCACAGCGGCTATCCGATGCTGCACGGCTTCACCTTGCGGCTGCCGGCGGACTATCGCGTGCATGGTGCCGACGTGGTGGCGCTGTCGTTCTTCGCCACTTCGCTGGATCACAACGACGGCGGACCGATCGGCGGACCGGACGGCATGGAAGACGTGGTCGATGCGCCAAGCCCGTTGCCGCCGGACGACGCGGCGCTGCTGCCCTTCTGGGAACGCGCGCGGCAGGCGCATCCGCGGCTGTCGCGGATGCGCGACATCCTGGGCTGCGCCTACGCGGTGATCCTGCTGAGCCAGGACGAAGTCGATGGCCCGCCTTGCCCACCGCCACCGTTGGTGGACAGTCCGCTGCAGCACGTGTTGGCCGTGCCGCAGTGGTTCGGCGCCGGGGCGGCGGCCGGATTCGCTGCGTGGGAGCGGCGGGATGTGCCGCTGCCGGAAGCGCGCGACCCGCACACCGTCCATCGTCCATTCAAGCTGAGCGCGCGCGCCAACGATCCCAACGCCGGCAGGCCGCCGCGGGAATACTTCGGCGATACGCCCGGCGATGGCGACTATCAACCGTTCCACTACTGGCTGGACGGCGAGATCGCGACGGAGAACTACCGCGAACACGACTGGGCCGCCGGCCACGCCGCCAACCACCTCGGCGGCACCATGCGCCCGGTGCAGAACGTGCCGAAATTCAGCCCGTACTACATCGGGTTCGAAGAAGAATTCGGCGGCTACAACTTCGGCGGCGGCAATGCGCAACTGGACTTCAAGGAAATGCAATTCGACTGGGCCTGCGGCTGAGGTCGGCAACGCGGGTAAACGTCACCCGCGGGCGGCTCAACCGGCGAAATAGCCGGCGCCGTCCAAGTCTTGCAGCAGGCCCGGGCCGGTTGGCTGCCAGCCCAGCCGTTCGCGCGTCCATGCGCTGGAGGCGGGGACGTCCTGGCTGGCGAACCGTGCCATCCAGCCGAACTGCGCCGGCGCTGCCTCGGCCGGTACCGCGCACACCGGCAACTGCAGGTGCCGGCCGATGGCCGCAGCGATCTCGCCGAACGCCACGCCCTCCTCGGCATTGCCGTGATAGCACGCACCGGCCTGCCCGCGCTCCAGCGCCAGCCGGTACAGCCGCGCCGCATCCGTGCGCTGCACCGCCGGCCAGCGATTGGTGCCGTCGCCCACGTAGGCGGACACGCCCGTGTCGCGGGCGATGCCGATCAGCATGGGCACGAAACCGTGGTCGCCTTCGCCATGCACCGACGGCGGCAGCCGCAACACCATCGCCCGCACCCGCTGCGGCAGCAACGCCAGCGCCGCCGTCTCGGAAATTGCGCGCGGCGGCGCATTCGCCGGATCGGCGCGCACGGCCTCGATGCCGAGGCGGCCTTGCGGCAACACCGCCGTGCCCGAGGTCACCAGCAGCGGGCGGTCGCTGCCGGCCAGCCCCGCACCCAACGCGGCGATCGCGCGCCCATCGGCCTGGCAGTTGTCCAGGTAATGGGCGAAGTCGTGGATGAAGGCGGTATGGATCACGCCATCGGCCGCTGCCGCGCCGCGACGCAGGCTGTCGGCGTCATCCAGCGCGCCGCGGTGCACCTGCGCACCGGCCGCCTGCAGCGCCGCAGCCGACGCGTCGGAACGGGCCAGGCCGGTGACCCGATGCCCGGCATCCAACAGCTCGCGCACCACGGCCGAGCCGACGAAGCCGGTGGCGCCAGTCACGAACACATGCATGGCAATCTCCTTGAGGATGGAATGCGGTGCATCCTGTCGCAGACCGCCGCGGCACTGCAGCCGAGGCGCGATACCGGTATGGCCACTAACAGGCAGGACAGCGGCGTGAGCGAGCACAATCCACTCGGCAACTACCTGCGCGAAAGGCGCGCGCGCCTTGACCCGGCCGCGTTCGGCCTGCCCGCCGCGCGCCGGCGCACGCCCGGCCTGCGCCGCGAGGAAGTGGCGCAGCGCGCCCACGTCAGCGCCACCTGGTACACCTGGCTGGAACAGGGCCGCGGCGGCGCGCCTTCGGCCGATGCGCTGCAACGCATCGCGGCCGCACTGGATCTCAACGAAGACGAGCGCGAGCACCTGTTCCTGCTGGCGCAGCAGCGCCCGCCGCGCACGCACGGGCCGGTGCCGGCGCAGGTCACCCCGCGATTGCGGCGCGTGCTCGACGCGTTGCCGCTGAGTCCGGCCTACGTCAAGACCGCCGCCTGGGACGTGCTGGCCTGGAACCGCGCCGCCAGCGCGGTGCTCACCGACTACGGCCAGCTGCCGCCGGCCGAGCGCAACATCCTGCGCCTGGTGTTCTGCCGGCCCGTTGCGGCGCAGACCATGCCCGACTGGGAACGGGTCGCGCGCTTCGCCGTGGCCACCTTCCGCGCCGAGACCGCGCGCGCCGGTGCCGCCGTCGCCCAACGCGCCGAACAGCTGGTGGCCGAACGCGGCCAGGCCAGCCCGCGCTTCCGCGAACTCTGGAACGAGCGCGACGTGCGCAGCCATGGCGAAGGCAGCAAGACCATCCACAAGCCCGGCCGCGAACCGATCTGCCTGGAATACTCCGCCTTCGCCGTCGATGGCCAGCCCGACCTCGGCCTGGTGGTGTACACCGCGTCCACCACGCAGGACGCCGCGCGCATCGCCGCGTTGCTGGAAGGCATGCAAGACGCGGACGGTTAGATCGGCCTGGCGGCGGATGCGCTGCATGTGTCGGCTGTAGCGGCTGGTGCAGCGCAGAAGATCGCGCAACGCCGGCGACGCATCGATTTCGGCGTAGCGGGAAGACACGGGCAAGGCGGCGCATCGAATGGTCACCGCGAGCTGAACTGCTTCCTGGCTTTCGTGTTGACAACAACAGACAGCCACCCAATAATAGAACCGTACAGTTTGGTTTTTATACAAAGCTGTTTGAGATAGCGTTCCGAGCAGGCAACGACGACAGGGCTGACCCGTCGCCGCCGCGTAGCAACAATGCTGCATCGTGCCGTTCGTTCCCCCCAATGTTTTTGCCACCCCGCCAGGCCTCCCCCATGAAGCCGCACCATCCCACGCCTTCCGCTTCCTCGCCCGCCTTGCGTCCGGGCGAGCAGGCGCTGTTCGATCTTCCGGAGATCCCGTCGGCGCGCGTGCGCCCGGCAGCCGGCTGGATGAGCCGGCGCCTGCACACGATCGCGGCGCTGCTGTCGCGCAATGGCTCGGGCCGCTGCGGCCGGCGCGACTGAACGCGCATGCGCCGGTAGCGCGGCGCATGCGTCCGCACACGCGAGCGACGCCGCATCGGCAGCGCGGGCCAGTGCCGGCAGTGCGGTGCGCATCGGAGCGCTGCAGCGCGCAGCGCCATTCGACGCGATGATGCGATCGCTGCGGCAATCTGCTGCGGCGATGTCGGAACGTCCGGCGCCGAGCGCCGGGAAGACGCTGCACCCACCCTGGAGCGATATCCATGAACAAGATCACCTTGGCCGGCGCGTTGCTGGCGAGCCTTTCCCTGCCGATGCTGGCCCAGGCCTCCAGCTTCGCCGGCACCTCCGCCGGCGCGTCCTCGGCCGGCAGCAGCAGCTCCGGCGACGACAAAGTGGTGCTGCAGGCGCGCGACGATGCCGCGAGCTTCGTCGCCAGCGACGGCCGCATCCGCGGCGCGCAACTGGAATCGGCGCTGCGCTCGCTGCGCGAACGCGACCCGGGCGCGCGCCAGGCCAGCGACCTGCAGCTGGCCCAGGCCATCCTCGCGCGCTGACACCTGGCCGGCGACCGCCGTCACCCGGCGGCGGCCCCGTCCGGCATCACGGCCGCCATTCGGCCATGGCTACCCGCCAGCCACGCTGCATTCGCTGATCGCCCAAGGTCTCGAGGCGGCCGGCCGCCTGCGCGGACGGCCGGCATCACGGCGTCACCGTACCGGTGCGCGTAGCGTCAGCGCCGGATCGCACGCGGTGCGTTACCCGCCCATGGAGAATCGAATGAACAAGATGCTTGGAGTTGTGATCGCTTGCGCCCTGGCCGCCGGCCTTCCCGCCGTTGCAGGCGCGGACCAGGTTCCGCCCCAGGACCGTCACGACGACGACCGGCGTCACGACGACCCGCCGCGGCCTGGCCAACTCGCTCCCGCCCGCCACGACGAAGCCCGGCACGACAACCGCCGCGACGATCGGCCCGGCGACCACCGCGACGACCACCGCAGGGACGACCGCCCGGACGACAGGCGCTATGGCCGCTGGGATCCCAAGTGGGGCCCGCGTCCGGGCAACCCGCCCGCGCACCGCGCGCGGCACGACGATTGGTATCGCCACGTGCGCGCCTGCCAGCAACGCTACCGCAGCTACGACGCGCGCACCGACACCTTCGTCCACCGCGGCCGCCGCCTGCGCTGCTCGCTGTAGGCGGCAAGCGCCTGCCCGCGTTCTGCGCAAGCCGCGCAGAAGGCGGGGCAGGCTTCTCGATGCCGGGTGAGCGCGAAGCGCGCGATCCCGGACGAATACCGAAGTGCAGCAGCGCAATCTTCTACGGGATCAGCGGCCTCGCCCGGCGAGCGGCTCGGACCAGTGGCTGCATCAGCCCGGACACGCTCACTGCTGGCCAGCGCAGTCCGCGTTCTGCGCGTCGCACAGTTCCGCGGCGCGGCGGATCTGCGCATCGCTCAACGGCGGCGGGCGGGCGACCGCCGCCTGGATCTGGTCCGGTGCGCCGGTGAGGGTGTGCAGGCCCTTGGCGACCTTGCCGGCAACGTAATAGACGCCGAGCGCGATGTAGCCGCCGCCCTGGCTGACCTGTTCCACCGAAGGCGGTGGCCGCCAATCCTTGTCGAAGCGGTTGGGTTGGGCGCTGACCGGGTTCTTGAAGCGGTACAGGTCCAGCGGCTGCTCCACGTCCGGCGGCAACGCGCGCACTTCGTCGAGGGTCTGGATGTCCTGTTGCGGCGGGCTGGGCGCGGCGGGCGCGGGCTCGGCCTGCTGGGCATGCGCCTGCGCGGCCGCGCCAAGCAGCGCGGCGGCAACGACGAAACGCGCGGCATTGCACATCGGGATCGGTCCTTTTCCATGCATCGCCATAGCAGGTGCCGAGCTTACGGTCGGCGGCTGAACGTCACCACCGCGGCGGCATGACCAGCGCACGCCGCTCTGGCAACGCTCGCTTCTGCCAGGCCCTCAGGCGGTCTGCAACGGCTGCAGGCACAACCAGATGGCGCACCAGTGCGACAGCGCGCCGCCCAGCACGTGCGCGTGCCAGATGGCGCGGTTGTAGACCATCGACTTGCGCACGTAGAAGCCCACGCCCACGGTATAGAACATGCCGCCGGCGGCGATGAACCACAGCACCGCGCTGTCCAGGCTGGCCATGAGCGGCTTGATCGCGACGATGCCGGCCCAGCCCAGCAGCAGGTAGATCGCCACCCAGAAGCCCTTGCTGATGCCGGGCAGGAACAGTTTGGCGAACACGCCGAACAGCGCCACGCCCCACACCGCCAGTGTCATCGACCACACCCAGGCGCCGGACAGCGCCAATACGAACAGCGGCGTGTAGGAGCCGGCGATCATCACGAAGATGCCGGCGTGGTCGAGCTTGCGCAGGATCGGCTGGCGCTGCGGCGGAGCGAAGTTGTAGGCCGCCGAGCAGGCGAACATCACCAGCATTCCCAGCGCGTAAACGCAGGTGGCCAGGAGCAGCGCGTGGTTGGCGTGGGGGCGCCAGATCAGCATGGCGCCGCCGACGATGGACAGCAGCAGGCCGGCGGCGTGCACGATCAGGTCGGCGCGGCGGGCACCGGCGGTTTTGTAATGTGCGGCAGGAGCGAGAGCGGGCACGGACAAGGCGAGTCTTCGACGCGTCGGGGGACGGCGCCGCTGCGCGAGGGGGGAGCACAGGATACGCGCTGGCCGCGACGATCAGGTCAGCGTTGTCGGCCCGCGCGCGCCGTCGCCGGCCGGCATCGCGACGGCGGCGACGCACCTGCGCGGTCTACGCCGCGATGCGCTCGATCTTCCGGGCCTGCGCGCCCAGCGCGCGCCGCGCCTGTTCCAGGTCGTAGTCGGCCTGCAGGCCGAGCCAGAAGCGCTCGCTGGTGCCGAGCGCGGCGGCCAGCCGGATCGCGCTGTCGGCGCTGACGCTGCGCTTGCCGAGCACGATTTCGTTGATGCGGCGCGGCGGCACGCCGGCGGCACGCGCCAGTGCGTTCTGGCTGATGCCCAGCGGGATCAGGAATTCCTCCAGCAGGACTTCGCCGGGGTGGATGTTGGGCAGGGTCTTCATGACGGCTCGATGGGTCAGTGGTAGTCGACGATTTCCACGTCCAGCGCATCGCCGTCCTTCCATTGGAAGCACACGCGCCATTGATCGTTGATCCGGATGCTGTATTGGCCCTTGCGGTTCCCCTTCAACGCTTCCAGGCGATTAGCCGGCGGAACACGCAAGTCGTCCAGCGTGGCCGCGCTGTTGAGCATACGCAGCTTGCGCCGAGCCACGGCCTGGATATCGGCCGGCAATCGCCGGGAAGGCGTGCCCTGCCAGATCTTATCGGCTTCCTTGTCGACGAAGTTCCGGATCACGCAGCAACCATAACGCCATCCGCCATATAACGCAATCCGTTATAGGGGTCACGGGCATGTTCCACCGCGCTGACTGAATCCGCTCAGCCAGCTGCCCTCGCCCGGTCGGCCGCTGTCTCATACCCTGAGACGCGTTTCCGCTTCCCTGTCCCGCTTTGAGAGCCGTCCCCATGCCCGCCCACGCCCTAGCCCGCCGCACCGAGGACGCCGAGCGCGCCCTGTCCACCACCGGCGGCGAGCCTTCGCGCGATGGCGCGCTGCTGACCGAGCGGCTGGAGCGGCGCTACCACGACCGCATCACCGGCAGCTTCATGATCCCCGGTCGCGCGGGCCGCTATGCGCCGATCCCGGACGACGTGCCGGCGGCGCTGGTCGCGGCGTTGAAGGCGCGCGGCATCGAGCAGCTGTACAGCCATCAGGCCGAGGCCTGGGACGCGGCGCAGCGCGGCGAGCACGTGGCCATCGTCACGCCCACCGCCTCGGGCAAGTCGCTGTGCTATACGCTGCCGGTGGTGGCCGCGGCGATGACCGCGCAGGCCAAGGCGCTGTACCTGTTCCCGACCAAGGCGCTGGCGCAGGACCAGGTGGCCGAGCTGCTGGAACTCAACCGCGCCGGCGAGCTGGGAGTGAAGGCCTTCACCTTCGACGGCGACACCCCGGGCGATGCGCGCCAGGCGATCCGCCTGCACGGCGACATCGTGGTCAGCAACCCGGACATGCTGCACCAGGCGATCCTGCCGCATCACACCAAGTGGGCGCAGTTCTTCGAGAACCTGCGCTACGTGGTGATCGACGAGATCCATACCTACCGGGGCGTGTTCGGCAGCCACGTCACCAACGTGCTGCGCCGGCTCAAGCGCATCTGCGCGTTCTACGGGGTGAATCCGCAGTTCATCCTGTGCTCGGCCACCATCGGCAATCCGCGCGCGCACGCCGAGGCGCTGATCGAGCAGCGCGTGCATGCGATCACCGAGTCCGGCGCGCCGTCCGGCGACAAGCACGTGCTGCTGTGGAACCCGCCGGTGGTCAACGCCGACCTGGGCCTGCGCGCGTCGGCGCGCTCGCAGAGCAACCGCATCGCGCGCATCGCGATCAAGTCCGGGCTCAAAACGCTGGTGTTCGCGCAGACCCGGCTGATGGTGGAGGTGCTGACCAAGTACCTGAAGGACATCTTCGACCACGACCCGCGCAAGCCGCCGCGCATCCGCGCCTACCGCGGCGGCTACCTGCCGACCGAGCGCCGCGAGGCCGAGCGCGCGATGCGCGCCGGCAGCATCGACGGCATCGTCTCCACCTCGGCGCTGGAGCTGGGCGTGGACATCGGCTCGCTGGACGTGGTGGTGCTCAACGGCTACCCCGGCAGCGTGGCCGCGACCTGGCAGCGCTTCGGCCGCGCCGGGCGCCGCCAGCAGCCGTCGCTCGGCGTGCTGGTGGCCAGCTCGCAGCCGCTGGACCAGTACGTGGTGCGGCATCCGGACTTCTTCGCCGATGCCTCGCCCGAACACGCGCGCATCGCCCCGGACCAGCCGCTGATCCTGTTCGACCACATCCGTTGCGCCGCGTTCGAGCTGACCTTCGTCGCCGGCGAGGCGTTCGGCCCGGTCGATCCGGCGGTGTTCCTGGAAGCGCTGGCCGAAAGCGAGGTCGTGCATCAGGAGGGCGACCGCTGGGAGTGGATCGCCGACAGCTACCCGGCCAACGCGGTGAGCCTGCGCTCGGTGGCCGACGGCAATTTCGTGGTGGTGGACAAGACCGACGGCAAGCAGCAGATCATCGCCGAGGTGGATTATTCCGCCGCCGCGCTCACTCTGTACGAAGGCGCGATCCACATGGTGCAGAGCACGCCGTACCAGGTGGAGAAGCTGGACTGGGAAGGGCGCAAGGCCTACGTCACCCGTACCCACGTGGACTACTACACCGACAGCATCGACTTCACCAAGCTCAAGGTGCTGGACCGCTTCGACGGCGGCGCGGCCGGGCGCGGCGACAGCCACCACGGCGAGGTGCACGTGGTGCGGCGCGTGGCCGGCTACAAGAAGATCCGCTACTACACCCACGAAAACATCGGCTACGGCCCGGTCACCCTGCCCGACCAGGAGCTGCATACCACCGCGGTGTGGTGGCAGCTGCCGCAGGCCACGCTGCTGAAGGCGTTCGCGGCCAAGCAGGACGCGCTGGACGGCTTCCTCGGCGCGGCCTACGCGCTGCACGTGGTGGCGACGGTGGCGGTGATGGCCGATGCGCGCGACCTGCAGAAAGCGGTGGGCGACGGCGACGGCGCCTGGTTCGCGATGGCCGACGCCAAGGGCCGCGGCCAGCTGCGCGGCGGCGACAACGGCGAACCGGTCGGCGTGGAACTGCAGCAGTTCGTCCCCACCGTGTACCTGTACGACAACTTCCCCGGCGGCGTGGGCCTGAGCGAACCGCTGTGGCAACGCCAGGCCGAACTGGTGCAGCGTGCGCGCGAACTGGTGCAGCGCTGCGACTGCGTAGCCGGCTGCCCGGCCTGCGTCGGCCCGGTGCTGGCCGCGCAGGAGGACAGCGCGACCACGCCGAAGGCTCTGGCGCAGCAGGTGCTGCGCCTGTTGCTGGAAGGTGGCGCAGCACTGGACGAGGAAACCACCGCGATCGACAGCGAGCTGGATGCGCTGCCGGAGTGGAGCGCATGAGGATCGGTCGCGCGTGCCTGCGCATGACGTGCGCGTTTCTGCAGCATGCGATGCTGGACGTCGCATCGACCACGATCGACACAGATTCCGACGCGTTGCCGGAGTGGAGTGCATGAGTAGCGACCTCAAGCACCTGTACGCGCTGCGCTTGCTGGGCAACGAATCGACCGCGATCCACATCGATCCCGACGCGTTGCCGGAGCGGAGCGCATGAGCATCAAGCCAGAACGCCTGCGCGCATTGCGCTTGCCGCCGGGAAGCGCGTTGCTGGGCAACGAATCGACCGCGGTCCGCACCGATCCCGGCGCGTTGCCGGAGCAGCGCGCATGAGCATCAGCCTCGAGCGCCTGCGCGCGCTGCGCAAACAGGCCGGCGATCCAAACGTGGATACGCCGCGTGCACCGGCACCGGGCGCGCGGCAGGCAGGCAATGCGGTGGCTGCAGGCGCTCCCGCGTCGGCGACCGCGCCTGCACGGGCGGCATCGCCCGCAGGCCGGGCCGCGTTGCTGCGCAAGCCACCGCGCGACACCGATGCGGCACCCCCTCCGCCTGCGCCGCGCACGCCGATGCCCGCGCGCGGTGGGGATACCGCCGTCGCCGTGGCGCCGCCGATCGCGATCGAACCGTTCGACCGGCGCGGCGCCGACGTCGCCTCGCTGCGGCGCCTGCTCGGCATGCGCGAGCGCGCGGTGGCGCCGGCCGCGGCGCCGCGCAAGCCGCAGGCGGCTGACCGCCACCTGCCCGGCGTGGAGATCGCACCCGGCCTGCACCTGATCGAAGCGTTCCTGCCGCAACCGATCCCTGCCGCCGCGCTGTCGCTGGCCTTCGCCCGCCGCGAGGACGCGGTGCAGCCGTCGGACCTGCTGTTCTTCGACACCGAGACCACCGGCCTGGCCGGCGGCACCGGTACCCGCGCCTTCATGATCGGCGCGGCCGACTGGTACCTGCATCCCGTCGAAGGTCCCGGCCTGCGCATCCGCCAGCTGATGATGGCCACGATGGGCGCGGAAAAGGCCATGCTCGAAGCGTTCCGCGCCTGGCTGGCGCCGACCACGGTGCTGTCCAGCTACAACGGCCGCTGCTACGACGCGCCGCTGCTGAAGACCCGCTACCGGCTGGCGCGCTGCGCCGACCCGCTGTCGGCGCTGGACCACGTGGACCTGCTGCATCCCACCCGCCGCCGTTACCGCGGCACCTGGGAGAACTGCAAGCTGGCCACGATCGAACGCCAGTTGCTGCGCATCGTGCGCGAGGACGACCTGCCCGGCTCCGAAGCGCCGGCGGCATGGCTGAGCTACCTGCGCGGCGGCAGCGCGCGCAACCTGCGCCGCGTCGCCGCGCACAACCACCAGGACGTGGTGACGCTGGCGCTGCTGCTGCAGCGCCTGGTCGACGCCGAAGCCGAAGAGCGCGAGGTCGTGCCGTTCGTGGAAGCGCCGTAGCACCGCGCTTGAGCCCCTCTCCCCCCGGGAGAGGGGTTGGGGTGAGGGTACGGCGCCAGGCGCGGTGCTCGATTGGATGCACGAGGCTGCGCCCGTACCCTCATCCGCCCCTGCGGGGCACCTTCTCCCGGTGGGAGAAGGAACAGCTGCAGCGCTTTAGCCCCTCTCCCCCCGGGAGAGGGGTTGGGGTGAGGGTACGGCGCCAGGCGAGGTGCTCGATTGGATGCACGAGGCTGCGCCCGTACCCTCATCCGCCCCTGCGGGGCACCTTCTCCCGATGGGAGAAGGAACAGCCGTGATGCGTAGTAAACCGGCCGCTTCAATGCCGATGGCTCTCGACAACCTCCCTAGATCTCCCGCACTGCCGTCTCGATCCGCCACGCGGCGAACTCGCCTTCGAACTCGGCCAGGCTCAGCAGGCCCATGCACGCCTGCGCGCCCACCGGCAGCGCCGCGCCGCTGGCCAGCTTGCGCACCAGCAGGATCGCGGCCAGGCACGGAATCTCCGGGCCATGCAGGGTCGGCGCGGTCAGTTCCCAGCACACCGCGTGCGGGCGGCCATCGCGCAGTCCGCGCAACTGCACAGACATGCCGCCCAGGTCGCTACCGAAGCGATCGAACCAGCGCCCGGCGCGCGCGAACACCGCCGCCAGCGAGCGCATCGGCAGCGGCACGCCGAGTTCGCGCAGGCGCGCGAGCGCGGCCAGGCAGCGCTGCAGGAACGGCAGTTCCAGCGCCGCGCGGAAGCGCACGTTGCGCACGCCGGGATAGCGCGCCACCAGCAGGTCGTGATCGGGCACATCGCAGGGCGCGGCCAGACGCGGCGCGAGCCGCGCGAAGCTCACCGGCTGCGGTGCCGCCCAACCCAGCGTGCGCTGCCAGCGTCCATCCCTCCACCAGTCGAAGGGCAGGCCGCAATACGACAGCACCGCGCGCACCGTGGCCATGCCCAACGGCGTGGCCTGCGCCGGCGCGATGACCAGGTCGATGTCGTGCAACTGCGAGAAGCGTGGGCGCAACGCATCGACCACCGCGCTGGACAGCGCCGGCAGCGTGCTGGCGCCGCTGATCGCGCTGCGCCCGACTTGCCGCGCCAGCGCATCCAGCGCGGCGGAAAAGTCGCGCACGAACGCGCGGCCGTCGGCCAGGTCGATGTAATGCATGCCTGCCCGCAGGCAGGCATGCGCGACCGCATAGTCCTGGCCCTGGAACGGCCCGGCGGTGTGCACGACGATGTCCGCGCCGGTGGCGGCCAGTTGCGCCGGGAAATCCGCCGCCGCCGTGTCCAGGCGGCACACCGCGACGCCGCCCAGGTCCGCGCCGGCAAGATTGGCGGCGGCAGCGCCAGGATGGCGTCCGGCCGCGATCACCTGCAGCGTCGGCGTCGCCGCCAGCGCGCGCACGATGCGCGCGCCGAAATGGCCGTAGCCGCCCAGCACCACCACCTTGCAAACGGCCATCGTCCTTGCCCCTCCTGTCGGCGCCCGCGGCGATTATCCGCGCGGGCGCCGCCTGCGGGGAACCGCTCAGCCGCCGATCGGCGTGGCCAGCCCTTGCGCGATGGCCTCGCGGATCAGCTCCTCGGCCTGCTGCCGCGCGCGTGCGCTGGCATCGGCCTGCTGCTTGCCCAGTCGGGACTGCTCCAATCCGAGTTGCGCCTGTTGCCTGGCCAGGTCCTGGATCTTCTTGCCCAGGTCCTGGCGGCGCATCTGCTCGGTCGCCCGCTGCGCTGCCATGCGCTCGATCTGCGCCTGGCTGGCGGCGCCACGGCTGGCGGCGACCGCCGCCTCGGCCTGGCGCGCGGCGCTCTCGGCCATCTGCGCGCTCAGTTCCGCCATGCGTTCGCCCAGGTCGCCCTGGCGCTCGCCGAGATCGCCTTGCTGGTCGCCCAGCTCGGCCTGCGCATCGGCCAACTCCAGGGTCTGCGCGTGCAGCGCCTGGAAGCGCGCCAGCGCCGCCGGATCGCGGACCACGTAACGATGGCCGGCATGGCGCAACCACAGGATCTCGCCGTCGTTGCCGGCCAGGCGACGCGCTTCGCGCAGGTCGTCCAGCGAGGCGTCCATCAGATTGTGCCCGTCCTGCACCAGCACGTAGGCGTCCCGGTCGTTGTGCGGCGAGAGCGACATGCGGCCTTGGGTGAGCAGCGGCGCATCGGTTTCCGGCGGTGCCGCGGGTGCGGGCGGCGGCACCGGCGCCGTCGGCGGCTCCGGGGGGCTCGCCGGCGCCGCGGGTGCGGGCCGTGCCAGCACGCTGGCCACGATCGAGGTCGCCTTCGCCGCAGGCGCGGCAGCGGCGGGTGCGGCCGGGGCGACCGGCTCGGCGGCCGGCGCAGCCACCGCTGCCGCGTTCGCCGGCGCCGGCTTGGCCACCAGGCGCAACGGCATGACCCCGGCCAGCGCGATCGCGGCGGTGATCAGCCCGGCGCCCAGGCGCGAGAAGGAGGCGGTGCTCTGCAGCATCAGCAGCCGCCGCTTCAGGCTGACGAAGCTGGGCGAGGCACTGGCCACGCCGGCCGCCGGCCGCGGCGCCACGCCGAGCTGCACCAGCAGCCGCGCGTAGTTGTGCCGGCAGTGCCGGTGCCCGGCGACCACCGCCGCATCGCAGGCCGCTTCGCGGGCCAGTGCGTATTCGCGCACCGCCAGGTGCACCAGCGGATGGAAGAAGAACAGGTGCTGCGCCAGCGTCGGCAGCAGGCCCCACCACAGGTCGCGGCGCTGCAGATGCACCAGCTCGTGGGTCAATGCCATATCCAGATCGTCGGCGTGCATCGCCGCCAGGCGCCGCGCCGGCAACAGCAGCACCGGTCGCCACGGCCCGATCAGCTGCGGCGAATCGATCTGCGCGGACAGCCGCAGCTGCGGCGGCTGGCGCAGGCCGTGCGCTTCGGCGGCCAGGCGCAAGGCGCCGAGCAAGGCGGCATCGGTGCACGGCGTGCTGGTGCGCACCAGGCACCGGCTAGCGCGGTAGGCATGGCCGCTGCGCAGTGCGCCGAGCAGCACGCCCGCCAGCCACAGCGCGACCAGCGCCTGCGCCCAGGACAGCGGCGCGGCGGCAGCGGCCTGCTGCGTGGCGGCATCCGGCGATGCGGCAGTCGCTACAGTCGCAGCGCCCGCGTCCTGCAGCGATGCGGCCGGCAATGCGGTCGCGGCTATGGCGGTCCGTGCCGGCGCGGCCGGCAACACCGGCAGCTGCAGCGCACCGGCCCACAGCAGGCCGAGCACGGTCTGCGCGCCGACCAGCCACCACAGCCGGCAGCGCGTGGCCGCCGGCAATGCCGGCAACCAGCGGCACAGCGCCCAGATCGCCGCGACCAGGATCGCCGCCTGTACGCTGGTCGCCAGCAGCCGCGACAACAGGGTCTCGAACAACGTCGTGCCGAAGATCGTGTCCATGCCTCAGTCCTCCCGCCGCTGCGATTGCAACTTGGCTACCAATGCCTCGAGTTCGGCCAGTTCGTCGTCGCTGACCTCGGCGCGCTGCGACATCCACGCCACGAACGGCGACACCGAGCCCTGCAAGGTCTTCTCGACGAAGCTGCCGACCGCGCTGCGCACCACGTCGTCCTGACCGCTGGTGGCGGCGTAGCGGTACACGCCCTGCACCTGGCGCCGGCGCAGATAGGCCTTGGCGCGCAGCCGCTCCATCATCGTCAGCACGGTGGAGCGGGCCAGCCCGCGGGTCTCGCCGAAGCCGGCGGCGACTTCGCCGACGCTGGCCTCGCCCTGTTCGCCGATGTATTGCAGCAGGGCCAGTTCCTGGTCCCCGATCGATTTGCGTCGCATCCGCCCGCCCCAGTGACTACACGTGTCGCCAAACGTACCCGTGGCGACATCTGTAGTCAATAGGCCGTCGGTCATTGGCTGCTCCCCCTCCTGCCGACAGGACTGGCCATGGCGCCTGCGGCGCGAGCCGCGGCTGCGCAGGCGTGCGGGTCAGCCGAAATCGAAATAGAACCTGCCGTTGTAGTTGGCGATGAAACCGGTGAGCGCATCGCTGATGGCACTGGTGAACGTGGGGCCATACCTCCAGTCCGGCGCGCCCGCCCAATAGTCGTGCCAGCTGTCCGGCAGCGGGACTAGCGCCTCGTCCGGCACGTCATCCTCGTCCACCCAGACCGGTTGGCCTGCATCGGTATCGATCATGAATGCCCAGTACTGATTCGGATCGTCGCGCAGCGTGGTCACCTGCGCGCCCTGCAACGCCACTTCCAGCTGCGCCTTGATCTCGTCCAGGTGCGGCTGGTCGTACCCGTGCACGCTCAGGCCGTTCTGCGCGCCGTTGTCGGCGAGCCAGTCCGCAAGCGCCGTATCGACCGCCTGCGCATAGCCATCGAAATGAGTATAGGCCGCGCGCGCAGTGGCTTTGCACCAGATCGCCACCGGCGAGCACGGCCCTCCCGGCCGGGAATAGAAGCCGGTGTTCCGTTCTTCGCCGGCGTCCACCAGACCCCAGGCATTCTGCGGAATGTAGTAGTAGTTCACGGCCGATCTCCGATTGCGGCTGGCTGCATGCAGGCACCAACGCAATCGGCACGCCACTGTGAATGCGTGGCCTCTGCAGGGTGGACCTCATCCGCTCGCCTGCGCGCGGACCGTGAGCGCGGCCAGCGGCAACGGCCCGCGCTGGCCGTTTGCCGCTGTCGCTCCCGTCGCAACGACCCGGTCGTCGTGCAGGCCGCGGCTCAGCCCTGCGGACCGCCCATCACCGGCAGGATCGCGCCGCTGATGTAGCTGGCGGTGATCGGCGAGGCCAGGAACACATAGGCCGGCGACAGTTCCTCCGGCTGTGCCGGGCGGCCCATCGCGCTGCTCTTGCCGAACTCGGCCACGTCCTCGGCGGACTTGTCGGCCGGATTCAGCGGGGTCCACACCGGGCCCGGCGCGACCGCGTTGACGCGGATCCCGCGCGGCTGCAGCTGGCTGGCCAGGGCCATGGTGAAGGCGTGGATCGCGCCCTTGGTGGCCGAGTAGTCGAGCAGCGACTTGCTGCCGAACAGGCCGGTCTCCGAGCCGCTGTTGATGATCGCCGCACCGCGCTTGAGATGCGGCAAGGCCGCGCGCGCCATGTGGAAGT
>Ga0207709_10000620_pt1 | contig 29131 bp, 25 predicted proteins | sample KBSM34metaG_FD_184397 | JGI IMG/M metagenome (GOLD analysis project Ga0207709, IMG submission 184397) | Miscanthus rhizosphere microbial communities from Kellogg Biological Station, Michigan, USA - KBS M3-4 metaG (SPAdes) (version 2) | ecosystem: Host-associated > Plants > Roots > Rhizosphere >...
GCTCCAGATGCCGACCTGCGCGCCGACGTAGAAGAACTGCGCGACCACCGCGAACACGAAGCGGCGGTTGCGCAGCAGCGGGCCGAAATAGGCCTTGCCGCCGCTGGCCGCGGCGCCGCTGTCGCGGGTGACCGGGAAGCGGGTCAGCCCGATCAGCAGCGCCCACAGCACCACCACCGCGCCGATGATCAGATACGGCGTCTGCACCGCCGCCGATTCGGCGGCGAAGAAGCTCGCGCGCGCGGCCGGCGCCATCGCCGCCAGTTCCTGCGGCGTGTGCTCCACGCCGGACAGGATGAAATGCTGGCCGATCAGCACGCCGGTGATCGAACCGAGCGGATTGAACGCCTGCGCCAGGTTCAGCCGCCGCGCCGCGCCTTCGGCCGGGCCGAGCACGGTGACCAGCGGATTGGCGGTGGTTTCCAGGAACGCCAGGCCGCTGGCGATCACGAACAGCGCCAGCAGGAACAACCCGTAGGTGTGCTCCTGCGCGGCCGGGTAGAACAGGAACGCGCCGGTCGCGTACAGCAGCAGGCCGAGCACCACCGCCGCCTTGTAGCTGAAGCGGCGCATGAACATCGCCGCCGGGATCGCGAACACGAAGTAGCCCAGGTAGAACGCGCTCTGCACCAGCCCGGCCTGCAGGTCGGACAGCTCGAAGGCCTTCTTGAACTGCTTGATCAGGATGTCGTTGAGGTTGTTCGCCATGCCCCAGAGAAAGAACAGGCTGACGATCAGGACCAGGGGCACGATGGCGGTACGCGCCAGGCTGCCGGGCGCCGCTGTTGCGGTGTCGCTGCTGTAGTGCATGCCGCCTACCCCTCCCAGGATGTGCCGCGTCGCGTTGAAGTTGTCGCCGGAGCGTACTGCGGTCGCTGTCGCCATGCAAATATAAAATACGTGTTTATATTTGCATGGCGCGCCATGGCGTGCGTCGTGTCCGAACACTGACGCGGGCGGTCTTCGCAGGCGACGGCGCAGGCGTGCACGCGTCGGACCTGGCAGGCCATGCGGACATCCGCGCGCCAGGCGCGGGCCGGTTTCGCCGCGCTTCTGTCCGCGGACATTCCCTGTACCCTAGCGCCCTTCCACCCCCCGCCTGGCCTCGACGGAATGACCACGCCCCCGCCCAAGTACCGTGCTCCCGCCCTGGACAAGGGCCTGGATATCCTGGAACTGCTGGCGCGCGACGCGCGGCCGATGACGATGAGCGAGATCTCGCAGGGCATCGGCCGTTCGCGCGGCGAGATCTTCCGCATGCTGCAGGTGCTGGAAGAGCGCGGCTACCTGACCAAGGGGCCGGGCGAGAGCGGCTATGTGCTGACCAACCGCCTGTTCATGCTCGGCATGCAGCAACCGCAGGTGCAGAACGTCACCGAGGCGGCGCTGCCGGTGATGCGCCGGCTGGCCGATGCGATCCGCCAGCCCTGCCACCTGGTGGCGCCGTCGGACGACCAGATCGTGGTCATCGCGCAGATGGACGTGCCCAGCGACCTGGGCCTGGTGGTGCGCCCCGGCCATCGCCGCCCGCTCGCGCATTCCACTTCCGGCCTGGTGCTGTTCGCGTTCCAGCACGAAGACGCGCAGGCGCGGTTGCTGCAGCGCCTGGACGCCGGCGACGTGGCCTACGACCGCGCCGCGTTCCTCGCCGCCGCCGCGCAGGTGCGCGCGCTGGGCTACAGCATCCACCCCAGCGAAGCGGTGGTCGGCGTGATCGACCTGACCGCGCCGATCCTGCAGCACGGCAGCGCCATCTACACGCTGACCGTGCCGTTCATCGAACGCCGCCCGCAGGAAATCGATGCGCAGGCGGCGATGCAGGCGGTGTGCGCGGCGGCGGCGGAGATCAGCGCGGCGTTGGGCGTATAGCCTGGCGCACGCTGCGCAGAATGATAGGCCGCGGTCATGCCGACAGTGGCGAACGCCGTAGCATCACCACAGCGCTACGATCGGGGAGGGGCGCATTTGAACGCATGGGACGGCATCGTCGCCTTCGCCATCTTTGTCGCGATCGTCGCTCTCGTGCTACTCGTCTGGCGGCAGCGTCGTCGCGATCGCCAGACGGAATGGTCGGTGGAGCAGTCCTTCCGGCGCGTCTGCTTCACCAGCGATGGCGTTCTGCTCACCGGAGCGGATCTGGTGGTGATGAAGAAGGTGCAGCAATTCATGGACGCCAATGTCGACGCGTCCTTCGTGCTCGATGGCGACGCCATGCTCGGCAGCAATGCGTTCTGGTATTGCAGCGGACCCGGCGCGCGCTGGTTCCTGGCGATCCCGTCGGTCACCGCGCAGCGAGGGCGGGTCGACGTGCGGTGGGTCGTGCGTCCGCTGACCGAGCAGCGCATGCGGGCCGTGCTGCGCTTCGATCGCGAGGCCTACCGGCGCGCGTTCGGCGCAACCCCCGACAAGGTCTAGCGAACGCGCTGGCACCGAACCCGCAGGCGTCGTCCCGCTGAATCGTCGCTAATCCCAAACGCTGTTTCAGCGCGCCCGATAGCGCCTGCTGCACCGCAGCGTGCATTGGTCACGGTTTCATAATTATATCGTAATTACAATTTTGGCCGACCCGCCAGCCTGCGCGGGCCACCCTCCATTCGCCGACGGAAAGCCTTATGCCTCAGGACTGGAACACGCTCGCCGACAATCGCCGGCAACGCCTGCAGCGCGCCGAAGCGCTGGCGCGCGGGCGCCTGGTGGAGGCCAAGGACGCCGTGGCGTTGCTGGAGGCGGTGATCGAGCCGGGCGACCGCGTGTGCGTGGAAGGCAACAACCAGAAACAGGCCGATTTCCTCTCGCAGTGCCTGACTGAAGTCGATCCGGCACGGGTGCACGGGTTGCACCTGCTGCAGTCGGTGCTGGCGCTGCCCTCGCACCTGGACGTGTTCGAACGCGGCATCGCCCAGCGCCTGGATTTCTCCTTCTCTGGCCCACAGGCATTGCGGCTGGCGCGGCTGGTCGCCGACAAGCGCATCGAGATCGGCGCGATCCACACCTATCTGGAACTGTTCGGGCGCTACTTCGTCGATCTGACCCCGCGCGTGGCGCTGGTCGCCGCGCAGGCCGCCGACCGCCACGGCAATCTCTACACCGGGCCGAACACCGAGGACACGCCGGTGATCGCCGAGGCCACCGCGTTCAAGGGCGGCATCGTCATCGCCCAGGTCAACGAGATCGTGGACACGCTGCCGCGCGTGGACATCCCCGCCGACTGGATCGGCTACGTGGTGCAGGCGCCGCGCCCGCACTACATCGAACCGCTGTTCACCCGCGACCCGGCGCAGATCTCCGAGATCCAGGTGCTGATGGCGATGATGGCGATCAAGGGCATCTACGCCGAGTACGGCGTGGACCGGCTCAACCACGGCATCGGCTTCGACACCGCGGCGATCGAGCTGCTGCTGCCGACCTACGCCGAGTCGCTCGGCCTGCGCGGCAAGATCTGCCGGCATTGGGCGCTGAATCCGCATCCGGCGCTGATCCCGGCGATCGAGTCGGGCTTCGTCAAATCGGTGCACTCGTTCGGCTCGGAACTGGGCATGGAGAAGTACATCGCCGCGCGCGCCGACGTGTTCTTCGCCGGCCCCGACGGGTCAATGCGTTCCAACCGCGCGTTCTCGCAGACCGCCGGCCTGTACGCCTGCGACATGTTCATCGGCTCCACGCTGCAGATCGATCTGCAGGGCAACAGCTCCACCGCCACCCGCGACCGCATCGCCGGTTTCGGCGGCGCGCCGAACATGGGCTCGGACGCGCGCGGCCGCCGCCACGGCAGCAACGCCTGGCTCAAGGCCGGGCGCGAGGCGGCGCGCCCGGGCGAGATGCCGCGCGGGCGCAAGCTGGTGGTGCAGATGGTGGAAACGTTCCGCGAGCACATGGCGCCGGCCTTCGTCGACCGGCTCGACGCGTGGGAGCTGGCCGAGCGCGCGAACATGCCGCTGCCGCCGGTGATGATCTACGGCGACGACGTCAGCCACGTGCTCACCGAAGAGGGCATCGCCAACCTGCTGCTGTGCCGCACGCCGGAGGAGCGCGAACAGGCGATCCGCGGCGTGGCCGGCTACACCGCGGTGGGCCTGGGCCGCGACAGGCGCATGGTCGAGAACCTGCGCGACCGCGGCGTGATCCGCCGTCCCGAGGATCTGGGCATCCGCCTGCGCGACGCCAGCCGCGATCTGCTGGCCGCGCGCAGCGTCAAGGATCTGGTGCGCTGGTCCGGCGGCCTGTACGCGCCGCCGCAACGTTTCCGCAACTGGTAAGGGATGTCGATGGAAACCCTTCGCTATCGCTACGACGGGCGCCTGGCGCCGAACGGCCGGCGCGACCACGTGCTGGTCGGCGTGGTGTCTTCCGGCAATCTGGAAGTGCTGATCGAGCCGCAGGACCTGGGCGGCGCGATGCAGATCGAAATCGTCACCGCCGCCGACGGCTTCGGCACGATCTGGCAGGCGGTGCTCGACGATTTCGCCGCGCGCCATCCGCTGCGCGACGTGCGCATCTCGATCAACGATGTCGGCGCCACGCCGGCGGTGGTCGGGCTGCGCCTGGACCAGGCGGTGGAAGCCTTGCAGGAGGAGGCGTGATGCATCCAATCCCGACATCCGCAATCGCCACGCTCTGTGTAGGCGCGGCTTCAGCCGCGACAGCGTCCGGAGCCGGCGATAGTTCGGCTCCGTTCGTCGCGACTGAAGTCGCTCCCACAGGTGATGTCGCTCGGTTTCTTCCTGTAGGAGGGTCTTCAGTGCCGACTGTGTCCGGAGCCTGGGACATTTCGACTCCGTTCGTCGCGGCTGAAGCCGCTCCTACAAGGGATGCCGTGCCTGCGGGGAGCCCTGTTGTGGGAGGGGCTTCAGCCCCGACGCGATCCTCCGGCAGCGCCTGGATGGCGCCGGCCGCGATCCAGGCGCCTGCTGCAATGAACGAGCGTCCCGCATTGCCCATCCGGCGAGTAAGCCACCCACACCGGAGCTGCGCATGAGCGCGATCCCGAACAACCGCCGCCCGCGCAGTTTCTACGAAGCCGACGCGCGCGAGCGCATCGCCGGCCTGCTCGATCCTGGCTCGTTCCGCGAGTTCGTCGGCCCGCGTCAGCGCGCGATGAGTCCGCACCTGGCGCAGCTGGACCAGCCCGGTGCGTTCGACGACGGCATCGTCGTCGGCGAGGGCCGGCTCGACGGGCGCACGGTGCTGATCGCCGCGCAGCAAGGCCAGTTCATGGGCGGCGCGGTCGGCGAGGTGCACGGCGCCAAACTCACCGGGCTGCTGCAGCGCGCCGCGGCGACCAAGCCGTCGGCGGTGCTGCTGCTGCCCGACACCGGCGGCGTGCGCCTGCACGAAGCCAACGCGGGACTGATCGCGATCTCCGAAATCATGCGCGCCACCCTGGACGCGCGCGCCGCCGGCGTGCCGGTGCTGGCGCTGATCGGCAGCGGCAATGGCTGCTTCGGCGGCATGGGCATCGTCAGCCGCTGCTGCTCGCGCATCGTCATGTCCGAGGAAGGGCGGTTGGGCCTTTCCGGTCCGGAAGTGATCGAGACCGTGCGCGGCGTGGAGGAATTCGATTCGCGCGATCGCGCCCTGGTGTGGCGGGTGACCGGCGGCAAGCACCGCTATCTGCTCGGCGAGGCGCAGGCCTTGGTCGCCGATGCCATCGAGGATTTCCGCGCCGCGGCGATCGCCGCGCTGGCGGCGCCGCCGGCCGAAGACGACGACGGCCTGTCGCGCATCGCCGCAGAACACGCCGCGCTGCGCCAGCGCCTGGACGCCTACGGCGACTGCCGCGACGGCATCGACATCTGGCGCCGCCAGGGCATCGCCGATCCCGAAGCGCTGCCGCTGCTGGACACCGCCGCCTTCCTTGCCGCCGTCGCCGACCGGAGCCCGTGATGGAACTGATGCCTTTGCTGGAAGCGTTGTTCCCGCTCGGCCACCGGGTCGAGGTGCGCGATGGCGTGATCGGCGGCAGCGCCAGCACCGCGCTCGGCGAGGTCACCGTGATCGGCAGCGCCGACAAGCTGGAAGTGGGCGTGGAGCACGCGCTGGCGCTGGCCGCCGCGGTGCTGGACAGCACCCGCACGCACCCGCAGCGGCCGATCGTGATGCTGGTCGATACCGCCGGCCAGCGGCCGTCGCGCAAGGACGAACTGCTCGGCATCAACGGCTATTTCGGCCATCTGGCGCAATGCCTGGACCTGGCGCGGCGGCGCGGCGCGCGGCTGCTGACGCTGGTCTACGGCGAATCGGTGAGCGGCGGCTTCCTCGCCTTCGGGCTGATGGCCGACGCGATCTACGCGCTGCCCGAGGCGCAGGTGCGGGTGATGGACCTGCGCGCGATGGCGCGGGTCACCAAGCAGCCGTTGGAGAAGCTGCAAGCCTTGAGCAAGAGCTCGCCGGTGTTCGCGCCGGGCGTGGAGAACTACGTGGCGATGGGGGCGGTGGAAGCGCTGTGGCAGGGCGATCTGGCGCAAGCGCTGGTCGCCGCGCTGCAGGCGCCGCTGCACGGCGATGTCCGCGCGCAACGCGGCGCCGAACGCAATGGCCGCCTGCTCGCTGCGCCGATCGCCGCGGAGGTCGCCGCCGGCCATGCATGAGCCGCTCGCCCGGCACGACCTGGTCTGGCTGGCGGCCGATGCGCCATGGCAGGCACGCACGCCGGGGGCGCAGGCGCGCCTGCGCGCGTGGTTCGCTGCCGGCCATCCGGCGATCGTCGCGCGCGGCGATCGCAGCGACGACGCGCAGCTGCTGCGCCTCGGCGTGCCGTTGCCGCCGGCCGAAGGCAAGCAGCGGCTGTCGCTGTCGGCCGAGCGCGATGCGGTGGTGCGGCAGCGCGCGCCGCTGACGCTGGACGAAGTCTGCGCGCAGCGGCCGGCAGTGCCGACGTGGCAAGTGCCGCTGCGCGAGTTGCAGGCGCTGGCTGCCACGCATGGCCTGATCCCGCGCGTATTCGGCGCCTTCGCCTGGCAGGCGCTGACCGGCTTGCCCTACGTGCAGGCCGGTTCGGACATCGATCTGCTGTGGCCGGTGCCGTCGCCGGCGCAGGCCACAGCGCTGCTCGCCGACCTGGCGCGCTGGGAACAGCGCCACGGGCATCGCGTGGATGGCGAAGTGCTGCTGCCCGACGGCAACGCGGTGAGCTGGCGCGAGCTGGCCGGCGACAGCGCGCAACTGCTGGTCAAGGCGCTGCGCGACTGCCGGCTGCAGCCGCGCGCCGAGCTGTTGCGGGCATGGGGGGCGTGATGGATCTGCAGGCTGAGCGCGGCGCGGCATACGGTTGTTTCCCGGCGTCGGCAGCGCCCGCAAGTGCGGATGTGTCGGCGGAAGAAGCCGTCGGGACTGAAGTCCCTCCCACAGTGCAGGTAGCCAGCCACTCGCGCGTCCCTGTAGGAGCGGCTTCAGCCGCGACGAACGCAGCGTCGGAGCTTCCGGCTTCGGAAGCTGCCGGGACTGAAGTCCCTCCCACAGTGCAGGTAGCCAGCCACTCGCGCGTCCCTGTAGGAGCGGCTTCAGCCGCGACGAACGCAGCGTCGGAGCTTCCGGCTTCGGAAGCTGCCGGGACTGAAGTCCCTTCCACAGCGCAGGTAGCCAGCCACCCGCGAGCCCCTGTAGGAGCGGCTTCAGCCGCGACGAACGCAGCCTCGGAGCTTCCGGCTCCGGAAGCCGTCGGGACTGAAGTCCCTCCCGCAGTGCAGGTAGCCAGCCACCCGCGAGCCCCTGTAGGAGCGGCTTCAGCCGCGACGAACGCAGCCTCGGAGCTTCCGGCTCCGGGAGCTGTCGCGACTGAAGTCCCTCCCGCAGTGCGGGTAGCCAGCTATCCGCCAGCCTTTGTGGGAGCGACTTCAGTCGCGACGAACGAAGCAGGAGTCGTTAGAACGTCGAAAGCGCTCGTGGCCAAAGCCTCTCCTGCAGTGCAATTCGCTGGCGTTCCGCAAGTAGCCTCTGCCGCGGCGAAGACCACAGCGAATTTCCCCGGCGCGGCGGCCATGCCGCACCGCCTCGGCCGTCTTGCCGTCGCCAGCCTGCATGCCGAGCTGGCCTGCGCGCCGAAGCCCGGCCTGGTCACGCCGTTCGATCGCGGCAGCCACGACGACATGGACGCGTCCACGTTCCTGCGCAGCCTGTTCGCGCTGCGCGGCTACTTCGTCGCGATCGCCGCCGCCGCCGCGGCCGGTGCGGCTTTCCCCGCGCTGCGCGAACTCGGCATCGGTGCCGAGCGCGCCATGCTGCGCGCCACCGGCGGGGTCAACACCCATCGCGGCGCGATTTTCAGCCTGGGCCTGCTGGTCGCGGCGGCGGCGCGGCTGCGCAGCCGGAATCAGGCGATGCCGGATGGCGTGGCGGTCTGCAACGCCGTCGGCGTCTGGCGCGATGCGCTGCTGGACGCGCCGCTGGACCCGCACAGCCACGGCCAGCGCATGCGCCGCCTACATGGCGTGGCCGGCGTGCGCGAACAGGCGGCCGCCGGCTTCCCGCTGCTGCGCGAGGTGGCGCTGCCGAGCCTGCACGCGGCGTTGCGCGCAGGCCTGGCGCAGGATGCAGCGCTGGCGCAGACGCTGCTGCAGCTGATCGCGCAGACCGACGACCTGAATCTGCTGCATCGCGGCGGCCGCGAGGGGCTGCGCTTCGCGCAACGCCGCGCGCGCGCGTTCCTCGAGGCCGGCGGCGCGGCGCAGCCGGATTGGCGGCAGCAGCTGTCGCGCATCGGCGAGGCCTTCGTCGCGCGCCGGCTCAGCCCGGGCGGCAGCGCCGATCTGCTCGCCTGCGCCTGCTTCCTGCAGCGCCAGGAGGGCGTATGAGTCTGGCGCTGCTGTGCCCGGGACAAGGCGCGCAACATCCGGCGATGTTCGACTACGTCGTCGGCGAACCTGCGGCCGAGGCGGTGCTGGCCGCGGCGGCGCAGGTGCTCGGCGCCGATCCGCGCGCGCTGGCCGGCGACGACGCGCGCTACGACAATGCGATCGCGCAGCCGCTGGTGTGCGCTGCGGTGCTGGCCAATGCCGCGGCGCTGCTGCCGCAACTGTCGACGCCGGCGTTGCTGCTCGGCTACAGCATCGGCGAGCTGGCCGCGCATGTCTTGGCCGGCGGCATGGACGCGTCCGCCTGCCTGGCGCTGGCGGTGCGGCGCGCGCAGCGCATGGATGCGGCCAGCCGCAATGGCGACGGCCTGATCGCGGTGCAGGGTCTGCTGCGCGACGCGGCCGAGGCGCTGTGCGCGCAGACCGGGCTGCATATCGCCATCGTCAACGGCGACGATCACCTGATTCTCGGCGGCCATGCCGATGCGTTGGCGCACGGCGAGCGGCAGGCGCGTGCGCAGCGCGCACGGGTCACCCGCCTGCCGGTGGCGGTGGCTGCGCACACGCCGTTGCTGGCGAGCGCGGCGCAGGCGTTCGCCGCCGATCTGCGCGCCGCGCCGCTGGCGGCGCCGCGCGCCGCGGTGCTGGCCGGCATCGACGGACACCGCATCGGCGACCGCGACGACGCCATCGGCGCCTTGTCGGCGCAGCTGGCGACGACGCTGGATTGGGCCGGAACGCTGCGCCAGGCCGCCGAACGCGGCGCGCGCGTGTTCCTGGAACTGGGACCGGGCGGTGCGCTGGCGCGCATCGCACGCGAGCTGCTGCCGGAGTGCCAGGCGCGCTCGGTGGAAGAGTTCGGCAGCCTGGCCGCGGCGGCGGCCTGGGTGCGGCAGGCGGAGCAACGCATGCAGTGATGCAGCCGTAGCGGCGGGAGGGGACGGCGATGGGAGCCGTCGCGCCGCAACGGCGGTAGGCAGTTGGCGAACGACCCAGGATGGCGGGTGGCCATTCGCGGCAGTGGTACGGATCCAGCAAGCTCGGGAGGGCGCATGAGTCCACAAATCGCGACGATCATCGGCTTGATCGTCATGTTCATCGTGGCCACGGCGTTGCCGGTCAACATGGGCGCGCTCGCGTTCGCGTTGGCCTTCATCATCGGTGGTGTCTGGGTCGGCATGGACGGGAAGGAGGTCTTGGCCGGATTCCCCGGCGACCTGTTCCTGACCCTGGTCGGCATCACCTATCTGTTCGCGATCGCGCGCAACAACGGCACCATCGATCTGTTGGTGCATTGGGCGGTGCGCGCGGTCCGCGGCAAGATCGTGGCGATCCCGTGGGTGATGTTCGTGGTCACCGCGGTGCTGACCGCCTTCGGCGCGCTCGGTCCTGCGGCGGTGGCGATCATCGGCCCGGTCGCGCTGCGCTTCGCCAAGCAGTACAGGATCAATCCGCTGCTGATGGGCCTGCTGGTGATCCACGGCGCGCAGGCCGGCGGGTTCTCGCCGATCAGCGTGTACGGCGGCATCACCAACAAGGTGGTGGAGAAGGCCGGGCTGGACGTGACCGAGATGGCGGTGTTCCTGACCAGCCTCGGTTTCAACCTGCTGATGGCGCTGATCTGCTTCTTCGCCTTCGGCGGCCTGGCGCTGCTGCGGCGCGAACAGACGCCGTCGCTGGCCACGGCGGAGTACGTGCCGGTGGGCGACCAGTCCTCGCACCGCCAGTTCGCGATCGAAGGCCATGGCGCGTTGCTGTCGGCCGGCGGCGGCACCTTGTCCACCGATCCGGTGGCGCTGGACGCGGTGAGCCTGAACCGCGATCGCGTGCTGACCCTGTTCGGCCTGCTCGGCCTGGGCATCGCCTCGCTGATCTACAACCTCAACGTCGGCCTGGTGTCGATAACCGTGGCGGTGGCGCTGGCGCTGCTGTCGCCGAAGGCGCAGAAGGGCGCGGTGGACGGCATCAGCTGGTCCACGGTGCTGCTGATCAGCGGCGTGGTCACCTACGTGGCGGTGCTGCAGGAGAGCGGGGCGGTGGACTACATCGGCAACGGCGTGTCCGACATCGGCATCCCGCTGCTCGGCGCGCTGCTGGTGTGCTACGTCGGCGGCATCGTCTCCGCGTTCGCCTCCTCGGCGGCGGTGCTGGGCGCGACCATCCCGCTGGCGGTGCCGTTCCTGCTGCAGGGCCACCTCGGCGCGGCCGGGGTGATCTGCGCGCTGGCGATCTCGTCCACGGTGGTGGACGTGAGCCCGTTCTCGACCAACGGCGCGCTGGTGGTGGCCTCGGCCGCGCCGGACGAACGCGAATCGCTGTACAAGCGCTTCCTGATCTACAGCGGCCTGGTGGTGCTGTTCGGCCCGCTGCTGGCTTGGCTGCTGCTGGTGGTGCCGGGGTGGCTTTGAGCTGGGAATGGGGAAACGGGAATCGGGAATGGGTTTAAGCCGTTCCCACGAGCGGATGCTCTACCGGTTTTCTTCTACGGCATCGGCCCTTTGGGGCCGATGTTTTTTTGGGAAGCTGAGTGACGCCGATCGGTCGCGCAGACCGGCTCTTACGACTCCCCATTCCCCATTCCCGATTCCCGGCCCCTCGGCAACGGCGCCGGCACATTCAACTTGCCGCCGGCGGCCACGTACATCGCCAGGGCGTTGCCCTGGCTTTGCAGGTGGCGGTTCATGGTGCGCTCGGCGCCTTCGGCGTCGCCGCGGCGAAAGCAGTCCATCAGTTCGCGGTGTTCGGACAGCGATTGCTGCATGCGTCCGGGCGCCAGCAGCTGGCGCCCGCGGTGCATCTTGAGGATGCGGTGCAGGTCGTGGGTGACGCGGATCAGCCACGGGTTGCCGGCGAATTCCTGCACCGATTCGTGGATCAGGTAGTTCTGCCGGTAGTACTCGGCCAGGTCGCCTTCGTCGGCGGCCTGCTCCATGCGCGCGTGCAGCGTTTCCAGCCGCGCCAGGCCGGCGGCGTCGACCTTGCGCACCGCCTCGTAGGCGCAGCGGCCTTCCAGCAGCGCCATCACCGGGAACAGCTCGTTGAGGTCTTCCAGGTTCAGCCGGGTCACGCGCGCGCCGCGGCCCGGTTCGATCTGCACCAGGCCTTCGGCGGCGAGCAGCTTCAGGCTCTCGCGCAGCGGGGTGCGGCTGATGCCCAGTTCGGCGACCAGTGCCGGCTCGTCGATCCACTCGCCCGGCGGCAGCACGTAGTCGTAGATCTTCTGCCGCAGCCGCTCGGCCACGTCTTCGTACAGCGCCACGCGCTTGCGCGGTGCGCGGGTGTCGGGCGCGAGAGTCATCGGCGGATCGGAACGCTCTGGAGCCTGTAACGGCGATGCAACCATTCTAGCGGCCGGCAGCAAACGCCGTCGGTGCGGCGTTTGCTGCCGGCACAGCCTATTTGCCCTTCTTCTTGTCCGGGCGCTGCGACAGCGCCGACGCCGCGGCGGTCTTGCTGTCCTTTCCGGTGCGTCCGTCCCTGAGCACCTTGGAGGCGGCCTTGCCCGCCTTGTCGCCGGTTTTCTCGTTGTTCGCCATGTGTGGTCTCCACGCTGCCGCGTTTGCGGCAAACCACTGCATGCGCCCGGCCACGTCAATGCCGCGTCACGAAAAAGCGCGGCGATTCACGCGGGTTTGCGCGCCGCCTGGGCAAGGTAGCGGCTGACCAACCAGGAGCACCCCATGACCCCGAGGCGTATCACGACCCGGCTTTCGATTCTCGCGGCACTGGCCGCCGTGGCGCTGAGCGGCTGCGGCAAGCCCGGCGACCAGACCTCGCGCACCGCACCGGCGACCTCGCCGGCGCCGACCGCGGCCCCGGTCGGCGGCGAAAGCGGGCGCGCGCCGATCGCCGGCGACGCTTCGGCCAAGGCGATGCTGCAGGTGCTGGAAGGCAATGCGGTGGCGCTGTCGCAGCAGGCGCTGTCGCGCAACGTCAGCGGCAGCGTCGCCGATTTCGCCCGCGAAGTGGTCGCCGCGCACCACGGCGCCGCGGCCGCGGACGCCGGCAAGGGCGGTCCCGGCGATGCGGAAAAGATCGCCGCGCAGGCGGCCAAGGGCAAGGCGCAGCTGCAGGCGCTGGACCAGGAGAAGGACGATTCGGCGTACATGAACGCCTACATGGCGACCATGGTGCGCAGCTATTCCGATGCGCTGGCGGTGATCGATGCCGAGCTGGTGCCGGCGGCGCAACAGGACGCGACCAAGCAGGAGCTGCAGCAGGCGCGCAAGCGCATCGCCGAGCAACTGGAGCGCGCGCAGGCGCTGGCCTCGGCGCGCTACTGAGCGTAGCCCCTCTCCCCTCGGGAGAGGGGTTGGGGTGAGGGTCCGGCGCGAAAGCGTCTCGCGGAGTTGGATGCACGAGGCTCCGCCCGTACCCTCATCCGCCCCTGCGGGGCACCTTCTCCCGGTGGGAGAAGGGGACAGGCACTAGCCCCTCTCCCGTCGGGAGAGGGGTTGGGGTGAGGGTAAGGCGCGAAAGCGACTCGCCGATCAGGGGACGCGCGGCTTGCGCGGCGCCGGCCGCTCCTCGCGCCCATCCGGATGTCGCGCAAAGCGGTTCGGATCGCGGCCGTGCACCGGCGCCTCGTCCTGCCACGGCCAGCCGCCGAACTGGGTGCGGCGGTAGTCGGCCATCGCCTGGGCGATCTCGGCCTGGGTGTTCATCACGAACGGACCGTGTTGGGCCACCGGTTCGGCGATCGGCCGGCCCTGCAGCACCAGGAACTCGCTTGCCTCCGCGTCGCCGTTGACCAGCTCGACCGCCTGGTCGGCGCGCAACTCGATGGCGGCGTGGCTGCTCACCTCGCGTCCACCCACGGTCACCGCTGCGCCCTTGAAGAAGTACAGGCTGCGGCGCGTGCCGCGACCTTGCGCGGCGGGCAGGGTCCAGCGTGCGCCGGGCGCCATGCGGATCGTCCAGATGGCCACGTCCGCATCGTCCTGCGCCGCCCACGAATCCGGTGGCGGCGCGAGCGGGCCGCCGTCGCTGCCGGGCGCGGCGTCGACCGGGCCGACGCGGCCGGCCACGCAGGCCACGTCGGTGGTGCGGCCGGCGGCGTCGGTGGCGGTGAAGCGCGGTACGTCCTGCGCCCAGAACATGGTGAAGTGCGGCGCCACCATCTTGTTGCGCGCCGGCAGGTTCAGCCAGATCTGGAACAGTTCCAGCGGGTTGGGCGCGGTGGTGTCGAGCAGCGGGAACATCTCCGAATGGACAAGGCCCGCACCGGCCGTCACCCATTGCACGTCGCCGGCGCCGAAGCGCGCCACCGCGCCGAGCGAGTCGGCATGGTCGATCAGGCCCTGACGCACGATGGTCACGGTCTCGAAGCCGCGGTGCGGGTGGCCGGGAAAGCCGGGGATGCGCTCGCCGTGATACATGCTCCAGCCGTCCTTGCGGCTGAAGTCCTGGCCGATGGCGCGGCCCGCCAGCGACGCCGCCGGACCCATCGCGCCATTGCCGGCGGGGTAGGCATCGTCGTGGTAGACGCAGAACAGGAACGGGTCGATCGTTTCCCACGGAAAGCCAAGGGGCTTGATCTGGACGATAGGGTCGGTCATGGAGAGGTCCTTGGTGCGAACGCCGGCCGAGAGGGAGACGGCAACCCTTCCGATATGGGGCGGGGCCGATCGAACGGAAGGCCGGTCCGAAGGACATCCTGTCCCGCACGGGAAACGCTGGATGCGCCGCCGCCGCATGCATGGCCATGGAGCAGCAGGCACGGGCGGCGCTCCATCCGCCGTTCGAGCGAACGGAGCCGGCATCGGCGCGCAACTGAATGCCGGCTGGGGCGCAGCCGGCCATCCACGTCCGCGCTGCCCGTGCGTCATCGGACTGTCATCTGCCGCGACCAGCATCGCAGGCCTTTCCGACCCTGCGAGCGCCTGGTGCGTCCCGAACCCTTGCCGGCCCTGTCGCGGCTGTTCCTGCAATGGCGGCCGTCGCTGAGCCGTTATTTTCTGCGCCGCCGCGCTGCGGCATGGGATGCCGAGGACCTGGTGCAGGAAGTGTGGTTGCGCCTGCAGCGCAGCGAGGCGCATGCGCCAGAGATCGCCAATCCGGAAGCCTACCTGTTCACCATCGCCGCCAACCTGATGCGCGAGCACGCGCTGCTCAACCAGCGCAGCACGCAGCGCGACACCTGCCTGGACGAGGTGCTGGAGCGGCTGGCGGTGCCGTGCGAAGCCGATGCGCAGGTGCATCGCGCGCAGCGCCGGCAGCGCCTGGCCGAACTGATGGCGCGGCTGCCGCCGAAATGCCGCGCGGCGATGGTGCTGCGCTACCGCGACGAACTCGGCTACCAGGACATCGCCGAGCGGTTGCAGATCTCCAGCCACATGGTCAAGAAATACATCATCAAGGGCCTGGCGGTGTGCCGGCAGGGCATGGCGCGCTATGCGTGAGTCGCCGATCGCGGCGGCCGCCGCGGCCTGGTACCTGGCGCAGCGCGAAGCGCCGCTGGCGCCGGTGCAGCAGGCCGAGTTCCTGGCCTGGCTGCGGCAATCGCCCACCCACGTGGCCGAATACCTGGGCATCGCCCATCTGCACCAGGACCTGCAGGCCGCGGCGCACTCGCAGCCGGCCAGCAGCGAACAGCTGTGCGCGCATGCGCGCCACAGCGGCGCGGTGGTGGTGCCGTTGCGGCCCGAGCTCGACCGCGCTGCGTCGCCGCGATCGCGCGCGGCGCCGGCGCGTACGCGCACTCGGCGCTGGGCGCTGGGCCTGGCCGCCGTGCTCGCGCTGTCGGCGGTAGGTGTGGCTACGCAACGGGCGATGCCGGACACGGTCCCGGCGACGGTCTACGCCGCCGGGACCGAAGCCGGGCGCGAAGTGGCGCTGGGCGACGGCAGCGTGGTGCGCCTGGACCGCGGCAGCGCCATCGCCGTGCGCTACGGCGCGCAGCGCCGCGACATCGCGCTGCTGCGCGGCAAGGCGCTGTTCGACCTGGGCCACGATCCGGCGCGGCCGCTGCGGGTCAGCGTCGGCACGCTGGTGCTGCGCGATATCGGCACCGTGTTCGGCGTCGATCAACATGCCGGCGGCACCCGCGTCACCGTGCTGCAGGGGCGCGTGCACGTGCTGCGCGGCGCGCATCCGTGGTGGCGGCGCAGCGCGCTGCCCAGCGAGGGCGCGCAGCTGGCGGACCTGGGCGGCGGCCAGCAGGCGCGGCTGGATCCGCAAGGCCAGTTGCTGGGGCTGGACGCGCACGCCGACATCGCCGGCGCCACCGCCTGGCTGCCGGAACAGGTCGGCGTGCACGACCGCAGCGTGGGCGAGGTGGCGCGGCTGTTCAACGCCTACACCACGCGGCCGTTGCGCATCGCCGACCCGGCGCTGGCCGCGCGCCGCATCAGCGGCGTGTTCCACCTGCGCGATCCGGAGGCCTTCGTCGCCTATCTGGGCAGCCTGCCGAACGTGCAGGTGCACCGCGATGCGCAGGCGGTGACGATCCGCAGCGCACCGGCGCCGATGTAAGAAAAAATTCATGCAAATACCGGTAGCCGCGCGGCGCTGTGCGGAACTCCTAGGTAGGCATGGTCGTCGCGCTGCGTGCGCACGGCCGCCTTCCTCTCCCCTCCGGTAGCACGTCCCATGCGCAACACGCTCGTCGTCTCCATCGCCCTGCTGCTCGGCAGCACTTCTTCGCTGCCGGCGTGGTCGGCCCCCGTCGCCGCCTCCGCACCGGCGATCGCGCCGATGCCGCTGGATCAGGCGCTGGAACTGTTCGCACGCAACAGCGGCCTGCAACTGATGTACGACCCGGCACTGGCGGCCGGGCAACGCAGCAACGGCGCGCCAGCCGGCCTGGCACCGGCACAGCAGTTGCAGAAACTGCTGGCTGGCACCGGCCTGGACTACCGCATGCCGACCCCGACCACGGTCAGCATCGTGCGCAGCGCCGCGCCGGCGCAACGCAGTGCCGCCGCTCCGCGCGCGCCGCATGCCGCGGCCACGCCGGCGGCCGACAACGGCGACCGCGACGACGGCCCGCGCGAACTGGCGCCGATCAACGTCACCGCCAACAGCGTCGACACGCTGGCGCCCAGCGCCGCGCCGCTGGAGGCGAGCCAACCGACTTCGGTGATCGACGAACGCTTCATCCGCGACGGCCTGCGCCTGAACGCGAACTACGACGACATCATCAAGTACGCGCCGAGCGTGGTCACCACCTCGCCGGAAGGCCCCGGCCTGGGCAAGAACGAAGGCATCAGCATCCGCGGCTTCCAGGACGGCCAGTTCAACATCACCTTCGACGGCATCCCGTTCGGCGACGCCAGCGACCTGCACCACACCACGTCCGCGTACTTCAACAACCACGTGCTCGGCCAGGCCGAGATCGATCGCGGCCCCGGCGGTGGCGCCACCATCGGCAACGCCACCTTCGGCGGCACGCTGGCGCTGCGCACGCGCAATCCCAGCGCGGTGGACGGCGTCACCGTGTACGCCACCGGCGGCAGCTGGGACACCTGGTCCACCGGCGTCAGCGCCGACGAGCACATCGGCAACACCCGCGTGTTCGCCGATCTGTCCAAGGAAGCCAGCGACACCTACCTGAAGGGCACCGACGACCGCCGCGAGCACGCCTTCGTCAAGACCGTCACCGAGCTGGGCGAAGCGACCACGCTGACCTTCGTCAGCAGCTACAACCAGGAGCACCAGAACACCGTGCAGGGTGCCACCCGCGCGCAGATCGAACAGCACGGCTGGCGCTATGGCCTGGGCAACGATCCGACCCTGCAGAACTACACCGGCTACAACAGCGCCGCGTACTACTCCAGCTTCAGCTACCTCGGCCTGAGTACGCGCCTGGGCGACTGGGAGCTCGACAACAAGGTCTACTACAACAGCTTCGACCACACCGCCGCCAAGAGCAGCATCCCCACCAGCGAGAGCGCCGCCGACAACGGCGTGACCTTCTACTCCAGCACCGGCAAGAAGCTGTCCAAGTCGGCTACCGACGTGCCCGGCAAGCTGTCGGACAACGATTTCCACGCCTTCGGCGACGTGCTGCGGCTGGCGCGCGATCTGGGCCCGGGCCAGTTGCAGACCGGCGTGTGGGTGGAGCGCAACCTGGACGAACGCGAGCAGTTGCCGGTGGACATGACCACCGGTGCGGCCAGCGGCACCAAGTACGGCTATCTGTACAACTACCAGCTGCACGACCGCACCGACACGCTGCAGCCGTACGTGCAGTACGACTGGAAGCTGAGCGACACGCTGACCCTCAGCCCCGGCGTGCGCTATTCGCGGGTGGAGCGCGAACTCGACGCGCAGCTCAACAAGAGCACCCCGCCGGCGCCGTCCTACACCAGCGCCAGCTACGACGCGACGTTGCCGTCGCTGAGCCTGCACGATGCCTTCAACGAGCACTGGAGCGGCTACGTGCAGGCCGCGCGCGGCTTCCTGGCGCCGCCGATCGACGTGATCGAACTCAACGGCGCACGCGGCCTGCAGCCGGAGCTGACCAGCAACTACCAGCTCGGCACCAGCTACGCCGCGCGCGGCCTGACCTTCGGCGCCGACGTCTACTACATCGACTTCAGCAACTACATCAGCCAGACCCTGGTCGCCACCGACAGCGGCACCGAGAGCGCCTACGTCAACGGCGGCGGCGCGGTGTACCGCGGCGCCGAGGCCGAAGCCACCTATGCGTTGACGCCGACGCTGAGCCTGTACGCCAACGCCAGCTACAACGAGGCGACCTACAAGCACAGCAGCACCCAGGTCGCCGGCACCCCGCACGTGACCGGGGCATTGGGCCTGCTCTACAACAGCGGCACCGGCTACTTCGGTTCGTTGATGGAGAAAGTGGTCGGCGCGCAGTACGGCGTGGACAACACCACGGACGCCAGCGGCGCCACCGTGTTCGGCAACGACCAGCGTCTGGGCGGCTATGCCAGCCTGGATGCAGCGCTGGGCTATCGCAGCACGCATGGCCCATACGGCCTGAAGGGCTACTCGATCAGCATGGACGTCAACAACCTGCTCGATCGGCATGCCCTGATCGGCTACGCCGGCGCGCGCGCCTCCGACAACCAGCCGCTGTACTTCGGCCTGGCCGGACGCGGCGTGTTCCTCGACCTGTCGCTGAAGTTCTGAGGCCGGCGGCATGCACCTCTCCATCGAAGCACCCAGGACCGCCACGCTTGCGCGGCGCCGCCTGCATCGCGTGGCGGCGCTGTTGCTGCTGGCCGCGTGGGCATTGCCGGCCGCGGCCGCGCGCGTGCCGGCCGGTACCGCGACGCGCGCCGGCGCAAACGCGCCAGCGCAAGTGCGCCTGACCATCGTGGTGATGCGCCACGGCGTGCGCGCGCCGACCCAGGATCCGCAGGCGCTGGCCAGGTACGCGGCGCAGCCATGGCCGCAATGGCCGGTGGCGCCGGGCATGCTCACCGCGCATGGCGCAGCGGGTATGCAGGCGCTGGGCGCGCGTTACCGGCAGCGCTGGCTGAAGGAGGGCGTGCTGGCGCCTGACTGCGGCCAGGCACAGGTGGTGCTGATCGCCGACAGCACGCCGCGCAACCACGCCAGCGCCGCGGCCTTCGGCGAAGGCCTGCAGCCGGGCTGCCGCGCCCGGTATCTGGCGCTGCCGACCGCACAGAACAATCCGCTGTTCCACTACGCGGCCGGCAAGGACAGGAACGACGACAAGGACGACGACGCGGTGGCCGCGCCGCTGCATCCGGATGCGGCCACGCGTAGGCGGCTGGGCGAACTGCAGCAGGTCCTGTCCGGCTGCCGGGGCGCCGCCTGCGCCGCGCAGGCGCCTGGCCAGGACACGCCGCGCCTGGACGATCCGCAGCGGCTGGACGATCCCGCGCAGGCGGCAAAGCTGCTGAAGACCGCCGGCAGCCTGGCCGAGAACCTGATGCTGGAATATGCGCAGGGCCTGCCGTTGGCGCAGGTGGCGTGGGGTCGCGCCGATGCGACTTCCCTGCAACGCCTGATCGGGTTGCACAACGCCTCCTTCGACCACAGCAAGCGCGCCTTGCCGGCGGCGCGTGCCGGCGGCTCCAACCTGCTCGCGCACCTGCTGGCGACGTTGCAGGCCGCCGCCGGAGAAACCCCGGCAGTGGCGCCGCTGGCGCCAGCGGACACCCGCGCGCTGCTGCTGCTCGGCCACGACACCAACCTGGCGCATCTGGCCGGCCTGCTCGACGTGCCCGGCCCGGTGCGCGGCCAGCCCGATGCCTATCCGCCCGGCGGCGCGCTGCTGCTGGACCTGGTGCGGCAGGGCGGCCGCGACTATCTGCAACTGCGCAGCGTGGTGCCGACCTTGCAGGCGCTGCGCGACAACCGCTTCGACGGCGGCCGGCTGCGCGAGCGGCGCTGGCCGCTGCCGGGTTGCGGCGGCCGATTGCGCTGCCCGTTGGCGGTCGCGTTGCCGGCGCTGCAGGCGCGGCTGGACCCGCAGCAGGTGCAGGCCGACGTGCCGGCGTTGACGCCGTGGCCGGTGCAGGCGGCGGCTGGCGATTAGCGCGGATGTCTCGCCGCGTTGCGCCCCTGTAGGAGCGGCTTCAGCCGCGACAGGCATTCCCGATAAATCCTGTCGCGGCTGAAGCCGCTCCTACAGGGATTTCACGGCATCCCTCCAATTTTCGAGCGGACGGTGTTTGGTCCGGACGGAACCCTGCGCGCGCCATCACGGATCGCAACGCGGCGAAGGCCGATCATCGCGGTTCCCGCGCTGCGCGCCCGCGTGGCGCTGCGCCGTCTTTGCCCAGGTGCCCGCCATGTCCCCGATGTCCGCCGCTTCGCTCCCCGATTCGATGACCGCGATCGAGATCCGCCACCCCGGCGAGCCGGAGGTGCTGGTGCCGGTGCGCCTGCCGCTGCCGCATCCGGGCCGCGGCGAACTGCTGGTGCGGGTGGCCGCGGCCGGGGTCAATCGCCCCGACGTGATGCAGCGCCGCGGCAGCTATCCGCCGCCGCCCGGCGCGTCGCCGCTGCCGGGACTGGAGTTCGCCGGCGAGGTGGTGGCGTTGGGCGAGGGCGTGGAGCGCTATCGGCTCGGCGATGCGGTGTGCGCGCTGGTCGCCGGCGGCGGCTATGCCGAATACGCGGTGGTGCACGAACGCAACGCGCTGCCGGTGCCGGCGCCGCTGAGCCTGGCCGAGGCCGCGGCGCTGCCGGAGACCTTCTTCACCGTGTGGGCCAACGTGTTCCAGCGCGGCCGCCTGCAGGCCGGCGAGACCCTGCTGGTGCACGGCGGCACCTCCGGCATCGGCAGCGTCGCCACCTTGCTGGGCGTGGCCTTCGGTACGCGCGTGATCAGCACCGTCGGCTCGGCCGACAAGCGCGCCGCCAGCCTGGCGCTGGGCGCGCAGGCGGCGATCCTGTACCGCGAGGAGGACTTCGTCGCCGAGACCCTGCGCCTGACCGGCGGCCGCGGCGCCGACGTGATCGTGGACCTGCTCGGCGGCGACTACCTGCCGCGCAACTACCAGGCCGCGGCGCTGGACGGGCGCATCGTGCAGATCGGCATCCAGCAGGGCAAGGTCCGCGAGCTGGACCTGATGCCGCTGCTGACCAAGCGCCTGACCCATACCGGCTCGACCCTGCGCGCACGCTCGGTGATGGAGAAGGCGGCGATCGCGCGCGAGCTGGAGCAGCAGGTCTGGCCGCTGCTGGAACAGGGCCGGGTCAAGCCGCAGCTGGACCGCTGCTTCCCGCTGGCCGAGGCGGCGCAGGCGCATGCGCGGATGGAATCCAGCGCGCATATCGGCAAGATCGTGCTGCTGACGCAGGCCGGGGCGGGGCAATGAGATCCTGTCGCGGCTGAAGCCGCTCCTACAAGAGCGCGCCTGTAGGAGCGGCTTCAGCCGCGACAGATGCCCACCGGCCCCGTGCCGCTGGCCCTGTTCAAGCGCCACGCCGTATATTGCGCCGCACGCGCGGTGGTCCGCGCTTCACTGCCGGTCCCCCGCGTGCGCCTGCCTTCCCGTTCCGCCGTGCTGCTGCCGTTGTTGCGCCGTTCGCTGCTGCTGCTGTTCCTGTGCCTGAGCGCGGCGGCGAGCGCGCAGCCGCAGGACGAGCCGCAGGCGCCCGACCCGCAGGCCTTGCTGAGCGGCGCCGAGCAGACCCTGCAGGACGCGCGGCGCAGCGTGGACAACGCCGACGACCAGGAGTCGCTGCGCAAGCTGATCGGGCAGGTGGCCGATGCGCAGCGCGATGCCGAGGCCGCGGTCGCGGCGCTGACCCCGCAGCTGGCCCAGGTCGATGCGCGGCTGCAGCAGCTCGGCCCGGCGGCGGACGGCGAGGCGAAGGACATCGCCGCGCAGCGCAAGGACCTGGCCAAGCAGCGCGCGCCGCTGGATTCGGGGATCAAGCGCGGCAAGCTGCTGGCGGTGGAGGCCAAGCAGCTCGGCGAGGAAATCGAGAACGTGCAGGCCGAGCACTTCAGCCAGGAGCTGTCGCTGCGTTCGACCTCGCCGTTGTCGCCGTCGCTGTGGCGGCAGATCGCCAGCGATTTCCCCGGCGACCGCGATCGCCTGCTCGCCCTGTACCAGGTGGGCGCAAAGGCGCTGGACGACGCGATCGCCGAAAACGGCGCCGGCGCGCTCGGCATCGGCCTGACCATCGCGTTCGTGCTGCTGTTCCCGCTGCGCTACCTGCTGCGCTGGCTGGGCAAGCGTTACGCGATGTCGCGCGCGCCGGGCAGCCGCCTGCGCCGCTCCGGCCTGGCGTTGTGGTTCCTGTTGCTGGGCACGCTGACCCCCGGCCTGGCCGCGCTGGTGCTGGCCGAGAGCCTGCGCGGCATCGGCGCGGTGCCGACCGCGCTGGAGAGCGTGCTGCGCGGCTTCGTGGTGTACAGCTTCGCCGCCGCGTTCATGGGCTCGCTGGGCGCCAGCGTGCTGTTGCCGAACCAGCCGTCGTGGCGGCTATTCCCGATCGACGACGCTACCGCGCGGCGCCTGCGCAAGTACACCTGGGCCACCGCGACGCTGGCCTGGGTCAGCAGCATGCTGCTGGTGATCAACCGCGCCAGCCATACCAGCGCCTCGGCGACGGTGGCCGCCGACGGCGTGATCGCGCTGGCGTACGCGGTGCTGATCCTGGCGATCCTGACCAGCCTGTCGCGGCTGCGCCGGCGCCAGTACGCCGAGGCCGCGGCGCAGGCGCTGGAAAACGGCCAGCCGCCGCCGCCGGGGCAGCATGGCGGCGCGCTGGCGCTGGTCGGGGTGCTGGTGCGGGTGGCGGTGGTGGTGGCGCTGCTGGCGTCGCTGCTGGGCTATCTGTACCTGGGCCTGTTCATCACCCGGCAGATCATCTGGATCACCATGATCGTCGGCGCGATTCGCCTGCTGATGACCTTCGCCGACGATTTCGCGCTGTGGCTGTTCGCCAGCGAAGGCCGCATCGGCCGCGCCGCCAACGGGGCGTTCGGCGTGCGCGCCAGCCGCCTGGAGCAGGCGGGGGTGCTGACCTCGGCGGTAGTGCGCGTGTGCCTGTTGCTGATCGGCGTGGGCGCACTGCTGATCCCGTTCGGGACCAACGTCTCGACCATCACCGACTGGTTCTCGGTGCTGTCGCAGGGCATCCCGATCGGCAAGAGCCACCTGTACCCGGGCGCCGTATTGCGCGCGGCGCTGGTGTTGGGCGTGGGCCTGCTGGCGATGCAATACATCCATGGCTGGCTGACCGAGACCTACCTGCCGAAGACCGAACTGGACGACGGCTCGCGCAATTCGGTCAGCACCGTGGCCCGCTATGTCGGCATCCTGCTGGCCGCGCTGTGCGCGCTGGCGGCGTCGGGGATCGAGGTGGCGCAGATCGCGCTGGTGGTCAGCGCGCTGTCGGTGGGCATCGGCTTCGGCCTGCAGTCGATCATCCAGAACTTCGTGTCCGGGCTGATCCTGCTGGCCGAGCGCCCGGTCAAGATCGGCGACTGGGTCAAGATCGGCGACCAGGAAGGCGACGTGCGCAAGATCAGCGTGCGCTCCACCGAGATCCAGGTCGGCGACCGCTCCACGCTGATCGTGCCCAACTCCGAGCTGATCACCAAGACCCTGCGCAACATGACCCTGGCCGGACCGCTGGGCCGGGTGCAGATCCAGTTCGCGGTGTCGCTGGGCACCGACATGGCCAAGCTGCGCGCGCTGCTGCTGGAACTCTATGCCGCGCATCCGGGCGTGCTGGAGGAGCCGGCGCCGTCGGTGTTCATCGATTCCATCGCCAGCGGCCACGTCACCCTCAACAGCTTCGCCTACGTCGGCAATCCGCGGCTGGTCTACGGCATCCGCAGCGATCTGTTCTTCAGCCTGCTGCAGCGCCTGGCCGACGAGGGCATCGCGCTGGAATCGCCGCAGGAAGTGCGGCTGCTGCGCAAGGAGCCGTGAGCGCGGGCGGCGGCGCTTTCACTCTACGCCGGTCCGCGGCGCTGCCCGACCGGGAACGGACGCGTTCGCTCAGACGCTGAAGTTGAACGCGACCGAGATGCGCGGCCGCGACCCCGTAAACACGCTGACCGAGTGCAGCAGCCAGGAAGGGAACATGACCAGCGTGCCGCTCTCGGGCGCGATGGAGGTCGTCAATCCCGCACTCAGGCAGCCCGCGATCCGGATCTTGAGTTCCGGGTTGTAGAGCGAGGGCATGACCCCTCTGGGGTCGAGAAACTGGAGTTCTCCGCCAGCCTCCTGGCCATCGTCGCAACCGTCATCCACCCAGTAGACACCCGACCAGAATGCGCCGGGATGCGCGTGTTGCGCGTTCGAATCCCCGGCATTGTTGACATTCGCCCATGCGTTTATCTTCCACTCGAACTCGGGCACGACCAAGCCGTGCTCCGGATGGTAGACGGCGGTCAACGCGTAGGCCAACTCCGTGGCGTACGCGGTCAGCGCCATGGAGCCTTCGCCGCCCCACGCGTTGAAGTCCGCACTGGACTGCCATCCCCCTGAATTGCTGTGGCGCACGCCCGCCGGGTTGTCGGCCCTGTTCCGATCGATCTCCTCTTTCAGCATTTGATTGAGACGTTCGGCCGCTGGATGCGCGATTTGAGCCAGGGGTGTGGCAAACAGCCGGTGGATCTTGATCTGCTCAGGGACAACGAGTTTCGGATGCAGTGACATGATCGAAGTTTCTGATATTTACTGACGTTTTTTCGATGCGTTAGCCTTGCGGCTTTGCCGGCGCTTGCTCGCATGGCATGGAAAATGTCGTTTTCCCATCGCGCCTGCGCAGGCCGCTTTGCTCCTTCGTCCATGAGCGTTGATCTGCTGCGCATTGATTCGCGCGAAGCCGCAACGGTCGTCGCGATCGAAACCGCTCCGCAGCAAGACGCCGGGCCTCAGTCTAGCGGCATCATTCCGGTGGCGTGTGTCACCGAGCCTCGTGCAGGTCGCGCCACGCTTTTCAGCGGATGCGGCAAAAGGAAGGAGGCGAACGGCGTGCCCCATGCATGGGCCGTGCTGCGGGGCGCGCCTGCGCCGGCGCGCCGCTGCCGGGCGTGCCTGCCGCCCGCCATCCGGCGGCGCGCGACCTGGCCGCGGGTCTCAGGCGACAAGCAGCGCCGTACCGGCTGGCGACCCGACAAACCCGGCGCGACCCATCCGGGCATCGGCGGCGCGGCCTAGCGCCGCCCGCGCTCTTCGCGGGCGTGCGCGCGCCGGTCGAACAGCACCGCGCTGGCGACGATGCCCAGGCCCAGCGCCACGCCGAGCAGGAACAGCACCATCGCGATGGCCGGATAGCCGAACAGCTTGGCGCCGGTGTCGATGCGCATCATCTGCGTGGAGGCCAGGATCAGCGCGGCGGTGACGATGCCGGCGGCGACGCGGTTGGCGATCTTCTGCAGGCTCTCCATCAGCCGCGATTCTTCCAGCCCGGCCACGCGCACCTGCAGGCGGTTGTCGGCGGCCAGCGACAGGATGTCCGACAGCTTGCGCGGGCCCTCGCGCAGCAGCGCCTGCATCTCCATCGCCTCGCTGGCCAGGTTCGCCGCCGACAGCGATTTCTTCAGCCGCGCGCGCATCACGTGCTGCAGCTGGTCCTCGACCACGCTGCGCGTGTCCAGGTGCGGCGACAGCGCGCGGCACACCGCTTCCAGGTTCAGCAGGGTCTTGCCGAGCAGGCTCAGTTCCGGCGGCGTGCGCAGCCCGTAGGCGGTGGCGATGCGCACCAGGTCCAGCACCACGCGGCCCTCGGAGGTGGCGTCGTGCGCGGCATAGCGCGCGATCATCTGCCCGGTCTCGCGCTGGTAGCGGTCTTCGTCGAAGTCCTCCAGGCGCGTGCTCAGCGCGATGGTTTCCTCGGCCACTTCCTCGCCGCGGCCATCGACCGCGGCGAACAGCAGCTTGAGCAGGCGCTCGCGCAGCTTCGGCGGCACGTGCGCGACCATGCCCAGGTCGAAGATCGCCAGGCGCCCGTCGCTCAGCACGCGCAGGTTGCCCGGATGCGGATCGGCATGGATCTCGCCGTGCACGAACATCTGGTCCAGGTAGCCGCGCACCAGCGCCGCGGCCAGGTCGTCCATCGGCTGCTCGGTGCGGCGCAGCCCGGAGATCTTGTCCACGCGCACGCCTTCGGCCAGCTGCATGGTCAGCACCTTGCGGCTGCTCAGGTCCCAGATCGGCTGCGGCACCCACAGCTGCGGAAACGGCTTGAGGTGTTCGCCGAAGCGCGCCAGGTTCTCCGCTTCGGCTTCGTAGTTCAGCTCGGCCAGCAGCGCCTTGCCGAACTCGGCCAGCCAGTCGGCGAAGCGGATGCGCCGGCCCAGCCCGGTCAGCTTGTCGGCGGCGCTGGCGAAGCTCTTCAGCACTTCCAGGTCCGAACGCACCTGCGCGGCCACCTCCGGCTTCTGCACCTTGATCGCCACAGGCGTGCCGTCGCGCAACGCGGCGCGGTGCACCTGCGCCAGCGAGGCGGTGCCCAGCGGCGTGTCGTCGAACGCGGAGAAGGCCTTGTTGACCGCCACGCCGAGTTCGGCCTCGACGATCTCGCGGATGCGTTCCACCGGGATCGGCGCGGTGTTTTCCTGCATCCGCTCCAGCGCGGTGGCGAATTCCGGCGGCACCACGTCCGGACGCGTGGACAGCATCTGCCCGAGCTTGACGAAGGTCGGGCCCAGCGCTTCCAGGTCGGTGACGAACTGCTCGGGCGTGCCTTCCGGCGGCAGTTCGTGCACGCCGTCGGCGGCGTCCATGTCCATGCCGGAGAACACCCCGGAACTGCGGTAGCGCAGCAGCAGGCGCAGGATCTGGGTACGGCGGCTGAGGCCGCCGACTACCTGCGTGGTCTCCGCAGCGTCGGGCGTCGCGCTCAAGGTCAGGCTCCAAGTAGGCAGGGAATGCGGTGGCCAGTGTGGCCGGGGCGGGGTCGTCGCCCGGTGAATCCGCCGGCGGTGCGGCGGCATTGGCGACCGGGGCGGCGTGTGCCGGCGCAAGTGCGGCTGCTGCTCTAGACTTCCGCGTCCAGGCACAGGCTGCCGCTACCCAGGATTCGTCATGCTGTTTCGCTCCGCGCGCGCCGTTCCCGTACCCATGCGTGCCGTGTGGCGCTGCGGCCTGGTCTTGCTGGGCGCGCTGGTGTCGGCGACGGCGGCGGCCGAGACGGATCGCCATGCCGACGAGGGTTTCGACGCGCAGGCGTTCGCCGGCAGCGAACACGTCACCTACAAGGTCCAGGATTTTTCCGACCGCTACCGGGCGACGCTGGAGGTGGAGGCGAACGAGGAGGTGTTCCGCCCCGGCGTCATTCGTGTGTTCGCGCGCGGCGGTACCACGCCGCTGATCGAGGTGGCCTCGCCCGAGCTGGTGCTGGACACCGACGCCAAAGGCGGCAAGGTCAAGGCCAACGTGCACGAACTGCCGTACGGCGAGCAGAGCGTGCTGATCTACGACGATTTCAATTTCGACGGGATCAAGGACCTGGCGCTGATGGACGGGCAGAACAGCTGCTACCACGGCCCGTCGTACCAGGTGTACCTGGGTACCGCCGATGGCTTCGCGCCGAGCCCGGAGTTCACCGAACTGGCGCAGAGCAATTGCGGCCTGTTCCAGGTGGATGCGAAGGCGCGCGAGATCCACACCATGACCAAGGATGGCTGCTGCTGGCACCAATTCGCGGTGTACACGGTGCGCGACGGCAAGCCGCTGCTGCAGCGCGAGCTGGTCGACGACGCCAGGGCCGAGGGGCCGGGATTGACCCAGGAAACGCGCTACCGCGACCAGGGCGGCAAGCGCGTGGCGCAGGAGCACTACCTGTGGGACGAGGAGGGCGGCACGGCGCTGGGCACCCGCAAGATCCTGCTCGAATTCCGCCTGGCGCCGTCCGGCAAGCGCATCGTGGTGTTCGCCAACGATGGCGATGGCGGCTCGGGTGCGCCGTATTACGCGGCGATCGGCGCGCAGCAGCAGGTGGATTTGCTTTACCCGGATGGCGAAGGGGAAACTTTCGCCTACGATGCCGCGCGGCACACGCTGAGCTTCGCCCGCGCCGCGACCACCTATCGCATCATCGGCGACGCCAAGGGCGTGCCGCAGCGGATAGAGGTGGTCGTGCACGGCAAGACCCAGCCGTTGGCGCTGCAGCCAGGTTCGGCGCATGGATCGCTGCAGGCGGTGGCGCAAGCGCTGCGGGCTGCCGCGGCGGCCGCGGCGCAGTAGCATCGGCGCCCGCGGCACCCACGCACCGCAGTTCCTTGTAGGAGCGGCTTCAGCCGCGACAGGCATTCTCCGTAGAGCGTGTCGCGGCTAAAGCCGCTCCTACAAAAAAAGGCAGCGTTGGCCTCAGATCGCGAAGCCGTCGCGCTTCCCGGCTCCGTTCGTCGCGACTGCAGTCGCTCCCACAGAGACCTGCCGCGCGCCGGCTGGGTGCGCTGTGGGAGGGACTTCAGTCCCGACTGCTTCGGAGGCCAGGCAACGGGCCAGCTCCGTTCGTCGCGGTTGAAACCGCTCCTACAGGTTCGCCGCCCGTCTGGCAGAGGGCGCTCCCGGCGGTCACCGGCCCCACGCCGCGAAGGCGCGCGCCACCGCAGCATCGACGCCCGCGGCACCCACGCACCGCAGTTCCGTGTAGGAGCGGCTTCAGCCGCGACAGGCATTCTCCGTAGAGCGTGTCGCGGCTGAAGCCGCTCCTACAAAAAAACGGCAGCGTTGGCCTCAGGTCGCGAAGCCGTCGCGCTTCCCGGCTCCGTTCGTCGCGACTGAAGTCGCTCCCACAGGGACCTGCCGCGCGCCGGGTGGGTGCACTGTGGGAGGGACTTCAGTCCCGACTGCGTCCGAGGCCAGGCAACGGGCCAGCTCCGCTCGTCGCGGTTGAAACCGCTCCTACAGGTTCGCGCCCGTCTGGCAGAGGGCGCTCCCGGCGGTCACCGGCCCCACGCCGCGAAGGCGCGCGCCACC
>Ga0207709_10000628_pt1 | contig 28907 bp, 22 predicted proteins | sample KBSM34metaG_FD_184397 | JGI IMG/M metagenome (GOLD analysis project Ga0207709, IMG submission 184397) | Miscanthus rhizosphere microbial communities from Kellogg Biological Station, Michigan, USA - KBS M3-4 metaG (SPAdes) (version 2) | ecosystem: Host-associated > Plants > Roots > Rhizosphere >...
TACCTTTCAATGAATCAGAAAGTGATTTCAATGGTCTGTTTGATTCAGATTTTACTGCAGAAGATTTTCTTGTGTTATCGAATAATGAATCTACTGATTCCTGAAGCATACGCTTCTCGTTTCTCAAGATTACTTCAGGAGCTTTGATCTCCAATAATCTCTTCAAACGGTTATTTCTGATAATTACTCTTCTATAAAGGTCATTTAAGTCAGAAGTAGCGAAACGTCCTCCATCCAATGGAACTAATGGTCTTAATTCTGGTGGAATAACAGGAAGTACACGCATGATCATCCACTCTGGTCTGTTGATCATTCTTGTATTAGCACCTCTCAATGCTTCTACAACGTTCAATCTTTTAAGAGCTTCTGTTCTTCTTTGTTTAGAACCTTCGTTGTGAGCTTTGTGTCTCAAGTCGAAAGACAATGCATCAAGATCGATTCTTTTTAATAGATCTTCTACAGCTTCAGCACCCATTCTGGCGATGAATTTGTTTGGATCAGAATCATCAAGATACTGGTTTTCTACAGGAAGAGTTTCCATGATATCAAGGTATTCTTCTTCTGTAAGGAATTCCATATTTTCGAAATCGGAACCATCTAATTTTTTAGCAATACCCTGCTGAATCACTACATATCTTTCGTAGTAGATGATCATATCTAATTTCTTAGAAGGAATTCCTAAAAGGTATCCGATTTTGTTTGGTAATGAACGGAAGTACCAGATATGAGCAATAGGAACAACCAATCCGATATGACCGATTCTTTCTCTTCTTACTTTTTTCTCAGTAACTTCTACACCACAACGGTCACAAACGATCCCTTTGTAACGAATTCTCTTGTATTTACCACAAGCACATTCGTAATCTTTTACAGGACCAAAGATTTTCTCACAGAATAATCCGTCTCTTTCAGGTTTGTGAGTTCTGTAGTTAATAGTTTCCGGTTTTAAAACCTCCCCTCTTGAGTCTTGTAAAATAGACTCCGGTGAAGCTAAACCGATGGTTATTTTATTAAATCTACTTGTTTTATTTTTATTTGACATTTGTTAGATTTTAAATTTTAGATTTTAGATTTTAGATTAATTTCTGAATGTTGCCATTCAACATTTATAATTTAAAATTTAAAATTATTCCTCTAGTCTTACGTCTAATCCAAGACCTTGTAGCTCGTGAAGTAATACATTGAATGATTCCGGAATACCTGGTTCAGGCATAGATTCACCTTTTGCAATTGCTTCATAAGTTTTTGCTCTACCAATCACGTCATCCGACTTCACAGTCAGGATTTCTCTCAAGATATTGGATGCACCGAATGCTTCAAGTGCCCAAACCTCCATCTCTCCGAATCTCTGACCTCCGAACTGAGCTTTACCTCCTAACGGCTGCTGAGTAATCAATGAGTAAGGTCCAATAGAACGTGCGTGCATCTTATCATCAACCATGTGTCCTAGTTTCAACATGTAAATGATACCTACTGTCGCAGCCTGAGTAAATCTTTCTCCGGTACCACCATCATAAAGGTGAGTGTGACCGAATTTAGGAAGACCTGCTTTCTCAGTGTATTCAGTAATCTGATCAAGACTTGCTCCATCGAAGATTGGTGTAGCGAACTTCAATCCTAGTTTTCTACCAGCCCATCCAAGAACGGTTTCGTAGATCTGACCGATGTTCATACGAGAAGGTACCCCTAGTGGATTCAATACGATATCTACTGGTGTTCCATCTTCCAAGAACGGCATGTCTTCTTCACGAACGATTCTTGAAACGATACCTTTGTTACCGTGACGTCCCGCCATCTTATCTCCTACATTCAGTTTACGTTTCTTAGCGATGTAAACTTTAGCTAACTTCATGATACCTGCCGGAAGTTCATCTCCGATTGAAATTGCAAATTTCTCACGGTTTTTAACTCCTTGGATGTCGTTATATTTGATTTTGTAATTGTGAATTAATTGTTTGATCAATTCATTCTTGTCAGCGTCTACTGTCCAGTCTGCACCACTAACGTTTACATAATCTTCAACTGAAGTTAATAACTTGTGAGTAAATTTCACACCTTTACCGATGATTTCTTCGTCAAGGTCATTTTGTACCCCTTGAGAAGTTTTACCACTTACCAGTGTATTTAATTTTTCAATTAAAGTATTTCTCAACTCGTCAAATTTAGCCTTGTAAGTGTTTTCAATTTCTTCAAGTCTAAGTTTTTCTTCAGTTCTTTTCTTTTTGTCTTTAATGTTTCTTGAGAACAATTTCTTGTTGATAACAACTCCTCTTAATGAAGAGTCAGCTTTTAATGATGCATCTTTTACATCACCAGCTTTATCACCGAAGATTGCTCTAAGAAGTTTTTCTTCAGGAGTCGGGTCAGATTCACCTTTTGGAGTAATTTTACCAATCATGATATCTCCAGGCTTCACTTCAGCACCGATTCTGATCATACCGTTCTCGTCAAGATCTTTAGTAGCTTCTTCAGAAACGTTTGGAATATCTGCTGTAAGCTCTTCCATACCTAATTTGGTATCACGAACTTCAAGAGAATATTCATCTACGTGGATTGAAGTAAACCAGTCTTCACGTACAACTTTTTCGTTGATTACAATAGCATCCTCAAAGTTGTATCCTTTCCAAGGCATGAACGCTACCACTAAGTTTCTACCAAGAGCTAATTCTCCTTTTTCAGTAGCATAACCGTCACAAAGTACCTGTCCTTTTTCCACTACATCACCTACTCTTACGTTTGGTCTTAGGGTAATAGTTGTACTCTGGTTAGTTTTTCTAAACTTAGTAAGGTTGTATGTTTTAGTAGCAGACTCAAATTGTACTAAATCTTCGTCTTCACTTCTTTCATATTTAATCGTGATCTTGTCAGCATCCACATACTCTACAGTACCTGTACCTTCTGCATTGATCAAAATTCTTGAATCTTTCGCAACTTGTTGTTCCAGACCTGTACCTACGATTGGAGCTTGTGGCTTCAATAGAGGAACTGCCTGACGCATCATGTTGGATCCCATCAACGCACGGTTCGCATCATCATGCTCCAGGAATGGAATTAATGAAGCTGAAATACCAGAGATCTGGTTTGGTGCAACGTCGATAAGATTTACCTGAGCTGGCTCAACTACAGGGTAGTCACCATCCAGTCTGGCAATAATTCTGTCTGTTAAGAATTCTCCGCTATCGTTCAATTCAACGTTTGCCTGAGCAATTACTTTATCTTCTTCGTCCTCAGCATTAAGATAAATAGGATCTGCATTAAGATTAATCTTACTGTCTTCTACTTTTCTATATGGAGTTTCGATGAAACCTAGTCTGTTGATTTTCGCATAAATACCTAAAGATGAAATCAAACCGATGTTTGGTCCTTCCGGAGTTTCAATCGGACAAATTCTTCCGTAGTGCGTATGGTGAACGTCACGAACCTCGAAACCTGCTCTTTCTCTTGATAAACCACCAGGCCCTAGTGCAGATAATCTTCTCTTGTGAGTGATCTCTGATAGAGGGTTGGTTTGGTCCATGAACTGAGAAAGCTGGTTGGTACCAAAGAACGAGTTGATTACTGATGTTAATGTCTTAGCATTTACAAGATCAAGTGGAGTAAAGATTTCGTTATCTCTAACGTTCATTCTTTCCTTGATTGTTCTTGCAATTCTTGAAAGACCTACACCGAACTGTCCTGCTAACTGCTCACCAACAGTTTTAATTCTTCTGTTTGATAAGTGGTCAATATCATCAACATCCGTTTTTGAGTTTACTAACTCAATTAAGTGTCTTACAATCGCAATGATATCTTCTTTTGTAAGAACTTCAGTTGTAGTTGGGATGTTTAGACTTAATTTTTTATTCAATCTGTAACGTCCTACTTCACCAAGAGAGTATCTCTGCTCAGAGAAGAATAATTTTTCAATAATTCCTCTTGCTGTTTCCTCATCTGGTGGATCTGCATTTCTTAACTGACGATAGATGTACTCTACTGCTTCTTTCTCAGAGTTCGTAGGGTCTTTCTGTAATGTATTCTGAATGATAGAGAATTCATTGCTGTTTTCTTTGTGGATCAAAATAGATTTCACACCAGCATCCAGGATAAGATCTAAATGTTCTTTTTCAAGAATCGTTTCTCTATCCAAGATGATTTCGTTTCTTTCAATAGAAACTACCTCACCTGTATCTTCGTCTACGAAATCCTCGAACCAAGTGTTCAATACTCTCGCAGCCAATGTTCTCCCTTCCACTTTTTTAAGGGCAGCTTTAGAAACTTTCACTTCTTCAGCAAGGTCGAAGATCTGAAGGATATCCTTATCAGATTCGTAACCGATAGCTCTTAATAAAGTTGTTAATGGTAACTTTTTCTTACGGTCGATATACGCGTACATTACGCTGTTGATATCTGTTGTAAATTCCATCCAAGATCCTTTGAAAGGAATAATTCTTGAATAGTATAGTTTGGTTCCATTCGCGTGGTAAGTCTGTCCGAAGAATACACCAGGTGAACGGTGAAGCTGCGTAACAATAACTCTCTCAGCACCATTGATGATGAAAGATCCACTAGGCGTCATATAAGGAACCGGACCTAAATATACATCCTGAACCACAGTTTGGAAATCTTCGTGTTCCGGGTCAGTACAATATAGTTTAAGTCTTGCTTTTAGAGGCACTGAATACGTCAGACCTCTTTCCACACACTCATCAATTGAATAACGTGGAGAATCTACCAGATAGTCAAGGAATTCCAATACGAATTGATTTCTAGAATCGGTAATTGGAAAATTCTCTTGGAAGGTCTTGTAAAGAGCTTCTGTCTTTCTGGCTTCAGGAAGTGTATCAAGCTGGAAAAATTCTCTGAAAGACTCGATTTGGATGTCCAAGAAGTCTGGAGTGATGATTTTTCCTTTCGCTGATGAGAAATTAATTCTCGGATTTCCTTGAGTTGTTGATTTTGTTTTACTCATAAAACTTTTAAGAAAGGGTTAAAAAATATTTTGATTTATTAAAAAATATCAGGAATAGAAGGGAGAAACAGAGAAAAGATCAAAGACTTCAAATGTTTGGCGCTATTAGAAATAGTCTTTATTCTTTTTTTCTTTATTCTTACAGTCTTATTCCTAACTGCAACGCTGGTATATCTTTTCACAGCGTAATGCAAAATATTTTTATTACTTTTGAGGCAATATTACCGCAGTATCTACAAATACGAAATCCCTTTCATGATTTACATTGAAAGAGTTGATTTTTAGTATTTTATAAATTTACAAACAATTTTTAGCGCCAAAAGAGGGGCAAAGATACAAAAAATTATCCACAATTACAAATAATATGCCTCATTTTGAGGACCTTAAAATAAAAAAGCTGCCCATTTCTGAGCAGCCTCCATAAACACTAAGATTTCTTATAATTATTTCACAATAACCTTATAAGATTTTACCGTTGATTTAGTTTCTATCTTAATAATATAAATTCCCGTAGGTAATGAAGAGGTATCAATACCTGTACGAAGATTCAATTTATCTGACTTAACTACCTGCCCTTGTGCAGAGTATAAAGTATAAACGCCGTCTTCTGCAGTTGTGATCGTAAGATTTTCTCCAGCTTTTACCGGGTTAGGGTATATTTTAACATCATTGGCAACTTCTGTTACATCTGAAGCTCCGGTAATTTTTGCAGTCTTCATCGATGCATTTTTCAACAGTGAAGCATATGGCGAAAGTGGAGAATCTGGAGCTCCTCTCTTCACAAGGTCTGTATCTACAACAGCCTGGATACCATCTCTGTCTTTGTCATCAATTGTAGAAATGAATCCACCACCCATAGTATCAAGATTTCCTTTTCCAATCTTATACAGGTCAAGATCCGAACCATTGGAAGTCAGGTCCAGGAAGTCAGGTAAACCATCTCCATCCGTATTCTGAATAGGATATTTTAAAGTTCCTGAATCAGGATACGTTTCCAATACATCTGCCAGACCATTGTTTCCTACTGCAACACCACTATCAATAACCCCATTATGATCTGCATCAATCTGATTGATTACTGATGTTGGAATACCTGATTCAAATAAATCCAACACGCCGTCATTGTCAGAATCCAAATCACGATAATTCGGAACACTGTCTCCCAATATAGAAGTAATTAAAATATCACCTTCCATATCATCGTCTTCAAACTTACCGTTGGCATCAAAATCTTCCATTGAGTCAGGAATACCATCATTGTCAGAATCAAAATCACATGCATCAACAATACCGTCACCATCCGTATCCAATGTCGGAGACTTATCATTAACCACTGTACATCCTTCTGCACAATCAGGAATACCATTACCATTATTATCTATACTGTCATCTCCTCCCGGACATCTGTCAAAGCAGTTTGGAACTCCGTCATTATCATCATCTTTACTCGCAAAAGCATTATAGACATAATAGCTCTGAGGAATACGGACAGCCGTTCCGCTATTAAAGGTAATCTTCATACGGTTGAAAGGTTTTGTAGCCTTACCTCCTACATAGAACTTATTGGAGTTTGTCGTGAAGAAGTTTCCACTGATAAGACTTCCTGAACTTGTAAAAGTATTGGTTACTGTATTTCCGTTATATAGGGTTACTGTAATATTTTCAAGTACACTTACCCCCAAAAGATTTCCTGCTTTTTCTACCGTAAATCCGGCCATTGTATTAGCAGGAAGCATTGCATTACTGCTTACCGTTGCAAATGCTGAGAAAATACTTAAAATAGATGCTGCAGGCACTGTTGCTGTTGCATAATTATTAGGATTGGTATCTACAATTGCTTCAGGGCTTGTCATTTTAGCCAGAATAAGACCTAAAAACCCAGGTCCGGATGTCCAGCTTCCTCCTGTTACCAGATTTCCAGGTATTGCAGAGCCACTAGTCTGAATTTTATCATCACATTCACAAGAAATCGGTTCTTCGAATGCATAATATACCTTAAGAGCTCCCAGGTTAAACCCGACAGTCTGAGTAATTTTCAGTCGAACCTCATTGAAAGGTTTGGTGGTCGTAAGTGTTACTTTTTGCTTCCCGGAACCATACCCCAATACTTTGATATTGATCAATCCTCCTCCATCGGATAATTGTCTTGAATCCTGAAGCTGGCCAAATAAATAGGTTTCTACAGTAATATTTTTCAAAAACTCAGCACTCAACAGCTTACCCTGATCATCAGGCTCTATTACAAATCCGGTTCTGTTTCCCGCAGGGTATACCTGGTTTTTATCCAAAACCCCTACTGAATAAGACCCTAACAATCCTATTGGAAGGACTATTTTCCCGAAAGAGTTTTTATTTCCGTCCCCAATATTTTCTTTATTCTGAACGTAAGAAAGTGGAGCAAGGAAACTGCTGCTTCCGGATATATTTCCGTCAACACCACTTCCCGCAATAATATCATCACAAATACCATTGTTATCTGTCGGTACCTTAGCCGGATCAAATGCAAATGCATAATACACATTCATTGCACTGAATACGGAAAGAACATTGGTCTGATACAATCTTACTTCATCAAATTCTTTTGAAGTTTTAAAGTGTAAGAATATTCTGTTCTTGCTACCCCCAAATGCAGGTACTGATAAAAGTGTACTGTTTGTAGTAGTTTCCTGAACAACACCATTTTTATAGGTACTGATTCTTAACGAGCTTAAAAGATCAATCGTAATAAAGCTTGTTCCAAGGTCTACATTAAAACCAGTAATATATCCTGCCGGATATGATGTATTCTTGTTTTTAACAGATATACCGTTTCCACTCAGTAAAGAAGCGAAATTTCCCATACTTACACTATTATCCAAACTGGCATCCACCACTGGATTCATGCTTCCATTATAACATGCCAAGCAAATCCCTGAGTTGTTTACAGGTTTTGCTTCAACTCCCATCCCTCGGATAGGTTCATAGCCTTGCTGTGCCAATGCTGCTACAGACAGCACCAGCGTCATAAGCATTACAGCTAATTTCTCTAATAATTTTTTGGTCATTTTTTAATTTTTTAAAGATTTTGTGTTTATTTTTCAATTAATAGAAAGCTTTCCATGCAGTTCCATTGCAGCCTTCGTGTACTTTTGCTGTGGAATTATAGCGGATAGCTCCTTCTTCAGCCACGGTACAGGATGAAGCAGCACCGGTAATTCCTTTTAACTGGATAGCCGCACCGGAAGCTGTATCAGCAGTAGGAATCATGTTAATCCCAACGATAGCATTGGTAGCATTTCCGATATTAAAAAAGGCATGCGCTTTATTAGCATATACAGATTGTCCTGCCAATGCCTTTCCTGTAAATCCTATAGCCATCGATTGGCCTCCTGAAGCATTATTTGCTGATCCTATGGTAACAGTGTTGGTTGCTGCTGTATTTCCGCCTCCTATAATAATCCCTCCATCATTGGTGTTATTATTTCCAAGTGTTAATCCTGTAATTCCTGTTACTGTATTTCCGTTTCCAAAGACTAAATTATTGGCTCCGGATGCAGTATTGGTATTCCCTATTATTTTGGCACCATTATTAGCAGTGTTCGCTAATCCGATAGCTACCGCAGGAAAATTCCCTTGTGCAGAAACGGTATTATCTTTACCTAAAGCGATATTGGACGAAGTACTGTTTGTCAGCGTATTATTGGATCCCCATGTAAAAGAGGCAAATGCCCCTGTGGTAGTATTGGAGTTTCCACCACGTAATGTTCCATTCAAGTCCAGAATTCCTTTGACATTTTTTTGAGTTGCCAATACCAAATTTTGCGCATCACTTGTCCCTAAATAGTTTCCTGTAGAAATATCTGTTCCCAAACCAGCCGTAGTAGGCGTCGTTCCTGCATTTCCAACGGTACGCCAATCTGCACCTAAGTTCCCCCATTTTGTCCCATCGAAATAATAATAACCAGGTGATACAACGGCCGCGGTCTGTCCGGCAGGTGCCGCTTCAGCAACTGTGACATATACAATAGCCCCGGTTTGGGCTGCCGTATAATTTTTGGCACTTAGCTGCGCTCCTGTAAGCCTTGGAGCAATGACACCATCTAGTTTATTGGTATTGGATGGAAAACCCACCACATCAAGTGTAGCTTGAGGTCCACCTGTATTAATCCCTACTTGGGCAGATAAATAAAATCCTGCCGATAAGAGTGCTAGTGTTAATAATTTGCTTTTCATTCTTTGTTGATCTTTGTTGTTTTTTTTGTGTTCGTTTTTATATAAAGGCATTTCTTCAGCTCTCTCATTTAAAATTGTAAATGAAACAGCTTTATAATTCCCATGGGGATCGTAAAAATTGTTATGAAATATTATCGTAGAGAAGGAAGGGGCAGTTTATCGGGGATCTTAATAATAAACTTAAAACCGTCGACCAGCTTAAAAGAGTTGATGTAAAACCTTTTAATCTTTTCAAATACAGTCACCGTACTTCCATAATGTTCTACCCCCTGTATCCTTGTCTTCCAGACGGAAACAATCTCAAAGCCTTTTATGGCACAAGATATAAAATCGTTATCCTTAGGAAGGCGAAGATAATTTCGTAAAGTATGATGATAGCCCTTACAATTCTCAGCTTGCAGGATATTAGTAACCCTTATCGGTTCCTGTGAAATTTTATTGATTATATGCGAGTGTAAATCCGTATTATTTACACCTGTACAATGCAGCAATTCAGATTTGTCTACCGCGGTAGATATAATAAACCCTGCGTTCAGTTTTCCGATAGTCGATAATAACAAAAGAAATGCTATATGACTATACGAAAGAAAATAATTTCGATCCAATAGTGTTGTGTTTTTTTCTGATGCAAATATAGTATTTTTTCAATAAAAACAATGTTTTAATGATAAAATTATACAAAAAATAACAATAATCAAAGATTAATATTAATACATTATGTTAATTAATATGAAATTAATAATAATAAATTAATATTATGTAATTTAAGTCAACAAAATCTCCATACGCTTGTGAACAAAATGATAAACTGATGATTATCAGACAACAAAAAAAGCCCGGGCAAATGCCCGGGCTTCTATATTTAGAATATAATTGAAATTATTTCAATTCTACTTCAGCACCAGCTTCTTCTAATTGCTTCTTAAGAGCTTCAGCTTCGTCTTTAGAAACTCCTTGCTTAATTGCAGCTGGAGCACCGTCTACGATATCTTTAGCTTCTTTAAGACCAGCACCAGTTAAATCTTTTACCAATTTAACGATAGCTAATTTAGAAGCACCTGCAGACTTAAGAATTACGTCGAATTCAGTTTTTTCTTCAGCAGCTTCTCCACCACCTGCAGCAACTACTACAGCAGCAGCAGCTGGCTCAATTCCGTACTCATCCTTAAGGATAGTAGCTAATTCATTTACGTCTTTTACTGTTAAGTTTACTAGCGTTTCAGCTAAATTTTTTAAATCTGACATTGTTGTAATGTTTTTGTTGATTATTTATTTAATTTTTTGAGTATAATTATTCAGCACTTGTTTCTTCAGTGCTTTCTGCAGCAGCTTCTGGAGCTTCAGCAGGAGTTTCTTCTACAGCCGGAGCAGCTTCTTCAGCTTTAGCTTCTACTGTTTCAGATTTGTTTTGAAGAGCAGAAACAACTCTTTGAATTGGAGATTGAAGTAATCCGATGATTTCTCCGATCATTTCTTCTCTAGACTTGATGTTAGCAAGTGAAGTTAAGTTTTCGTCTCCAACATAGAAAGTTTCCTGAAGGTAAGCAGACTTTAAAGCAGGCTTATCTTCTTTTTTTCTGAACCCTTGGATTAATTTTGCAGGAGCATTCGCAGTATCAGCAATCATGATTGCAGAGTTACCTTTGAATGTTGGGAACATTTCAGAGAAATCTACCCCGTCAATTTGCTCCATTGCTTTTTGTAAAAGTGTATTTTTTACTACTTTTACTTTGATATTTTGTTTGAAAGCCTGTCTTCTGAAGTCTGAAGACTTAGCAGCGTTCAATCCTTCTAGATCTGCTACGTATACTACTTTTGCATCCTGAAGCAAGTCTTTGATCTCTTGTATTGCTACAACTTTTTGGTCTTTTGTCATCGTCTTAAGGATTTAATATTAGTTAACAGATTTTGTATCAATTGCAATACCTGGGCTCATTGTAGAAGACAAGTAGATGCTTTTCACATAAGTTCCTTTAGCAGCCGTAGGCTTCATTTTAACTAATGTTTGGATTAATTCCTGAGCATTTTCTTTGATCTTAGCAGCATCGAAAGATACTTTACCAATACCAGCATGGATAATACCATACTTATCTACTTTGAAATCAATTTTACCAGCTTTCACTTCAGTTACTGCTTTACCAATTTCCATAGTTACAGTTCCTGATTTAGGGTTAGGCATCAAACCTCTTGGACCTAATACTCTACCTAATGGACCTAATTTACCCATAACAGCTGGCATAGTAACGATAACGTCAACATCAGTCCAACCATCTTTTATTTTTTGTAAATATTCGTCAAGACCTACATAATCAGCTCCAGCTTCTTTAGCTTCAGCTTCTTTATCTGGTGTTACAAGAGCTAATACTTTAACATCTTTACCAGTTCCGTGAGGAAGAGATACTACACCTCTTACCATTTGGTTTGCTTTTCTTGGATCTACACCCAATCTTACAGCGATATCTACAGAAGCATCAAACTTTGTAGTGTTTACTTCCTTTACAAGAGCCGAACCTTCTTCAAGGTTATAGATTCTACCTTTCTCTACTTTGCTTAAAGCCTCTTTTTGCTTTTTTGTTAATTTTGCCATTTCAATAAGTTTTAAGCGTTAGCTGGTTTAGTTCCTGTTACTTTTAATCCCATAGATCTAGCAGTACCAGCTACCATAGAAAGTGCAGAGTCCATTGTAAAGCAGTTAAGATCTGCCATTTTATCTTCAGCGATTTTCTTTACCTGATCCCAAGATACAGAACCTACTTTGTTTCTGTTTGGTTCACCGGAACCTCCTTTGATCTTAGCTGCATCCATTAACTGGATCGCTGCAGGTGGAGTTTTAATTACGAATTCAAAAGATTTGTCTTCGTATACTGTAATTACTACAGGTAAAACTTGCCCTGGCTTGTCTTGGGTTCTTCCGTTAAATTGCTTACAAAACTCCATGATGTTCACACCTGCAGAACCCAATGCTGGACCTACTGGTGGAGAAGGGTTAGCTGCGCCACCTTTCACCTGAAGCTTTACCATTTTAAAGACTTTCTTAGCCATTTTAATTTTTTTTAGTTTGAATAATTAATGAGTTTGGAAGCATTTATTATTCAGTAGGTTATGCACTCACATAACAATAAACCTACTTTTCGGATTGCAAAAGTATAAAATATTTTTGAAACTACAAACGGATATTGCCTATTTTTAAAAAGTTTTCAGAAATTAATTGATATATAGAAGTTCAGATTATCAGTTCATTCCACTTTTTTAAGGCTATCTTCAGGATATAATTTGTATTGGGGAAACCAAAAACAAATTCATTCATTTTAAAATAAAAATGGGACACCCATTTTTATTATCTGTTAGGCTAAGAAATTTTATTTTCTGATCAATTTTATACCTGTTTCTTTATTTTATCTTTATCATTTACGTTGCTCTTCAAAATCTCACCTCTATTCCATCTTGTCTTACATCCCAACCACAGGAGGTTCTTTAGGTTTGTTTCAGATGGTATAAGGTTAGGCTCTGGTATTAATAAAAAAGACTGCTTATAGCGGTCTTTTTTATCTATAATATTATCAATTAGAAACCGGATGGTTTGCTGATTGTTTGTGTAGAACCGTCTGTTCCTCCAAGATTGGCATTCACATCAGTGATATTCTGTTTTGTGATCAATCTTCTATAAGCCATCAGATAAAGGTCTACCGTAAAATTATTGTAGGTTCTTGACGGAGTGGAAGTATTGGTTGCAATAATTCTGCTATCTGAAAACTTCGCTTTTATATGCCATGTCCCATTACTTTTGAATGCTGTCACATCCGGTGAGCCCTGCTTATTATCATTGATCCCATTATCACCATAATCAAGCATTACATTGGTAGTTCCATCATTAAGCTTAAATGAATAGTTATGAAGGATAACCAGAAAATTATTAGCATCTATTTTTGTGTCATAATCTGCAATTCCGGTACCGGATACTCCTGTAAGGGTAAGTTTTAGATAATTGAATAATCCGCTGCTTTCCAGATTCGGATCATACAGCTGAAGAGCATTTTCAGAAGTCGCCAAAAAACTACCTCCTGTCATTGTAGGCTCTCCCGGATTTCTAAGGTATAAAGAGTTGGTATATGTCTTCCCGTTGACATCAAGAGTCTCCGTGGGTTTATCTGTTTTGATACCTACTTTACCAGTCTGTGCATTTAAAAATATTCCCAGACCCATTATAATCGTAATATAAATTTTTCTTATCATATCTTTTATTGAAGCCCTAAAGGCGTATTAGTTGAAACTCCCGAATAAGCTGGTGATGATGAAGCTGAAACTGAACCGTTAAAAGTTCCCCAGTCTTTAACCAATGATTTCTCAAAAACATTAAGAGTAAGAGACCATGTTCCGTTAACCGAAGAAACAGTACTGGCACCTTTAAAACTTAAATTTATTGCGTGAAATTTCTTTCCGGCTTTTACAATCTGGCTTACTTCTGTAGAATAAGAGCCATAAGATTTCGGATTAGTAGAAGTGTTGGCTGCTGATACGGCACCCGTAAAAACAGCTCCTGTAATGGCAACAACATATTTATCGGCATCTAAACCTGTATTCAGGTTAATGACTTCATCCTGTTTCACATTTTTTAGAACAACATTATACATATTAACAGGTGCTACGTTACGCAGCGTAATATCCAGCAGCTTTACTTTACCTACAGGTGAACTGTCTTTTGAACGGGTAAGAAGAAGATAATTTCCTCTTGCCGTTGCATTTTCAGTATCTACCAAATAAGATTCAACTAATGTTTCACCTTCTACATCTAAAGTTCCTTTAGGATTAGCAGTATTGATACCAACCTGAGCATTCATACTCAAAGCGGCAAAAGCTACAAAGATTATTGTGGTAATTTTTTTCATTATCTATGTTTTTATTGAATTAATGGTGCTGCTGCTGCACCAGTAGTAGAAGCTTTAAGATCTTGGGTAGTATTGAATTCCTTAGCATATGATCTGTCATACACCAATAAATTGAGAGTCCATTCTCCTGTAGGCAATGATGAATCAGGAGAAAATCCCTGATAATCTGCTTTCAGTTTCCAGGTTCCTCCCGAAGAATATGCAAAAATCTGAGGTACCGGAGTCAGCCAATCTGCAGAATAAGTTCTGGTAGGTTGGGTAAATCCAAAAGAAGAAATGACAACAAGGAATTTCTTAGAATTGATCTTAGTATCAAATTGATTAACCCAGTCTTTATCTGAAGGGTCACATGTGATTTTAAACTGGATAATATTAATGGGTGCCGGGGAATTGGGAACAAAAGAATCATTATAAGCTGTAATTTTGTTTTCCGGAGCTGGAGATTTGATGACAAAAGTATAGTTTTCGTCTGCACCCAGCTTTTCCATTGGTTTTTTGAAGACCATCCCTGATGTTTTCATGGTCCCGTTAACGGTAAGTTCCTTTTCCGGTGTTGCAGTATTAATACCAACCTGCGCGTTTGCAAACGCAACAGCACCCGTTAAAAGGAGCATCGAAGTTAATTTAATCATTGAATTATGTGTGTTTATTGTAGAAGTCGCCTCTTCATGTTGAAATTCCCAATCTTTGATCTCCGATATAGACACAAAAGTTTAATACTTCTGCTGAACAGTGTATCAAATAAGAAAAATATAAAGTTTTATGGATTAGTTGGTTGATTGGTTACAATAAGTATGCCATATAAGGGAAAATAATGAATATGAAATCATTGATAACATCAATCAAAGCAACCTTTATCACATGAAGATGATCATCTCAATAATGGCAAAGCTCCCTATAGAAGCATTGACAAAAGAATGATAATATAGGGATATATTAATACGAACTTAAGTACACATAAGTAATCAGAAAATCCAGGAAGCAGTACAGAATAGAAATTTATTTCTTGATACAAGAGTAAACAAAAAAAAGACCGCTTTACAGCAGCCTTTTTTATATTATATAAGTAATTATTATACTTTTTCTACTTGCATATAGCTAAGCTCCATTGGAGTTTTTCTACCGAAGATCAGTACAGAAACTTCAATTTTCTTTTTATCTTCAAGAATTTTTTCAACAGTACCGTTGAATCCATTGAAAGGACCATCGATTACTTTTACATTCTCTCCTACGATATATGGAATTTCCACATCGCTGGCAAATTCTGATAGCTCATCCATTCTTCCAAGCATTCTGTTTACTTCAGACTTTCTCATTGGAACTGGATCTCCTCCTTTTGTTAAACTCAAGAAAGATATTACTCCGGGAATGTTTTTGATAACATGGGGAATCTCTCCCATTAACTCAGCTTCAATCATTAAGTAACCAGGATAGTAAGGTCTTTCTTTAGGAACTTTTTTACCGTTTCTAATTTGAATAACCTTTTCCATAGGAATAACCACTTGAGTAACGTACTGCTCAAACCCTAAACGTTTGATTTCTGTCTCAATATAGTTTTTCACTTTATTTTCCTGTCCGCTGATTGCTTTCAGCACATACCATTTCAATTCGCTCATTATGGAAAATACTTTTAATTAATTGAACAAGTTGATTAGTATTCCGATGATGTTGCTGATTGCTTTTGAAAACAATTCATCAACTCCAAAGGTAAACAATGCCAGAATAACTGTCGCAATAGTCACTACAATAGTAGAAGACTGAAGGTCAGCCCATTTTGGCCATTCAACTTTATGTCTGAATTCGTTATAAGAACCTTTTAAAAAATCGACAAATGAACTCATAATTTATATTTGCACGGGCACAAGGATTCGAACCCTGATCAACGGTTTTGGAGACCGGTATCCTACCATTGGACGATGCCCGTAGATAAAAAGCTCCGCAAGAGATTCCTTGCGGAAGCTTTATTTATTTTAAGATATTAATCTAAGATTTCAGTAACCTGACCAGATCCAACTGTTCTACCTCCTTCTCTGATCGCAAATCTAAGACCTACGTTAAGAGCGATTGGCTGTAACAATTCTACAGTGATCTCTAAGTTATCTCCTGGCATTACCATTTCTACACCTTCTGGTAAGAAGATTTCACCTGTAACGTCAGTAGTTCTTACGTAGAACTGAGGACGGTACTTGTTGTGGAATGGAGTGTGACGTCCACCTTCTTCTTTAGAAAGGATATAAACAGAAGCCTTGAATTTTTTGTGTGGCTTAACTGAATCTTTCTTAGCGATAACCATACCTCTCTTGATGTCAGTTTTTTCAATACCTCTCAACAATAGACCTACGTTATCTCCAGCTTCACCTCTATCTAGGATCTTTCTGAACATCTCAACTCCTGTAATAGTAGAAGTTAATTTCTCATCACCCATACCAACGATATCAACTGGATCTCCAGTGTTGATAACACCAGCCTCGATTCTACCAGTTGCTACAGTACCTCTACCTGTAATAGAGAATACGTCTTCGATTGGCATCAAGAATGGCTTTTCAGTATCTCTTGGTGGTTGCTCGATCCAAGTATCAACAGCATCCATCAATTCTTCAACGCTCTTGAACCACTTATCTTCTGTGTTAGCAGGAGATGCAGTAGCTGCTGTAAGAGCTCCTAATGCAGAACCTTGAATTACTGGAGAGTTATCTCCGTCGAATTCGTAAGTAGACAATAAGTCTCTAAGTTCCATTTCAACAAGCTCTAATAACTCAGGGTCATCTACCATGTCAACTTTGTTCATGAAAACAACGATTCTTGGTACGTTTACCTGACGGCAAAGTAGGATATGTTCTCTAGTCTGAGGCATTGGACCGTCAGTTGCAGCACATACTACGATAGCCCCATCCATTTGAGCAGCACCAGTTACCATGTTCTTAACATAGTCGGCGTGACCTGGACAGTCAACGTGAGCATAGTGTCTTTTTTCAGTTTCGTATTCGATGTGAGCAGTATTGATAGTAATACCTCTTTCTTTTTCTTCTGGAGCAGAGTCAATTGCAGAGAAGTCTTTTTTCTCAGCAAGACCTTTGCTAGCTAATACAGCAGAAATAGCAGCTGTAAGAGTTGTTTTACCATGGTCAACGTGACCAATAGTACCAATGTTCAAGTGTGGTTTGTTACGATTAAACGTTTCCTTTGCCATGATTGTAAAATTATTTATTTATTGTTTTTCAAATTTTCGGTGTGCAAATATAATGAATTTTTAAATACCAAAACCTTTTTATTGAAAAAAGTTTCAATATTCAAATCCAATGAAGTACAAACCTTATATTTCAATGTATTGAGACTGCAAATTTACACAATTTTCTGAATTGAAAAAAACTTTAAGAAACCTTTTCCGAAAAACCCTGAAACCCAATATATAAAAGAATAAAATTTGTTATTTCAATCTTTAGTATTGTTCTATAATCATCATTAAATCCCTGTGTATTTATCATTTGACATCCAATTTCCTCAACGACCGTATAAATAAGTATAAAGCCAGCAGAAAAGCTCCTCCCATCATGATCAGCGATGTAGAATTCTGACCAAAAGCAATAAAAGAGAAAAATTCATTACAAATAAATCCGATGGTATTGATATCAAAGAAGCCAAGAATTAATAAATACAGGACGATCAGTGCAAGTGCAATCAATCTATAATTCGGGTTAAATATATGGGTAAGTATTTTTTTCACTTTACTTCTAAAGCCTACAGGAAGCAAATAAGCAGGAATGAAAAGAGTATACAGACCTATTGAATACATAAATGAGATATTCAGCATCAGAAGCACATTCAGATGAAAAAAAACGGTTACCAAAAGCATAAACCTGAAAAACTTCGGATAAAGAAAGGCTATTATAAAAACTGTTTCAAAAAAGACGGTAAAATAATCCAGAAATTCCCAAAATATCTTAGAATTTATTCCGTCATAGAAATCTGAAAGAAAATCATTCCAACCTATAATATATCTGTACTGGCTAAAAAAGATCTGTGTATATTGGGTATCCATACTTAGCCATCCTCCTAAAATTTTAGAAAATCCGGCAGTAAACATTCCGAAACTAAAAATAAGGCTTATCATAAATAGAGGCCACGACCTGGCCGGTCCATCAGTTTCTTTTACAGGTTCGGGAAAAAAACTGTAGGTTCTGTTCCATGGAGAAAATGCCATGATTAAGATTGGCAGGGTATAAACGAAATCATGATTTACTTTTCCAAAAGAATAGGCATAATTACTGGTCAATACATAGATTATCATATAAAGTATGGCAAATATCCTTGGCTTGTAGCCTATCATGATCAACAACAATCCGAGATACATTATATATCTGCATAGCACAAAAAAAGTTCCTGAGGGAATGAAATCTATAAAAGATAGTATGCTGATCGGCGGATGCATTGCACTGTTAGGAATAGAATGAATCCAGCTGTTATCCGACACTCCTATCCATAAGAGAAACATCGAGAAAAATATTCGGTAAAAAGCCAGAAACTCATAGCTTGGGTGGTAACTGGTGAAAGGAAGTTCTTTTAGTTTATTCATCATCGTTAATTTAAAATCGGAAACTCAATACAGTATCCCGGACAGCTGTATCATTCATTTTTCTTGTGGTGATATCGAAATCTTTAGTTTCATTGATCACCTGCATACCTGCCACTTCTTTATCCGGAAACCTATCTTTCAATTTTTTTACGATGAATTTTTTACTTTCATTTAAATCTACTTTTTTAATATTCCGGTTAAGGATAGATTTTTTCAACAGGTAAAGCTCCTTTTTGTAAAGAGGTAAACTGTTTATCCGGCTATCTAAAACCGGATATTCCTTAGGGAAAAGTAAATTTTGGATCAGGGTGATCTGTATCGTTCTCGGTATTCGATCTCCCAAATAATCATTTTTGGTTAAAATACTGTCCGATCCGTCTTTAAAAAAAACATGGGAAGTTGTTTTCGTAAATTTAATATACTTTCCGTCTTTTATAGGATATGAGGAAAATCCCGGAAAATTAAAGGATGGATAAGTTTCTTCAATATTTATTTTAAAAATCAACTGCAAAGGCAGCAGGATGATTAAAAATCCAAATAGGAAGAGAACCGATTTCTTGTAGTGTTTCATATTGTGTTTTAACATTTGTAAATTAAGACATACTTATAAGAGCTTTTGTAAGCCTTTGCTTGAGAATAGAGGGGAACTTTTCTACAAATGTTGTAAAGGTGGGGAACTCATTTTTGCAGTGATCATTCGTTTATAATTAATTTGCCAATTTAATTATTTTAATTGAAATCATACAAGAGAAAGCTAAAAAAAGACTTCGCCTCAGGAAAACCTGAGGCGAAATTATATAAAACAATGTTAAATTGACCGTAATTTTTTGGTTCTGTTGAAAATCCAGAAAATAATAGGGAAAATAAGTAAGGTAAGGACGGTGGCCGTAATAAGCCCCCCAATGATTACAATTGCCAGGGGTTTTTGAGATTCTGAGCCGATTCCCGTAGACAAAGCAGCCGGCATTAATCCGATAGATGCCATAAGTGCTGTCATAATCACCGGTCTTGTTCTGGATTTCACACCGCTTAATATAGCCGTATCTATATCCATTCCTTCTTTTACATTCTGATGAAACTCTGTAATAAGAATGACCCCATTTTGAATACAGATTCCCAAAAGGGCAATCATCCCTACTCCTGCAGAAATACCAAAGTTTATTCCGGTTACATGCAAGGCAATAATTCCTCCTATCAGTGCAAAAGGTACATTAGCCAATACAAGAAGTGAATCTTTCATATTTCCAAACAGGATAAATAACAGAAAGAAGATCATCAAAATACTTACGGGGACTACCTGAGCCAATCTGTGTGAGGCACGCTGCTGGTTTTCAAACTGACCTGTCCATCCTATAGAATATCCATCCGGAAGCTCAATTTTTTCCACTTTTTTCTGAGCATCGGCAATGGTACTCCCCAGATCCCTGTCTCTGATCGAAAACTTCACACCTATATACCTTTTTATATTATCTCTGTAAATAAATGCAGCCCCATTATCTTTTACAATGGTACTGATTTCCTTCAATGGAATTTTTGCCCCATCTTGGGTAGGTACCATCAGGGAGGCAATATCATTTTCATCTTTTCTGTATTCCTGGGAATAACGAAGACGAATCGGAAATTTCCTTTCCCCATCAAACATTTCGGAAGCTGTTTTTCCTCCAAAGGCCATTTCCAGGACTGCCTGCGCATCTGCGGGCATTACTCCGTACGCCGCCATTTTATCCCGGTCTAAAACAACACTTACTTCCGGCTGACCTATATTTTTAATGATTCCCGGATCTTTTACCCCTTTTACATCTTTAATTTTTAATAAAACTTCTTCTCCAAGCTTGTCCAGAGTCTCTAAGTTGTCCCCATAGATTTTAATCCCGTTTTCAGCTTTAAAACCGGCTACTGCTTCAGCCACATTATCTGAAATCGGCTGAGAATAGTTGAATGTAATTCCCTGATAGCTCCGAAGCTTTTTATCAATTTCATTAATTAATTCTTCATAAGTGATCTTACGTTTCCATTCTTCTCTGGGTTTAAGGTTTACAGCAAACTGTACAAATCCAAATCCATTGGGATCGGTACCATCGTTACTTCTACCTGTCTGAGCCAGCACATCGGTCACTTCGGAAAAGCTCATAATATCTTTCTTTAAAAGGTCTGCCGTTTTAAGGGACTCTTTTAATGATGAGCTCATCGGCATTTCTGCTGTAATCCACAATGAACCTTCATTCAATTGAGGTAAAAATTCCGTTCCAAGAAACTTACCTGAGAATAGGGTCAGCGCCAGGAAGGAGATGGCCACAATCATACTGGTCTTTTTATGCTTAAAAGTCATATTAAAGCCCTTTAACACAATTCGGTCCCAGAAATTGACAAAAGGATTGTTTTTTTCTTTTACATTTTTATTTAAAAGGATATGAGAAAGAACGGGAACAAGGGTAAGTGTAAATATCAATGCACCTATCAATGCAAATCCTAAAGTAAAAGCCAGAGGCGAAAACATCTTCCCTTCCACTTTCTGGAATGAGAAAATAGGAATCAGAGAAGTGATGATAATTAACTTTGAGAAAAAGATAGCTTTTCCCAACCCGGTTCCGGTTTGCTTGATCCAGCCTCCTTTTGCCAGTTTATTGAATTTTTCTGTTCCATATTTATGGGCTTTATGGTCGAGCATTACAAAGAGTCCTTCTACCATGACGACGGCTCCGTCAATGATAATTCCAAAGTCAACAGCTCCCAATGAAAGCAGATTGGCACTCATGCCTGCTAATTTTAAACATAAAAATGCAAACAGCAGAGATAAGGGAATAATAATGGAAACAATCAGCGTAGTTCTCCAGTCTGCCATAAAGATAAGAACGATCACCGTTACCAGAATAATTCCTTCAATAAGGTTATGCATCACGGTACGTGTCGTAAAATCCATCAGATTATCCCGGTCATAAAAGGTTACCATTTTTACATCTTTTGGAAGAATCTTTTCGTTGAGTTCTTTAATTTTAGCTTTTACACCTATTAAAACCTCTCTTGGATTCTCTCCTTTTCTCATTACCACAATCCCTTCTACGGTATCTTCATGGTTATTCAAACCCGCCTGCCCTACCCTGGGCATAGAACTTTCATGCACTTCAGCTACATTTTTCACCAAAACAGGGTTTCCACTGTCATTCTGGATGGTGATATTTCCTATATCAGCTACAGATTTTACCAAACCTATTCCTCTTACCACATAGGCCTGCCCATTTTTTTCAATGACATCTCCTCCAACATTCAGGTTACTTTTGGTCACCGCATCATATACCTGTAGAGGAGTTAAATTGTATTTATCCAAAGCGCGTGGATCAATACTCAGTTCAAAAACTTTATCCTGCCCTCCGAAAACATTAATATCTGCTACTCCCGGCACTCCTCTCAAAGCACGGTCAATGACCAAGTTTTGAAGGGTAATCAATTTACGGGAGTCTTTTGTTTTACTTTCCAGGGTATATCTGAAAATCTCCCCGGTGGGCCCGTAGGGTGGCTGTACTTCGGGATCTACCTCATCAGGAAGGCTAATGGTTCTTAATTGGTTATTCACCTGATTTCTGGCAAAAGTATCGTCCACCCCATCGTCAAACAGAATTTTAACAATGGAAAGTCCAAACATAGTGGTACTCCTCACACTGGTTTTCTTCTGAACCGGGCTCATAGCTAATTCGATGGGGGTAGTAACAAAACGTTCTACTTCTTCTGCACTACGCCCATTCCATTGGGTAATGATTACAATCTGGGTATTGGTAACATCCGGAAAAGCTTCAATCGGCATGTTCTTGAAACTTATAAAGCCGGCAATGGCCAAAATAGCTACCCAGATAAAGGTAAATGCTTTATTTTTTAATGAAAAAGCGATTATATTTTTAATGAATTTATTCATGATTGATAGATTGATGACCTAAAAAAGCCGTTGAAATAAAATTATTTTTACATCTATTTTCATTTTTATCAACCCCTTAAGGCTGATAAAGAATTTAATAGAACTTAGCTATTCAGGGAACGGTATATAAGCAGCTGATTGTTGGTAATCACCTCCTCACCTTCAGTCAATCCATCTGCAATATAGGTAACATCACCTACCTGTTTCTGAACCTTAACTTCTTTTACCTTCACGTCTGTTCTGGATTTAAAAACCACTACAAAACTTTTGTTATCATCAAAGATTACTGCCTTAGACGGAACGGTCAGCATACTGTTATTTTCCAAACTGGAAACTTTTATCGTAGCCTTGCTATCCGGAATCAGTAAGCCATTGGCATTATCCAGAACAACTCTGGCCTGCATGGCATTGGTTTGCGGATCAATAATTTTGAATATTTTATCAATTTTACCATCAAAAACTTTATCCGGATAAGAAAGGGTAGAAACCTGCGCTTTCATTCCAAGGCTTATTTTATCAATATCTGATTCATTAACGTTCATGATCGCCCATACATTTGTGGTGTTGGCTACATCAAAAATATTTTCACTTCTGTCACTTCTCAGCTGCATATCCTTATTGATACTTTTCTGAACAATATATCCGCTAATTGGGGCTACCACACTGTAAATATTTCCCGACTTTACATTATATACCGTACTTATAGCAGAGGCTCTCTGTAACTGATCCTGGGCTTTCTGTAACTGGCTTTTAGCTTCCAGTACATCTCTTTCTGTATTTAGTTTCCCCTCGTACAACTCCTTGGCAACCCGAAGATTATTCGTAGCCACTACCAAATCGGTTTTTGAGTCGCTTACATCTTTTTGGACCTCTGCGAGTTCCGTACTCCTGATGGTGGCCAGCACCTGCCCTTTCTTCACGTAATCTCCCAGCTCTACATTTACACTCATTACGTTTCCTCCTACAAGCGGATATACATCTATATAACTGTTTTTGTCTGCAGAAATCTTTCCGTAAAAGCTATACACATCTTCTATATTCTTTTTCTCTACTTTAGCTAATGAAATAGAACCAAGCATGGTATTACTAAGCTCAAAACCTTTCTTAGCCTGGTTTGTTTTTTCTTCCTCTTTTTTTGAACAGGCCAATAATGATAAGACCATCAATACAGGGATAATATATGTTTTCATTGTTAATAGAAGATTTTCGTTTGTACTAATTGATTAAGTTGTTCTGCAGACTGCATAATCTGTTTCTTCATTTCGTAAATATGTAAAATACTTTGTTTGTAGCTTTCCATGAAGTCGGTAAAATCAATAAGACTTACGTTTCCTCTCTGGAAATTACTTACAATTCCCGTAAATACAATATCCATATTCTTAAAATCATGAGGCTGTAAGGTATAATATTGTTGATATTGATTATCCCATATTTTATAAGTGCTATTAACCTGGGCTGCCAGCTCTTCCTTTTGTCTGGCTTCATCTTTTTTACTTTCTTCTATCTGGTATTCAGCCTTCATTTCATTTCCTTTATTTTTTTTCCATAGTGGTATGGGTATTCCAAAGGAAACAGCTACCTGATTGTCAAAAGCTGCACCTCGTTGTGTATAACGGGCACCTACTGTAAGGTCCGGTATATTGAGAGATTTTTGCCATTTTAGGTTCAATTGGCTGCTTTCTGTTATTTTAATGAAGGTGAGATAGTTTGTATTATTCTCCAATGCTTTCTGTTGCAGTTCTTCCACACTTGTTAAGGGTTGTCTGTTAAACAGCTTCTCCAGTTCTTCATCAGAGATAATCGGCTGAATCTCCGTTTGACTTCCGGTAAGCAATTTGAGGGTTTGTTTTTGTTGAATAATATTATTGGTAACTTCTGTTTTATCACTCTGCAATCCAATGACCAGTGATTGAAGTCTCACCACATCTTTCAATGAAATATTTCCTTTTTTATTCTGACTCTCGTAGGCATTTAACAGATTGATGATATATTTAAGCTGAAGATCTATATTAACTTCTTTTTTTTCGTCAAAAATAATACTGTAAAAAGTATTTCTCAATTGTGTTCTTAAATCTATAATAAGCCCTTTGAACTGTAGCTCTGCAATCTCCTTATTTGATTTTGCAAAAGCCACTTCATTCTTTCTTTTACCTCCCAAGGTCAAAAGCTGATCTACTCCAAATTCTTTTGCTCCTGTACTCCCTATATGAAGAATTTTATTATTCTCTGGATCTATAGCATTCAATTCAACAGACAAATTTGGTAAATCCCATATTTTTGCCTGAATAATATCTGCTTCTGCTTCACTAATATTATATTGTGCAGCAAGTAGCTGGAGGTTGTTCTTCTGGAATGCTTCTTCACAATCCAAAAGAGACATTTGCTGCTGCCCAGCCACGAATGAGGAAATGGCCAGAAACAGCATGGTTATTCTGTTCATTATTTTTCTTTTTAAATTACAAAATTGCTTTCATACGATTAAAAGAAACTTAAATGAGCCTTAAAATAAAATTAAAATCTCTGTGAACAGGCTATTTCAGAAGGTCTTTCAATAAAAATAAATTTTATTTTTTTCTCCACATATTGATTTTTTATTTAAAATTCCAATCCCTAGCTTAAAGAAAATAGAGTGTAATTCTAAAAATAAACGATAATATGGAAATTACTTTTTAAAAATTACTGTGAATTTATTCAGGTATTCCTCAGGTGAAGAATATACAATTTCAGAATCATGGTATTCGAGAATACGCTTCACAATTCGCAATCCTAGTCCGGATCCAGATATATTCTGAGCGTTATTTCCTCTGGTAAAGGCTTCAAATAGTTTAGACTGCTCTTCTTCAGGAATTATATCCCCATGAGATATTACCTCTACATAAAGGCGGTCGCTTGTTTCGGTGATTAAAACGTTCACTTCAGTATTATCAGAATACACTGCAGCATTTTTAAATAAATTAATAAAAACGATAACTAATAAAGAGGGTATTCCGTCTATCGTGAGAAGAGCATTTTCAGAAGTATCTTCGGTAATGAGAAAATCAAGCTTAAGATCGGGATAACTTTTCTCTACCGCTTCAAAAGCTTCAAATATTACTTCATCAATTCTTACCTCTTCATAAATACTCTGAATATTCTCTTTATCAAACTTGGTGAGAAGCAATAATGAATTGGTAAGATCTGACAGCTGATACACATCCCTCTGAATCTGCTGTAATGCAGACAGGGTTTTAGGAGAGTGCTTCTCAAATGTAATCAGGTTTTCAAGCTGAAAAGCCATTCTTGTGATCGGAGTCCTTATCTCATGTGAAGCACTCGCTGTAAAATCTTTCTGGGACTGAAACACATCATTCAGTCTTACGATCATGGTATTGAAAGACTTTGCCAAAACGCTTACTTCATCATTCGACTGTTGAACCGGAATCTGTTTTGTTAATTGATGGGCGGTAACTTCTGAAATTTCCTGATTCAGGTCTTCCAGAGGGCGCAGGAATTTTTCTACGAAATAATAGCTGAAAAAACCAATCAGAAGGGTACTCATCACATATGCCAAAATCAAAAGATATTTAAGATAGGTCAGTTTTGATTTTCCATTGGTGTCAAAAGCACTGGTAAGGATATAGTAGTTCTCGCCATTAATATTTCGCAAGGCAGCATAAATCTCCGGAACGGTCTTTTCAGTATAGATGATCTTTTTTTTGTCCAGTTCTTTAAGCATGGTAGTATCCCATGTGACATTCCGGTCTTTGATCGTACTATAGATCAGTTCTTTCTTGTCATTGAAAATTAAAATCTTTTCATTCAAAAGAATATTGTCTGAATTCTCATTAAAAAAAATAGGCGCTTCTTCTTCAAAATCTTTAGATCTTGAAATAAAATGAGTGGTAAACTCCAGTCTTTGCCTGAACCTTTCTTTAAACTCATCCCGTCTAAAATCATTGAAAGATAAATAAATGACAGCCATCACCATTCCAAAAAGCAGTGAAAAGGCAATACTGATCGTTAAAGCAATCTTTCTTTTTAAAGACATTTATAATGGACTTAAGTAATATCCAAACCCGGAGCGCGTATGGATCAGTTTTATTTTAAAATCCTTATCAATCTTTTTTCTTAAAAAATTGATATAGACCTCTACCGTATTGGTATTGGTATTAAAATTATGTTCCCACACATGTTCTGTGATCTGCTGTTTAGAAACAGTTCTTCCCTGTGCTTCGGCAAGATAGACCAATAGCTGAAACTCTTTTAAAGTAAGTGTAATCTCATTACCTCCACGGTATACTTTCTGTTCTGTTTTATTGATGATAAGATCGTCAACTCTGATAATATCCTGATCGGAAGCATCAGATGGAGCTTTTCTTCTCAGTAAAGAATTGATTCTTAAAAGCAGTTCTTCAAACTGGAAAGGTTTTACAAGATAATCATCTGCCAGCCTGGTAAAGGCATCCTTTTTATCCGAAATATCTCCATACGCCGAAATAATGATGATAGGTGTATTTTTATCAAAGGAACGGATGGTTTGGCAAACATCCAATCCGTTTATTTTGGGAACATTAATATCCAGCAGATACAAGTCATAGGTATTGTTCTTAATCTGACGAAGAAAAGTTTCTCCATCATAGATTTTATCACAGCTAAAATTATTAGATTCTAAAAATCTGCAAAGTTCTGCGGAAAGAATGAGATCATCTTCTAGTAAAAGAATATTCATCAAAAATATATTTTACACGAATTTAACAAAAATTTTATGATTGCAATTCTAAAGATGATATAAAAAAAATTAAACACCATCCGGATAAGTTGTCAAAGCAGCAGATGAAGTGAATCATAACACTCGTTCTATTTTTCGGCTTTTACTTTTATCACTGAATTTTGGGTAAAAAAAATTCCCGAATAAAATCCGGGAAAATTGAGAGCCAACTACGGGACTTGAACCCGTGACCTCTTCCTTACCAAGGAAGCACTCTACCGCTGAGCTAAGTCGGCATCAAATAAAAAAATCACACTGAATTAGCATGATTTTTTTGAGCGGAAGACGGGGGTCGAACCCGCGACATTCAGCTTGGAAGGCTGACGCTCTACCAACTGAGCTACTTCCGCAATTTTGTTTCCAAAATTATTGGTAAACGCTTTGCAAAACTAAGAATATTTCTTTAATTCTGCAAGTTTTTTTTTAATATAAAAGTGGGGAGAGCAGGATTCGAACCTGCGAAGCCGAAGCAACTGAGTTACAGTCAGTCCCATTTAGCCACTCTGGAATCTCCCCAAAGTTTTTATATTAAAATAGAGCCTCCAGAGGGATTCGAACCCACGACCCCGAGATTACAAATCACGTGCTCTGGCCAACTGAGCTATGGAGGCATTTTAATAATTGAACTGAAACTGATGGAGAAACTCTACTCTATACATTTCAGCTGTTAAAAATATCACTTTTATAAGGTGATTATTTTGAGCGGAAGACGGGGGTCGAACCCGCGACATTCAGCTTGGAAGGCTGACGCTCTACCAACTGAGCTACTTCCGCAATTTTGTTTCCAAAACCATTGGTAAACGCTGTGCAAAACTAAGAATAATTCTTTAATCCTGCAAGTTTTTTTTAATAATATAAATGTGGGGAGAGCAGGATTCGAACCTGCGAAGCCGAAGCAACTGAGTTACAGTCAGTCCCATTTAGCCACTCTGGAATCTCCCCAAAGTTTTATATTAAAATGAGCCTCCAGAGGGATTCGAACCCACGACCCCGAGATTACAAATCACGTGCTCTGGCCAACTGAGCTATGGAGGCAAATTAAAAAGAATTCAAAAGATCGCTGTTCCTTTTTTGCGAGTGCAAATATAGAACGGATTTTTTGAATTCTCAAATTTTTTATGAACTTTTTTTAACTTTTTTTCCTAAGCCATTTCTTTTTTCTTGATTAGTAGCTTTTTAGCTGTATCCACGCATAGATCCAAACTTTCCTCAAAAGTTGCACTTGTCTTCTTAACCACAATATCGTCCCCCGGAACAGCCAAAATAATCTCAGCAGTTTTATTAGCTCTATCGGAGTTATTTTCCACTTTTAAGAAAACCTTGCACTCCTGAATTTTATCATAGAAGGTTCCTAATTTGCTTACTTTTTTTTCAATGTGTGATTCTAGTGGTTCGTGTGGAGTTAAACCAATTGATTGAACTGAAATCTTCATAATTCTTCTTTTTTAGACGCTCGAGGATGAGCTTGATTAAACACTTTTTTCAATTGTTCAATATTAGCATTCGTATAGACTTGAGTACTGGCAAGACTTGAATGCCCTAATATTTTTTTTACTTTGGAGATCTCCGCCCCATTATCCAACACATGAGTAGCAAAGCTATGCCGAAGGATATGAGGACTTTTTTTTTCTTTC
>Ga0207709_10000630_pt1 | contig 28876 bp, 26 predicted proteins | sample KBSM34metaG_FD_184397 | JGI IMG/M metagenome (GOLD analysis project Ga0207709, IMG submission 184397) | Miscanthus rhizosphere microbial communities from Kellogg Biological Station, Michigan, USA - KBS M3-4 metaG (SPAdes) (version 2) | ecosystem: Host-associated > Plants > Roots > Rhizosphere >...
CGTCATTTTTTTTAAAAGTAATTTTGCACGAATCTAAAAACAAAAGTAAAATATGTCAACTTATGTAGTTGTAGGTCTTCAGTACGGAGATGAAGGCAAAGGAAAAATCACGGATGTTTTATCAGCAAAATCGGACTATGTAGTACGTTTCCAGGGTGGAGACAACGCTGGTCACACGGTTTATGTGGGTGATGAAAAATTCGTTCTACACCTTCTTCCTTCAGGAGTTCTTCAATGCAAAGGGAAATGTATCATTGCGAATGGTGTAGTGGTAAACCCTAAGTCTTTCATTAAAGAAGTTGGTCAGATTGAGAGCAAAGGCTTAAGATCAGATCATATCTTTATCAGCAGAAGAGCGCATGTAATTATGCCTTACCACATCCTTTTGGATACTTACCGTGAAGAGGAGCACGGAGGAACTCAGATCGGAACTACCAAAAAAGGAATCGGACCTTGCTACGAAGATAAAATTGCAAGAGTCGGGATCAGAATGGTAGACCTTTTAAATCCTGAAATTTTAAGAGATAAAATTGAGAAGAACTTAAAAGTTAAGAACTCTCTATTTGAAAAATATTACGGAAAACCAACTTTAGACGTTGAAGAAATCTACAACGAATATTTGGAAATCGGAAAGCAGCTTCAGGACAGAATCGTTGATACTGAATTAGAGCTGAACGAAGCGATCAGAGACGGTAAAAATGTGCTGTTTGAAGGAGCTCAGGCGTTAATGCTTGATATCGACTTCGGAACATATCCATACGTTACTTCATCTTCTCCATCTACAGGAGGTGTTTGTACAGGAGCTGGTGTTCCACCAACTTCACTTCAAAACCTGATCGGTGTAGCAAAAGCTTACTGTACAAGAGTAGGAAACGGACCTTTCCCTTCTGAGCTAGATAACGAGCTGGGAGAAAAAATCAGACAGATTGGGGGTGAGTTTGGTGCTACAACAGGTAGACCAAGAAGAACAGGTTGGTTAGACTTGGTTTCTTTAAAGCATGCTTGTATGATTAACGGGATCAATAACCTGGTAATTACGAAATTAGACGTTCTTACAGGAATTGAAAACCTTAAAATCGTTACACATTATAAAACTGAAGACGGAAAAATCATCGATTATTTCACTTCATCAACAGAGAAATTGTACAACTACGAACCTATCTACCAGGATTTACCAGGTTGGGGAGAAGATATTACAAAAGCGAGAAGTTATGATGAACTTCCGGACAATGCTCAGAAATACATCGAGTTTATCGAGAAGTATTTAGGAATCAATGTGTATTTGGTTTCTGTAGGTCCTGAAAGAAGTCAGAACATTATCAGAAAAGAATTATTCTAATATATCTTTAGAAAATATAATAAGAAAGAGACTGCTATTGGCAGTCTCTTTTTGTTGTTGGATAGGTTGTAAACCATGCTGATCACGGGTCAGTATAAGTAAGAAATTTAAAAATAATTTTATATATGCACGATCACGATATATCCGGTCAGTTTTAGAAAAATATTTTTATCAGCCTGCTTTTTACGGTATCTTATATTATTTTACTGATTACCTACAATGGTATTGAATTGAAAAAGATCAGTAACTCACTGCTCATTTTATTTATGGTAGCCAGTGTTGTATTCAATATGGGGGCATTATTTTTTGCCTTTAAGCACTATAGAAAAATCATAGCAATTATTTTCATTATCATCAATTCTCTGGGATTGCTATCCACATTCATTCTTCTCCTGATGATTCTTTCTTAAATAGAATATGTTTGACGGTCGTTTTTAAATATTTACAACAGTTGAAAATGTTAAAATTAAAGATTATCATAATTTTTTTAAAAATTGTGATGTTTTGATAATTTTTTGGCAGATATTTTGATATCGAATTAATGCTTATCGATAAGAATTAATGAATTAATAATGATTAACAGTTTAAATAGATTGTGATGAAACACCTGAACCAAAACCAGGAATTTCGCTTCAACGAAGTTCTTTTTGAGCACCGCAACAAAGAATACGGCGCTTACGCATTAAGAAACGAATCAGATAGAATATTAACCAAAGCACTTTTTGTAGGAGTAAGCCTGTTGGCCGCCGTGTCAATTACTCCGTTTGTAGTCTCTGCAATGCATTCAGATACAATGGTGACTAGAACAACTGATGACGGAAGAAGAATAATCAAGGTTGTTCAAACACCAGAGAAGGATCCACCCGTACACATTGTAAAACCGGCTACTCCGCCTCCTAGTGTAAAAACTTATGATAACAGATTACCGGAACCTAAAGCAGTTGTAAGAAATGAGAAAACAGAGGAGGTAGACAAAGTGAATGCAGTAGCAAGTGTACAGACTTCACAGGGTAAGGAAACGGAAACGACATCGTATGTTGCTCCTATTACTCCTCAGGTTATTGGAGGAGGAACCGGCCCTTCTATCAAAACAGATCCGGTAGTAGAAAAAACAGATCCTAAAAAAATTGAAACAGAGCTGAGTGTAGAGGCAAACTTTATGGGTGGGATAGATTCATTCCGAAATAAGGTCATGAATAACTTTGACAGCTCAGGATTTGACGCAGAAGATGTCATGAAGACTACAATTACCTTTATTGTAGAAATGGATGGAAGTATTTCAGGGATAAAAGCTAATGGAACCAACGCAGATTTTAACAATGAAGCGATAAGAACAATTAAATCAATTTCTAAAAATGGAAAATGGATTCCTGCAAAAAATAAAAAAGGAGAATCCGTAAGAAGTTATTTCAAATTTCCTATCTCAATGAAGTTCGATTAATCGCCACAGAAAACGAATTTTAAATAGTTATCCACAAAGATTTTTTTTTGTGGATAATTTTTTTAATCGTTAAAATGCTTATTAACAGTATTTTAACTCAATTTTGATTTTAGTCATTCATCGAGAGCAAAGAAAAAAGTGTATTTTTGAAACTTAAAGTTCTAATAATGGCAAAAATCATAGGTATTGCTAATCAAAAAGGGGGAGTTGGAAAAACGACCACCGCTGTAAACTTAGCAGCAGCATTAGGAGTATTGGAGAAAAAAATATTAATCATCGACGCTGACCCTCAGGCAAATGCAACGTCTGGGCTGGGAGTAGAAGATGTTCAGTATTCTACCTACAATCTACTGGAGCATAGTGCAGATACAAGAGCCTGTATCAAAAGAACAGCAACTCCGAATCTGGATATTGTTCCGTCACATATTGACCTGGTAGCAGCAGAAATTGAATTGGTAGACAAAGAAGATCGTGAGTACATGCTGAAAAAAGCATTGGCAAGTGTGAGAGATGATTATGACTATATCATCATCGATTGTGCGCCAAGTTTAGGTCTGATCACCGTGAATGCCCTTACCGCTGCAGATTCAGTGATTATCCCTATCCAATGTGAGTATTTTGCATTAGAAGGATTGGGAAAACTTCTGAATACCGTTAAAAATGTTCAGAAGATCCACAATAAAGATCTTGATATAGAAGGTCTTCTTCTGACAATGTACGACAGCAGATTAAGATTATCCAACCAGGTTGTGGAAGAAGTGAATTTACACTTCCCGGAAATGGTTTTTGAAACAATTATCAGCAGAAATGTAAGATTGAGTGAAGCTCCAAGTTTCGGAGAAAGTATCCTTAATTATGATGCTGAAAGTAAAGGAGCCGTTCAGTACATTCAGTTGGCTGAAGAAGTTCTTTTGAAGAACGAGAATTTAATAAAAAATTAAATTAATAATAAATGGACCATAAGTAATGCTGGTCATCACTTATCAAACATCATTTATCAATTATATCTATGAAGGACAAAAAAAGAGCTATGGGACGTGGTTTAGGAGCCATTTTAAGTGCTGAATCCAAAGCGAGTGTCAATTCTGCGACTGATGAGGGAGCAGATAAGTTTGTTGGAAATATTGTAGAAGTAGCACTTGAGGATATCTATCCGAATCCGACACAGCCAAGAACTTATTTTGATGAAAAAGCATTAAATGAACTTGCCCAGTCTATCAAAAACTTAGGAGTAATTCAACCGATTACTTTAAGAAAAGACGGGGAAAAGTTTGAGATCATATCCGGGGAAAGACGTTATAGAGCAACTAAAATTGCAGGCTTAACAACTATTCCGGCCTATATCCGTTTAGTTAATGATCAGGAGCTTCTTGAGATGGCTCTTGTTGAAAATATCCAGAGAGAAGACCTTGATGCTATCGAAATAGCCTTAACTTATCAAAGGCTTTTAGAAGAAATTGGTCTTACTCAGGAAAACCTTAGCCATAGAATCGGGAAGGACAGAAGTACCATTACCAATTCAATCAGATTGTTGAGGTTGAATCCGGATATTCAAAATGCCATTAGAAGTGGTGAGATTTCTGCAGGACATGGCAGAGCGATCATCAGTCTTGAAAATGAAGAAAATCAGCAGATCCTGTTTGATTTGATCATCAAAGAAAAATTAAATGTTCGTCAGGCTGAACAGGCTGCAACAGCATTGAAGAATCCAAAATCTCCGGCAGCCAAAAAAGTAACTGCAGAGCTTTCGAATAATTATAAAAGAGCCCAGAAGACCATTGCTGATATTCTTGACGTAAAAGTAGAAATCAAAGCTTCTGGAAATGGTAAAAAAGGTAAAATTGTTCTGGACTTCAAGAATGAAGAAGAATTGGAATATATTTTGTCCCATATTAAATAATGAAGAAAATATTTTTCACATTTTTCCTGAATCTTACAGTGCTGGCTTATTCACAAGTCAGCCCTATTGATACTGTTCAGATACAAAGTCCTCCGAAAGTAGAAGCGCCCCCTGTTTTAAAACCAGGGAAAACCGAAGCTAAGATCATTGCTGATCTGGAGAAAGCCAATGGACCTACCAAAAAGACATTAAAACTGAACCCTACCAGAGCCGGGCTGTATTCAGCCGTATTCCCGGGATTAGGTCAGTATTACAATAAAAAGTACTGGAAAATTCCCATTGTATGGGGAGCTGTAGGAGCCGGAGTAGGTATTGCGGTATGGAATGACAACCAGTATAAAAAGTACCGTGAATATTATATTGCTAAACTTAACGGTACGCCTAACGAATTTGTAGATACTCATCCGTGGCTGGATAAAAAAGCGTTGGGAAATGTACAGGATAGAGCAAAAAGACAAAGGGATTATGCTATTGCTATTACAGGATTAATTTATATCCTTAATATTGTAGATGCCGTAGTAGATGCCCATCTTTATGAAAGCAGACATGATCCGGATTTATCCTTTAAACCGGCTGTTATCCAGGACCAGTATGGTTATGATCAACCGAAAACAGGATTAAGTTTAAGCTACAGATTTTAATACAGAAAAAGTACACCCATAAAGCCGATATGGCTATTATGGTAAATTATAAAATAAAAATAACAGTATGAGAATAGCATTAGTTGGCTATGGCAAAATGGGAAAGATCATTGATGAGATCGCACAAAAAAGAGGTCATGAAGTAGTGGCCCGCCTTAAGGAAACTCCAACTGCTGAAAATCTTAATCATCCTGATGTTGTCATTGAGTTTTCCCTTCCGGAAGTTGCTTTTGATAACATTAAAGCTTGTCTTGAAAATAAAATTCCTGTGATCTGCGGAACAACAGGATGGCTGGAGAAAAAAGATGAAATAGAAAAATTAGCTGTTGATAACGGAACAGCATTCTTATACGGATCAAACTTTAGTTTAGGAGTGAACCTGTTCTTTGCTTTGAACGAAAAGCTTGCCGATCTTATGAAAAACGTTGATGAATACTCTTGCCAGCTTGAGGAAATTCATCATATCCATAAAAAAGATGCCCCTAGTGGAACAGCTATTTCCATTGCAGAAGGTATTATTAAAAACAATCCGAAATTTGAAGCCTGGAAACTGGAAGAAACTCAGGGAGATCAGCTTGGGATTTTTGCGGTACGTGAAGATGAAGTACCGGGAACCCATAGTGTGTTCTACAGAAGCGAAGTAGATGAAATTGAGATTAAGCATACAGCTTTTAACAGAAACGGTTTTGCATTAGGCGCAGTAGTAGCTGCAGAGTGGATTAAAGACAAGAAAGGGAATTTTGGAATGAAAGACGTTTTAGGGCTTTAATTTGTAACAAATTCTTTAAATTGCGACAAATAACAGAAATGATGAATAGTGAATTGTAAATAGCGGAAAAGCTGTGATCATTTATTACTCATCATTTTATCATTTATATTATCAGAATAGGCAAAAAAATTTATGAATTATTTTTTAACTTATACAGTATATGTTCTCGTTTTATCCATATTAATGGGAATTTCAACATGGAAGCTGTTTAAAAAAATGGGGTACAGTCCCTTATTTGCATTTATACCCTTCTATAATTATTTCATTATCCTTAAAGAAACAAAACATCCGAAATGGTGGGCAATTCTGTCTTATATGCCAATTGTAGGACCCATCATGATGTCTGTTTTTCATCTTTATTTAATGAAAAAGTTCGGGAAAACTCTTTTCAAGGACCAGATCCTTACAGTGATCCTGCCGTTTATCTATATGGCTACGGTGAACTATTCTAAAGATACAGAGCTTGAAGATGAAAATGCCAATGATCTGTTTCTTACAGACGAAGAAAAAAGCGATAAGAAGAAAGATACATTTTTGGGATCGATTACTTTCGCCGTGGTTTTTGCAACCATTATCCACGTTTTTGTAACCCAGCCTTTTGGGATTCCTACAGGTTCCATGGAAAGAACACTATTGGTAGGAGACTTCCTTTTCGTAAATAAATGGAGCTATGGGTACAGACTTCCAATGCGTCCGTTAGCAATACCTTTCCTTCAGGGAACCATTACAGATACAGGAGAGAAAGGGAATCCGAAAGATGACCCAAAATCATACGTAGATGGGGTAAAATTACCTTATACTAGAATTCTGCAGTTCAATAAACCACAAAAAAATGATGTAGTAGTATTCAACTACCCTCGTGACTCTGTGCATACTGCAATAGACAGAAAAGATCCTTATGTAAAGAGATGTGTGGCTACAGCTGGTGATACTTTCGAAATGAGAGCCGGAAGACTTTTTGTCAATGGAAAACCGGAAGTTGTTCTAGGGGACCAGGAAGTACAGCACAGATATATTGTCACTACTGGAAGCCAATTGGATATTCCAGCTTTATACAAAGCATACGGTTTCTTGCCGGTTCAGGAATTACAGCAGAATAACGGAGGGTATCTTTACGCATTCCAGGGTCTTACCGATAAGACGGCTAAAGACATCAAAGAACTTCCTCAGGTAATTGATATGAAGGAAGATGTTTCTGCAAAAGGAGAAGCAGCAGTATATTATAAGGATGAGCTTAAAACAAAAATTGATACTACACAGTCTATTTTCCCAATCAACAAACCTTGGAATGCAGATTGGTATGGACCGGTAAGAATTCCTAAAAAAGGAGATGTCGTAGCGATCAATAACGAAACACTTCCTATGTTCCAATGGATCATTTCAGAATATGAGCACAACAGCTTAGAAAAAAAGAACGGAAAGATCTTTATCAACGGAAAGGAAACCAACCAATATACTATTCAGCAGGATTATTATATGATGGTAGGGGATAACAGAGATGCTTCGTTAGACGCAAGATTCTTTGGTTTCGTTCCGGAAGAAAATATTGTTGGAAAACCAATGTTTACATGGATGAGCCTTCAGGGAGCTTTCTCAGACAGCAGCTCTACCTATCAGGCGCCATTCAAGGTTCGTTGGGATAGAATGTTTAAAGCAACCAATACAGGAGAAGCCAATAAAACTTCATACTGGTGGATTGCAGCAATGATTTTAATATTATTCTTCGGTTGGGAATATTTCGTGAAATTATTCAGAAAGAACAAAACTGAAGACGAGTTATAAATAAAATTAAACTTAAAATAGAATGAAGTATTTGAAAAAATACTTCATTTTTGCATTATGAATATGAAGAATGTTTTATTGCCGGTATTTTATCTGCCACCGGTGTCATGGTTTTCAGTATTGTTAAACACTGAAAATGAAATTGTATTTGAACAGTTTGAAAATTTTCCAAAGCAAACGTATAGAAACAGAGCCAATATTTATGGGGCTAATGGAAAACTTTCACTGATTATCCCAATGAACCATAATGGGAAAAGAGAAATGAAAGATATGGAGATCTCCTACAGGGAGGATTTTAGAAGTCTTCACTGGAAGTCCATCAAAACGGCATATCAAAGTTCTCCCTATTTTGAATACTATGAAGATAAACTGAGGAAAATATTTGATCTGAAAGAAAAATTCCTTCTTGATTTTAACCTTAAAGGGTTAGAAGTGATCCAACAGATACTTAAAACAGAAAAGGCATACTCTTTGAATGAAGAATATATCAAAAATCCTGAAAGTATTAATTTCAGAGAAAAGTTTTCGGCAAAACATCCTTCTGAATTTGAAATGGAGGAATATTATCAAACCTTTTCAGATAAATTCGGGTTTTTGGAAGATTTATCGATTCTGGATCTTATTTGTAACAAAGGACCGGAATCTCTTACCTATATAAAGAATATTAAACAATCGTATTAAGTTGTATTTAATATGAATTCCTATTAAGGAAATTTCGTGGCAAATAAGCTAAATGAAGATGACGATTGTATGATTTTAGAAAAAAATAAATATCAACATATGAAAAAGGTATTATTAGCTGCTGTTTTTTTTGCAGGTTTTAGTTTCTCTTATGCACAGGAGTCTAGCGCTAAAAGCATCGACCCGAAAGAAGATAAAGATCTGATGACATGGTATCATAAAGATTTTTCCACTTCAAAAGTATATGGTGTCAATACGGCAAACGCCTATCAATATTTAGAGTCTAAAGGTTTGAAACCCAAAACTGTTGTAGTGGGGGTTTTAGACAGTGGGGTACAGGTTGATCACCCGGGATTGGTAAAAAACCTATGGTCAAATCCTAATGAAGTTCCTGGTAACGGGAAAGATGATGACGGAAACGGATATATTGACGATGTACACGGATGGAACTTTATCGGAGGCAAGAATGGTGATGTAGATATTGACAATATGGAAGTAACAAGAGTTGTTGCCAAATATAAGCCGCTTTTTGAAGGGGATGATTCTACAAAAAATAAAGCCAATCAGGCTAAGATGCCGGAAGACTTTGCTATGTATATGAAAGCTAAAGAGCTTTTCACTAAAAAAAGTATAGAGGCAAAACAGAATTTCCAGACGTATTCTATGATCAATGAGCTGGTCCCGAATATGGTCAAATTACTGGGTGGAAAAGCCGTGACAGCAGAAACTATTTCAGCGATCAAAGCACCTACTGAACAGAAAGATGCAATCGCGTTTCAGGTTTTAGGGCAGGTGTCTCAAAGCCCGGAATTCAAAGGGAAATCTTCTGCAGAATTTGAGAAGCTGATCAAAGAACAGATGAAAGAAGCTATTGATTATTATGCTCCACAATCCAAGCAATATGATCTTAGCTATGATACAAGAAAAGAAATCGTAGGAGACAACTATGATGACTATTCAGAAAAAAAATACGGTAACAACCATTATGAAGGTCCTGACGCAGAGCATGGAACTCACGTAGCGGGAATTATTGCCGGTCTTCCACAGGGGAATGTCATTCAGTATGGTGTTGCTTCCAAAGTAGCAAAGATCATGTCTGTAAGAACCGTTCCAAATGGAGACGAAAGAGATAAAGACGTTGCCAATGCCATAAGATATGCTGTAGATAATGGGGCTAAAGTTTTAAATATGAGCTTTGGAAAACCTGTTTCTCCGGGTAAAAATGTAGTTTGGGATGCCTTTAAATATGCTGAAGATAAAGGCGTACTCCTGGTAAAAGCTGCCGGTAACGAAAATGAAGATGTAGCAGAACACCTGGCTTTTCCTACCAATTTTAAAAATGTTGCTGATGAAAAACCATTCGTAAGCAATGTTCTTGTGGTGGGAGCGAGTACCAATAAGAATAGTGCATTGAGAGCAAGCTTCTCAAACTATAATAAAAAAATGGTCAATGTTTTTGCTCCGGGAGAGGAAATCTATTCTACCGTTCCTAAAAACGAATATAAGTACCTTCAGGGAACTTCTATGGCTTCACCGGTTGTAGCGGGAGCTGCAGCTATTTTATTAGCTTATATGCCAGACCTTAAACCTTATCAGGTTATTGAAGCACTTGTAAAAAGCAGTAACCCTAATACAGAAAACGGGTTTGCTGATTATTCTCAGGCAGGAGGTGTTATTGATGTGAAGAAAGCTGCAGAATATGCGTACACCAACTTCTATAACGGTAAATCATCAACTAAAATTAAGCCTTCGAAATCCGTAAAAAAGACTGTTAAAAAATAGTTTATCTACCTGTATTTAAGGCTAAACCATAAAAGGTCCGAAATTTTCGGACTTTTTTTATTTTTTATTTTCAATTTTGGCACGGTTTTTTGTAACTTTATACTAACAAAATAATAAACAACAAAATGAAAAAGTTACTACTTGCAGGGATGTTAGGAACATCCATTTTTGCAGTGTCTTGTTCCTCAGTGAATAAAGCAGCTACAGCTCAGAATCAAAAGGGAGATTTCCTTAAGATGAAAGGAGATTGGCAGATTGTTAGCGTAAATTACGATAAAGGATACAAAATTAAGCCTTTCGATGAAGGAGCAGACGCTCAGTGTTTCGTAGGAAGTCACTGGAGACTGATTCCTAATAACTGGACGGGAGCTTACACCCTAAACGGTGGTGGAAATTGCCCGGCTGTGACACAACCTATCAAGTTTGAAGTGAAAAACGGTAACACGTTTATGTTTAAAAAAATTGCTGCAGGTACCAAAGCAAAACAAAATACAGCTGGATATACGCTGACATTAGTAAGCCAGACTACAGATCAGTTTTCTCTTGAACAGGATGTTCCGTTTGACGGAGAAAATGTAAAAGTTGTTTACAACTTCGAAAGAGCTGGAATGAAATAATTTATCAACATAAAAGATCAAAAAAAAATGAAATTTAATAAAACATACGTAGGAGCCCTTTTTTTATCATCAGCTTTGTTATTGACAAGTTGTGAAGCGGTTCAGAATTCAAACCACCAACAGAGAGGTACAGCAGTAGGTGTTGCATCAGGAGCTGTATTGGGAGGTATCTTAGGTAACAATGTAGGTAAAGGAGGAAATGGAGCGATTGGTGCCGTATTAGGTGGTATTATCGGTGGAGTTGCAGGTAACGTTATCGGTAACAAAATGGATAAGCAGGCTAAAGATATTAAAGAAACTTTACCAGGAGCTCAGGTTGAAAGAGTAGGAGATGGTATTAAAGTAACGATGAATGAAAGTATCGTAAACTTTGCTTTCGACTCTTCAAATCTTACTTCTGTAGCACAAACCAACCTGGATAAACTAGCTAAAGTATTAGCGGATAACCCGGATACAAACATCAATATCTACGGACATACAGACAGCGTAGGTAAAGATGCGTACAACGTGGCACTTTCTCAAAGAAGAGCTGATGCTGTAAAAGCTTATTTATCTGGAAAAGGAATTGCAAACAGCAGAATGTTCACAAAAGGTGAAGGTAAAAATATGCCTGTTGCCAGCAATGATACTGACGAAGGAAGAGCTAAAAACAGAAGAGTGGAATTTGCCATTACTGCCAATGAAAAAATGATTAATGATGCCAAACAAGGGCAATAATTAATTTAACATATAAATATTTTCGTAAAAGACCGCCCCGGCGGTTTTTTTTGTATTTTTATGCTGTCAATTTTGAATTTGTTATTTTTGTATTTGAAACAACATAAATGAAGAAATATCTTAAACTGCTCCGTGTGGAGCAATGGGTGAAAAACCTTTTTGTATTTGTCCCTCTGTTTTTCTCAGGTAATATTACCAATATAGACCTGCTCTCTAAAAGTATCTTTGCCTTTGTTATTTTCTCATTAGCAGCCAGCGTTGTTTATATTCTGAATGATTATAATGATATTGAAGCAGACAGAAAGCATCCTGAAAAGAGAAGAAGACCGCTGGCAAGTGGAGCGATCTCAAAATCAAAAGCTATAGGAATTCTTATAGGGTTGGTGATTATAGATATCGCCCTTGTATTCTTTGCGCAGTTTTATTTTCATGAGCATTTATGGAAATTCGGAGCCATCATCAGTTTTTATGTGGTGATGAACCTTGCGTATACATTCAGACTGAAACATGTTCCTATCATTGATATTTTTATTATTGCAATAGGATTTGTACTGCGGGTTTTAGCCGGTGGTTATATTACAGGAATCAGTATTTCACAATGGGCTATTTTATTAACGTTTGTACTGGCATTGGTATTAGCGATCGGAAAGAGAAGAGGAGAGCTTATCAATGCTCAGGTTTCCGGAAAGACAAGAAAAGCGTTGGATGGATATAACGTCCAGTTTGCAGATATTGCACTGTCTATTTCCATTACATTGGCCATTGTATGTTATCTGATGTTTACCCTTTCACCGGAAGTGCAGGCAAGGTTTCATGAAAGAGTATTTTATACGGTTATTTTTGTCGTATTCGCCCTTTTGAGATATCTTCAGCAAACACTGGTGTACAACAGAACAGAATCTCCAACCAAAATTGTCTATAGAGACCGTTATATACAGGTAACCTTATTACTTTGGGTTGCTACATTTTTAATTCAAATTTACTTTAAGAAATGAAGCCGAATTTCACACAGAAGGTTACAAACTGGGGAAATTTCCCGGTAGTAGAAAAAGAGATGAGATCTGAGGACAGCTTCAAAAAAATAAAGAAGTTTGTTCTTGATCATAATGAGGTTATCGCAAGAGGTAATGGAAGATGCTATGGAGATGCTTCATTGGGGGAAACCATTTTTTCTACCAAAAAATTAAATAAATTCATCAGTTTTGACCGTTTAAACGGAGTGATAGAATGCGAATCCGGGGTATTGCTTTCAGATGTACTTGAAATAGCAGTGCCACAGGGATATTTTCTTTATGTCACACCGGGAACAAAATTTATTTCAGTAGGAGGAGCCATCGCTTCCGATGTTCATGGTAAGAATCACCATGCAGAAGGTTGTTTTTCAGAATATGTCATAGAGTTTAAACTGATGACTGAAAATGGAGAAATTATTACCTGTTCCAGAGAAGAGAATTCAGAGAAATTTTGGGCAACGATTGGAGGAATGGGACTTACCGGAATTATTCTCACTGCAAAATTTAAGCTTAAAAATATAGAATCCGCCTACATCCGTCAGGAAAGCATTAAAGCCGATAATCTGGATGAAATTTTCAGACTGTTTGAGGAAAGTGAAAACTGGACGTATACGGTAGCATGGATCGACTGTCTTCAAAAGGGGAAAAATATCGGCAGAAGTATTCTCATGAGAGGAGAACATGCTTTTCAGCATGAGCTTCCCCAGAATTTGGCGAAAACACCCCTCAGATTAAAGAAAAAACTACAGCCTACCGTTCCTTTTTACTTTCCGGGATTTGTATTGAATGCCCTGACAGTGAAAATTTTCAATTGGCTATATTATAAAAAACAATCCAAGAAGGAGGTCAAAAATTTTATTGATTATGAGACGTTTTTTTATCCGTTAGATGCCATTAATGATTGGAATAAAATCTATGGAAAATCCGGTTTCATTCAGTATCAGATGGTTATTCCTAAGGAAGCAGGAAAAGAAGGGATGAAAAGAATCCTTGAAACGATTGCTAAAAGTGGCAACGGGTCATTTCTGGCTGTATTAAAGCTTTTTGGAAAGAATAATCCGGAAGCTTATAATTCATTTCCTGTAGAAGGCTATACACTGGCTCTGGATTTCAAAGTGAATTCAAAACTGAAAAAACTGGTAGATCAGCTGGACAGCATCGTTCAGGAGTTTGGAGGAAGAATTTACCTTACCAAAGACAGTATGAGCAGATCATCACTGACCAACTACCTGAAAAATATTAGAAACTCTAAATTTGTGTCTTTACAGCACAAAAGAATCTTAAATAACAACTCATAATGATAGTTCTGGGAAGTACATCTGAGGTGGCACAGGCTTTTGTGGAAAAAGCACTTCAGGAAGGCGAAAAGTTTGAAAAAATATATCTTTTTACCTCAAATAAAGAAACTACAGAAAGATTTGCAAGACATATAGATGTCAAATTTCTGCAACAGTCTGAAGTTGTTGAATTGGATCTGATGAAAGAAATTGATTATAATAGATTTGATAATATCAATTCAAATGTATTATTTTGTGCTGTGGGATATTTGGGGGAAGTAACAGAAGAAGGGCTTTATGATAACAAAAATACAGAACGTATTATCGGGATCAATTATTCTAAGCTTATTCCTGTAATGAACTATTTTGCTCATAAATTTGAAAACAGAAGATCGGGAACCATTATCGGGCTTTCATCCGTAGCCGGAGACAGAGGAAGGCAGAGTAATTTTATCTATGGAAGTGCAAAAGCTGCTTTTACAGCTTATTTAAGCGGTCTGAGGAATTACCTTTTTGATAAAAAAGTACATGTCCTGACGGTAAAACCCGGATTTATGGCTACCAAAATGACAGAAGGCCTGCCTTTAAATCCTAAGCTGACAGCAAGTCCCAAGCAAGCTGCCGCCTGTATTTATAAAGCATTCAAAAAGCAAAATAACGTGGCATATGTTTTGCCGATTTGGAGTATTATCATGATGATTATCAGGAATATCCCTGAATTTATATTTAAAAAATTAAAGCTTTAAAAAAATGAAAAAATTGTATTGTTTTGATTTTGACGGAACTTTGACGTATAAGGATACCATGTTTATGTATCTCAAGTTTTACGATTCTACAAAGTACAGAATACAATTTTTAAAGCATGTTCCTCTTTTTATTTTACTGAAACTGAAACTTGCTGAAACCGAAAAGGTGAAAAAAAGTTTTATAGGATCTATTCTGAAAGGACAGACCCAGGAAAAAATAGAGATGAAATCTAAGCAGTTTTTTGAGCATCATTACCCTCAGATTGTTAGGGAAAATGCCCTCGACTTTATAAAAAATATCGATAGGAATAATATACAGAGTTTATTGGTCACAGCTTCTTTGGATATCTGGGTAAAACCTTTTGCTGAAGAATTGAAAATGCAGCTTGTTTCTACACGGGCAGAGTTTAAAAACGGAGTTTTCACAGGAAATTTTATCGGTAAAAACTGTAATGGAAAAGAAAAACTGGTAAGAATAAAAGAAGAAATAAACGATTCCAGATACGATAAAATTATTGCATTTGGTGATACTTCCGGAGATCGGCCAATGTTGAAATGGGCAAATGAGGGACATTACCAATTTTTTCATTAATTTTGGATGATAAAAGTGTAAAAAATGAAAAGGCTGTTAACTGTATGTGCTGCAATGCTCGTGAGCTGCGCAAATACACCATCCCAAAAGGCTTCAGGTATGCAGAAAAGCGTAGAAATTCTCGTTTCTGAGTCTCAGGGAGGCACAGACCAGGCTGGTTTCAGAATAATTAAAGACGAAAAAGATTTTCAGAACAGCATCAAAGAGAGCCTGGGTGTTGCAGATATGGAAAAAGAATCCGCTATTAATTACCCGAAATTTCCAAAAAATAAGAAAATTGTTCTCTATAACCTGGGAAGCTTCAGGTCAGGAAGTCACAGAATTACAGAGATTAAATCGGTGTCTGTAAGCAACAATATCCTTTATGTAGAAGTTCCTGCCGGAGAACCTTCCGGTGGAATGGAAATTCAGGTGATTTCTAGCCCATGGTTTGTTTTTGCAGTTCCTTCAGATTACCAATTTAACTCCGTAGAATTAAAATATTCAAAATAATAATGGATAAAATATATTTAGATAATGCCGCAACCACTCCTCTTGCAGAAGAAGTAATAGATGCAATGGTTGGTACGATGAAGATGAATTTCGGAAATCCATCTTCCACTCACAGCTTTGGCCAGGAAGCAAAAATACTTATTGAAAATGTAAGAAGGCAGGTTGCAGACTATCTTCATGTAAGTCCTGCTGAGATCATTTTCACATCATGTGGAACGGAATCAAACAATATGATCATTAAATCCAGCGTAGAACACCTTGGAGTAGAAAGGATCATCAGTTCTCCTTTGGAACACAAATGTGTCTCTGAAAGTATTCTGGATATGAAAAGCAGAAAAGGAGTAGAAGTAAACTATATCCGTCCCAACGAGAAAGGAGATATTGACCTTTCTAAATTAGAAGAATTATTACAATCCTCAGATAAAAAAACGTTGGTAAGCTTAATGCATGCCAACAACGAAATAGGAAATATCATCAACCTTAAAAAGGTGGCGCAGCTATGCAAAGAATATAATGCGCTGTTCCATTCCGATACGGTACAGACCATGGCTCATATGAACCTTGATCTTTCTGATATTCCGGTAGACTTTGCTTCATGCAGTGCCCATAAGTTTCATGGACCTAAAGGTTCAGGTTTTGCCTTTATCAGAAAAGCAACAGGACTAAAAGGAATCATTACCGGAGGACCTCAGGAAAGAAGTCTTAGAGCAGGGACGGAAAATGTGTGCGGTATTGTAGGTCTTGGTAAAGCATTAGAGCTTTCTCTGAATCATATGGAAGAATATACAAGCCATATGCAGGAAATAAAAGATTATGCTATAGAAAGACTTTCAGCAGAAATAGAAGGGATTAAATTCAACGGAAGAAGTGCTGAAAAAGAAAATAGCCTTTACACCGTATTAAGTGCATTATTGCCTTATAAAAATCCATTGATAGGTCTTCAGCTGGATATGAAAGGAATTGCCATTTCTCAGGGTAGTGCGTGCTCTTCCGGAGCATCCAAGCCATCAATGGTAATGATGATGGTGCTTTCTGAGGATGAAATGGATCATTGTACACCATTACGTATCTCTTTCAGCCATATGACAACAAAAGCAGAGATCGATGCTTTAGTAATGGCCTTAAAGGAAATTTCAAGTGACTACGCTATAGAAAAAACTAATGTTGAGCATAGATAGTCTTATGATGTAAAAATCGTAATTTTGAACATTCAATAGAAGAATTGAACTAGAATATAATATTAATTAAAATAAAAGAAACAAAATGGCTTTAGAAATTACGGACAGCTCATTTCAGGATACGGTTTTAAAATCTGATAAACCAGTATTAGTAGACTTCTGGGCAGTATGGTGTGGACCATGCAGAACGTTGGGACCAATCATCGAAGAAGTAGCATCAGACTTTGAAGGAAAAGCAGTAGTAGGAAAAGTGGATGTAGACAACAACCAGGAGATTTCAATGCAATATGGAATCAGAAATATCCCTACAGTTCTTATTTTTAAGAACGGTGAAGTAGTAGACAAATTAGTAGGTGTTACTCCAAAAGAGGTAATCGCTGAGAAATTAAGCGCACACTTATAAAAAAAATAAGTTTGATAATGAATGCCTTCCAGTATTGGAAGGTATTTTTTTGAAAATAATTTGCAGTTAACAAAAAAAGGTGTAATTTTGCAACCACGAAAAAGAAACGACGTTCTTACACAAAAATGATCCGGTAGTTCAGCTGGTTAGAATGCCGCCCTGTCACGGCGGAGGTCGCGGGTTCGAATCCCGTCCGGATCGCAAAAGTTTATCAATTACTTTTAAAAAAATTGATCCGGTAGTTCAGCTGGTTAGAATGCCGCCCTGTCACGGCGGAGGTCGCGGGTTCGAATCCCGTCCGGATCGCAGAAGTTTTATCAATTTCTTTTAAAAAAATTGATCCGGTAGTTCAGCTGGTTAGAATGCCGCCCTGTCACGGCGGAGGTCGCGGGTTCCGAATCCCGTCCGGATCGCAACTCAATTAAAAAACCTGTAAGTATTTACAGGTTTTTTTGTTTTCTGAGAGATCATTTAAAAAAGCCGGTTCTGTTTTCAGAACCGGCTTTACTATTATTTGCAGGAAGTGTTGACGGGATTGTTCATATAATCCTTTTCCTGAGGTGGATGTACATAATAAGGGGTGCCGTATGTATTTCCGGGGCGGAAGAAATCGGTGGAGATAACCTGGGCACCACTGCTGAAGGCTGCTTTAGCCCGTGAAGTATCATTGATCTTTGCCTCATAAGTTTCAATGTCTGACCTTGTTCTTACCATAAAGCCCTGCTTTACCAGATCCTGTATTTCTTTTTGTCTTATAATGGCATTATCCCGAAGAATAAAACCGGCAAAAGCATCATCAGGTTCACTGCTGAGAAACATGATTCTGTCTTTCAGTGAGCCATTGATAAGATAAGGATTGTTTTTAGAGGATAAAGTTCCGGCACTTCCTGGAAGCAGCATAAAGATAAATTTATCCTGAGCTTCTTTAAGCTTTGGCCAGTTATGGTGCGTTACAGCCTCTTTTAATGTTGAATACTTACCCTGAACCTCTTTGGGAGTAATGATTTTATCTTTTCCAAGGTACTTTATGATTTCTTCATCCAGCTCATCGTATGCTTTTTTATCAAAAGGTAAAACTTTCGTGCTTTTTTCAAAAATAGGGAATCCTGAATCTTTTGCCTCTATCATCATAAAGATAGGGCTATGTCCCGGATGTTTGTCAGACCACTGACGAAGGGTTGTGAGGGCATCTTTTAAAGTGGGATAATGCGATCTGAAATCTATATCCGCCATATGCAGTACTTTGAAACCAGGCTGGTCCAGGCCTTTTGTATTCATAGGCGCCAAATCAGTTATTCCCTTTGCCTGTAAAATCTGATAGGTAGCAGGATTGCTGAAACGTTTCCCCTCCGGATCATAATAAACATCTATTTCCAGGCCCCGGAGATTGGCATTGAGCTGTTCTGTAAAATCAGGATGGTTGTAATTCAATCCCTCTTTCAGATCCATTCCGTAAGGATGGTATTCTTTGAATTTAGCTTTTTGCTCTTCAGACATGCTGCTGCTGTATTTCTGCATCATACCGTTAATGATTGGAGTAACCAATTCCAATACCCTTGGGTCTGCCGGCTGGGCATATGAATTGTGAGTTCCTACAACCTGAAGTTGATTGATCTTTATATTCTGGCATTTATCCTGTGCCTGTATTAATGCTGCCATACAACATGCAGCTCCATATATATACTTTTTCATATGAATAAATAATTTTGATTAAAAATTGAAATTGAAACCCATCTGTCCACGCATCCCCGAATAAGAAATATTTTCTACACGATCCTTTACTCCCATATAGTAGCGGTTGGGTTCATTGAAAACATTATTAAGCTCTATAAACAGGCGTATTCTCTTTGTAATACTATATGAGGTGGAAATATCCACAGTGAAGTTTTTATCAAAGTACTGATAGTGATCTGCGCCTGCAGCCGCCCTGATCTCACTTACATAATTCCCTTTATAATTTCCGGCAAGACGAAGCATTAATTTATTGGTTTCATAAAACAGTATCGTATTGAAAATATGTTTTGCCTGATTGGGAATAGTGGTAGACATCGTACCGGTCTGTTTACCGTTTTCATAGACAGGCATATCCATTTTAGAGGAGATATAAGTATAGTTGCCTTCAAAACCTATATTCTTTAAAAAACCCGGCAGATTTTCAAAACGTTTGGAGATCCCAAACTCAAAACCGAAGAGTTGAGCGCCTTCCAGGTTTTTAGGGGCAGTAAAAGTATAAGACCTTCCGGCAATCTCTGTAACGGACTGATCTTTATAGATAAGATTGGTGATATCTTTATAAAAAACGCCTGCTGTAATAAGATCCAGTTTACCGAAGTAGTTTTCAAACATGATATCAAAATTGTTCGAAAAGGTAGGGTCCAGTTTGGTATTTCCCTGGGTGATCGTATTGGTGATATCATTTACGATTGTTCCCGGGTTCAGATCATTGAAATCAGGTCTTGCGAAGGAGCGCGTATAGGCGAGTCTCAGGATGCGGTCACTGTTGATATTCCATTTCATATTGACCATGGGAAGCAGTACATTATATGTTTTATTATCTTTAATATCTACTGCCCTGGCATTTTGATCAGAGGTTACCTTTTTGCCCCAGAATGTAATAGCATTGTATTCATTTCTGAATCCTCCCAATACCTGCAGCTGATCAGTAATTTTCCAGGTTCCCATCAGGTAGGCTGCCCATACGTTTTCAGTGCCTCTGTAGGAGCTCGTAATATTGGAGCTGCTGTCTTTGGTATTGACCTGCATTAATCCTAAACTGTTTTGGGTACCGGTCGTATACATTTGGTCAATTTGCGCGTTGGTGATCTGATCAATGATCACTGAGTTATATGGATTACCAAGAGGATTCATGAAACCTCCTCTGTAGGGGAATCCTTCGCGTTCCAGCTGGCTTAGGTAAGTAACCGGTGCTCCGGGAATCCCCAGGGATGATTTGGGCATCCAGACCAGTAAAGAACTGTTGACTACTTTTTCTTTATTATTATATTTTGTTCCCCATTTAAGCTCAAATCTGTCTGATACTTTATATTTTAAATCAATTTGCCCCCGGAGGTCTGTTTCACTGTTATGATTCTGGCTGAGGATAATCTGGTTTAATCTTAGCTTATCTGCGGCTATACTCTGCAGGGTATAAGGCAGCGTATAAGCTCCTGTATCTCCAACGCCGTCAGGAGCATCCATCGCATTATACTTTCTTCCGTCTGCAGACAGATTTCCGTAGGTCATAGGCTGTATGAAATTGACCATAGGATAGCCTCTTTCATCCTGAGAAAGATTCGAAGGTGAGTTAAATTTGAATTCCGAACGTGCTTTGGATAATGACCAATTGACTTCCATACGCTGTCCTACCTGGTGGTTACCCCCCAGCTGCATAGAATACAGATCGGTAAGATAATCTGCATGACGGGCCTGAAGCATTACATTTTTACTGTCGAAATTAAAATAGGTTTCCCGTACGGACTGCCCATCTTTATACTGACTGTACAATCCTTTAACATATAATTTATTCCTGCTGTCGATCTCATAATCCAATCCTAGATTGAATCCCAACGTTCTTCTGTTGGCCTGATAATCCCGTAACTGTAACTGATTGATCGAGTAGGAAGCTGTTTTGTCCTTGTTTCCGTAATTGAAAATATTCCTCATCTGATCTATGGCAGTAGAGCGCTCCCAGATGACCGCTGAGGTAATAAATTTCAGTTTATCAGTAATTTTATTTCCGTAGACTACTGATGTATTGTAGGTCGGGGCTTTGGACATATTAACGTAGCCGGAAGCCATGCTTATTGCCAGGGTTTCTTTATTAGGAGAGGTTTTGGTGATAAAATCTACATTTCCACCAATGGCATCACCATCCAGATCAGGAGTCAGCGCTTTAGATAAACGTACATTCTGAATGAGCTCTGACGGAAAGATATCCATTTGGACTCCTCTGTTGGCATTATCACCACTGGCACTTGGCATTCTATTGCCATTCAGGGTAGAGGCAGTCCATTGTACCGGTGTTCCCCTTACCGCTACGAAGCGTCCTTCGCCCATATCCCGTTCAATAGATACTCCCTGCATACGCTGTACGGCGTCTGCTGCATTACGGTCAGGAAGTTTTCCTATTGCATCAGCGGAAAGAACCTCTGTAATCGTATTGGAGTTTTTCTTCATCGTGATAGCCCTGGCCTGTGATGCTTTGTATACACTGGTAACAATCACTTCCTGAAGACTGTTTTCTTTAGGTTTTGCCCCCAATCTGATTAATCCGAGATCAGTTTCCTTTTTATCTGCGACGGAGAAAGGAATATACAGCCTTTCATATCCCTTGTATTCGACAACAAGTTTATAAGTGCCATCATACACATTATTAAGAACAAAGGAACCATCCGTATTGGAGGTAACCTTTTCCCCGGTATTTTCAATATAGACCAGGGCATTGGGAAGGTTTCCCTCACTGTCCACTACAATACCATGAATGGTTGTCTGTGCAAAGGCTAAAGGCCCAAGTAGAAAAAATGCTGCTTTTGTTAAAAAAAGTCTTTTGCGTGCCATCTCTGTAAAAATTTCATGCAAAGATGTAAGGTCATTAAAAAGTTTTAGTTCATTTAAATTTTATGCAACTTCTTTCATTGAGTTCGAGGTGAACTGTATTGTAAATCAATATTTTACCAATATTAAATTATTGTAACTAATGAACGAGCTGGGAGGGGAGACAGTCAAATTCCTTTTTGAAGTATTTATAAAAAGTAGACTTGGATTTAAAACCACACTGAAAGGCAATATCAATAACACTGGCAGAAGGATCTTCTGATAAAATCTGTTTAAAATGATAAATACGGTTTCTATTGGTATATTCGTGAAAGTTGGAATGAAGATGCTTGTTGAAAGTAATACTTAGGTCTGCTTTATTTATTTTCAGATGGCTGGAAAGCTGATCCAGGGTGAATTCTTCATCCAGATAAATGTGACTGTCCTGATAAAAGGAAGTAATGGCATTTTGTACGGTAATGAAGTCTATTTTTGAAAGATCTTTATATTGATACGTTTCTTTTGGAACAGGAAGAGAATAGGTATTTTGCGGCTCTTCTTTCAGGTTGTTTTGATAGGTTACCATATACACGTACAGAATCCAGCCAAATTGAATAAGAAATAAAAGGCTGTAAATCTTTTGATAGACCAATGTATTTAACCCCAGCTGATAAACAGCCCAGAAAACCAATACTCCCATTAAAACATAGCAGGCTAAGTACCGGAAATTTCTGGCCAGAGGATGAGTACTGCTGTGGCGATGCTTTATTAAAAGATAAATGCATACAGAAAGACTGGCTACCCAATAATAACTATAATAAATGAAATAGGATTTATAGGATTGAATAGCGATATCTGCCCAGGAAAGGCCGAAAATTTTTGCAGAAAGAGCAATCGCATGATGAATAACAACCAGAGTTAAGGGAATAATCAGATATTTGAGTTTATCCCGCCATCTGGCATTGATTAAATAGGTGGTAATGTATAAGAAAATAAGCCCTTTAAAAACACGGAGGCTTCCCGGTATTTCATACAGTACGGATTCATATCCAAACTTCTGAATAATGAAATATTCATATCCCATATCCAGGGTTACTACCACAATATATAATAGCAACATATTCAGTACAGATTCTCGGTTTCTGATAAGAGAGATTAATAGGGTAAGGGTGATAAGTGCCTGTAGTACAACTACCATAATGATGTATAACATGATAACTGATATTTTGTCAAAATTATAGATAATATGGGCACAGCATCTTTAACAAATTATTAAATATCAGTATTGATAAAGCAGCAAATTTTTATAATCTAAATGATTGAGGTTAAAGTATTCTAGTTTTTTTCTCCCACATTGCCTTTCCCAGTTTGGGTTTTCTCCTTTATCATAATGTTTGATAAGATATTTTTGCGATATTGTAGGCTTCCCAGCGGGCTGTTGATCACAAAAAAATACTGTCTGGTAAGACAGTAATAGAGATTAATCAGTAATAAAGTGTTCTGATTTTTGAAGGCTGCTATAATTCGGCCGTTGTTTTATAATATTTTCAGTCTGAATAATCCTCCATTATCCGAGGCGATTACGATAAAAACTTCATTGTTGAAATCTACTTTTTACGATGACCGAATTGTTTTGGCAGCTTCTTTATATCATGGTTATTGATAACAGTAAAGGAGTTTATTGATAGCTTCTTTAAAGCTGGTTTCAAACCCATCTTGCGACGATCTTCCAAAAAGGCACAATCATGAAAATCTTTTCGCAAAAGTAAATCACGGTATTTTGAAAACTGCTACACTTTTGTGTAGATTTGTGGTATCGAAGCTAAAACTACTCTTTTGTGTAGTGTACAGATTGATATTTTAAACCTATGGAAGAAATTAATAGATTTTTTAATGATAAAAACGAAGTCAGTAAAGATGCAGACATCGACTTCAGCCAGTCCGGAGATTATCTGGAGGCTGTAAAAGCACTGGCAAGAACCACTTATCAAAGTTTATACGTTATTAATTATCAGACGAAAGCATTTGAATATGTTTCTGAAAATCCTCTCTTCCTGTGTGGGAAAAGCTCCGAGGAAGTAAAGGAGCTGGGCTATGCTTTTTATTTTCAGAATGTAAAACCTGAAGATGTAGAGATGCTGATCAAGATCAATAAAGCAGGATTTGATTTTTATGAAACCATTCCTGTAGATGAAAGGAAACTATATTCAATCTCTTACGACTTTTATCTTATCAACGGTAAAAAGAACCTTATTCTTGTCAATCACAAGCTTACCCCGATGTTTCTTACCGAAGAAGGGCAGGTGTGGAAAGCTTTATGCATCGTTTCGCTTTCCAATAGCAGCGCTTCGGGAAATGTTGTCCTTAGCAAAGAAGGATCAGATACCCTATTGAAGTATGATTATGTAACAGATGTCTGGGAAAAAAGTGAAAAAATAAAGCTTTCCTCCAGGGAATATGAAATTTTAAGTCTATACGCGAGTGGTTTGACGATCAACGAGATATCTGAAAAACTTTTCATTACTGCCGATACTGTGAAGTTTCACCGAAAAAAACTTTTTGAAAAAATTGGGGTAAATAATATTGCCGAAGCGTTAACTTATGCTAAAACCAATAAATTGTTGTAAAGAATCTACTTTATTACCGTTTTTTTACGGTATTTTCCATAATGTCTTTTGTGATTCGATTTTAGGTCTGATATTTGTACTGGGTAGCCAAACTAAGTGACCTAATTTATTTATGAAGAACATGTCTGTGAAAAAATTATTTCTATACGCATGCTTATGCGCAGTATTTCTTGTTTCCTGTAAAAAAGAAATAGAAAAAATAAGTGATACTTTTAAAGATACAGCTTCTTCTGTGTCAGGAAGTCCTGAAGCGAAGACTGATTCTATAAAGAAAGATTCCGTACCCGTAGTCAAGAAAGAATCTGTTCCACCGGTAATGCAGGAAAATGGATTTTACAATGCTTTCGTTATCCCAAAAGGCAAAAAAATGAGAGATTCTCTCTATGCGGAATTCAGCAAAAAGTATAACGAAAAAGAAAGGACCGCCATTTTAGCTTTAAACAGGCTGGATTCTAAAAGTAAGTGGAATGCAGATACCTTAGTAGTCCCTGCGAAAATAGATACCACCCTGATGGCATATTCACCTTTCCCTATGCAGCTTGATGTATTAAGTGGGGTAAAGAAGTTTGTGATCTTTTCATACCCTATACAGGCTTATGCTGTTTATTCTAACGGAAGTCTGGTGAAGTGGGGCCCTACAAGTATGGGTAAAAAGGCTGCGCAGACCACAAGAGGACTTACTTTTGCCAACTGGAAAAAGAAACTCTCCATTTCCACTGTAAGCAGTGAATGGAAGCTTCCTTATAATTTTAATATCCATAATATTGGAGGGATCGGATGGCATGAATATACGCTTCCGGGATATCCTGCATCGCACTCATGTTTACGATTACTGAGAAAAGATGCCCAATGGTTATACTCTTACGCAGATACCTGGATATTGAATCCGGGAGGTGCTACTACAAAAGCGAGAGGAACAGCGGTAATGGTATTTGGTGACTACAACTGGGGAGGAAGAAGACCCTGGAAGAAGCTTCTGGATGATCCCAATGCTAATAATATCTCCGTGGAAGAGCTGACCAAATTACTGGAACCGGATGTTCCCAAGATGCTGAAAGAGCAAAGCAACAGAGAAAAAGTAGCAGATTCTATCAAAACGGCTAAAGCGATGGCTACCCCAGTTGATAGCGAGAGACCGGTAGAACCGTCGTCTAATTAATCTTTTTTTCAAACTGTAAAGTCGATTCTTCAGCAAATCTTCTCAGTTTAAGCATTTCTTCCTTTCCTTTATGCTGCCCGAATCTTGCTGCAGCATAAGTGAGAAGAATAAAAAATAACATCACAAAAGAAGCGCTCAATGCCCAAGGGTATTCGGCGCTTTTTATTTGCTTTTCTACATAATACATGGTAAAGAAGGTCATCCAGAGAATAGAAAAAGAAAAATAAAGGAACATGAAAAATGTCCAGACTGCTGAGCTGGGACCAAATACTCCACGGATTACCGTATGGTCATCTTCCATTTCTACCCGCAAAGACAGGCGGGGTTTCCAATAATTATCATATTTTGTTTCTACAGAGATGGTAGCCACCTCTTTGTTTATATTTCCGGAAAATTCATCCTTATGCCCGGCAAGATATTTTTTTAAACTTTCCGCATATTCTTCTTTGGTAAGATGCGTAAACATTTTAAATCTCGGACGGGTTCTTATTCTGTCTAAAGTGGTTTCTTCGGTCTTCATATTTTAATCTTGATAAGGTATTGGATCTTCTAAAGTGAAACTTATTTTTAAGGTTTCATTGTTTCTTTGGACAACAATACTAATGTCCCGGCCCTCAGAAGATTTCATTAATTCATTAATTTTTTGTAATGTCATATTTGATGCATTTTTACCATTGATGCTGATAAGTCTGTCATCTGTTTTTAACCCGGCTTTATAGGCGGGAGAATCTTTTCTGACTCCTGCAATTGAAAAAAGCGGTTTTAAGCTAAAATTGTATTGGAATGATTCTGCTTTAAAGGTCTCATTCATAGAACCTGAATATGGTTTAGGTTCAATTTTCACTCTTTCTTCGGCCCATTGCATGCCGTCTTGTTTGAAATCCAGTCCACTCATATTAAAATGAAAAGGGTCATCAAAATTTCTGTTTTTTTTAAGGTATAGTTTTTTATTATGATAATCAAAAAAAATGGTAAAACGACGCATTATTTCTCCACCTATAGAACCTTTCCGGTCTGTTACAAGATTCACATGCTGGATAGAAAATTCATCAGGCATTGCGGTAAGTGGTTTTTCAAACTGAAATTTTCCAATATAAAAATTGTGAATTCTACTTCTCTTACCATAGATATCCCCATTGAAACCACGTCCGAGGAAATCATCAATATTAGGTCTGTTATAAACGAAATTTTTAATAAGAGAAGGAAAGAGCCATATAGCATCGCTGTTTCCAAGGTCAATTAATAATTTTGAACTTTTCTTTTCATTGGTCATCTCTATATCGGCATAGAGATAAGGTTTATCTTTTTCTATGGTAATCGGAAGTTCTTCAAATTTTTTGATTTTCTTTTTAAACAGGTCAGTATCTTCATACACAGTTAGCTTCTTAGCCACATAATCTATTGAAACCGGATGGTTTTTGAAAAAATGATATCCAATCACTCCGTTTACAGGAATCCCTATATGGGGTGAAATGTTGAATTCTTCATTGGTAACAATATAAAGAGACATGGAGGTATTGATCATAGCATCACCTATCTTGGCAGTATTGCGTTCAGACTTGAACCCATCAAGACTTAAACTTCCCCCAAGTCCTGAAAATTTTATTTTTTCAACGTTTTCAAGCTTTATTTTCTTGTTTTCCATACTGAAAAGCATGGTTTCGGATACTCCTGTGTCTACTAAAAAAGTAAGCTCTGCCCCATTAATATTAATAGGAATAAAGATCAGATTATTGATAAGTTTGAAAGGAATAACAGCTTTTTTGGCGTTGATTAATTCAAAAGAATTCTGTGCATTACCTAAAATGCCAAAGAAAAAAAATAATAAAATAAATTTTAATTTCATGTACTGAATTTAGCGAAATTATATTAATTGTAAATAAAAAATATTCCAAATGCAGGAATGTTTACAAGGGTATCCGGCGCTTTTTTATTCACTTTTCTACGTAGTAAATCATCAAGAAAGTCATTCGGAGAAAATTTGAAAGATGTCCAGACTGCTGAGCTGTGACCAAATACTTGATAGATTACGGTATTATCATCATCCGCCAAAGACAGATGGTGGTTTCCAATAATGATTATATTCCGTCTAAAGTGGTTTCTTCGGACTTCCTATATTAATCTTGATAAGGTATTGGATCTTCCAAAGTGAAACTTAAGGTCAAGGTCTCATTTTTTCTCTGGACAACAATGGTAATACTTTGTCCCTCGGAAGATTTCATAAGCTCCATAATACTCTCCAGGGTCATGTCTGAAGCTTTATTTCTATTGATGCTGATTACTTTATCATCTTTTTTGAGACCTGCTTTATAGGCTGGAGAATCTTTTCTTACTCCTGAAATGGAAAAGAGAGGCTTCAGGGTGAATTTATATTGAAAAGAATCTCCTTTGTACACTGAATCTGTTTTGGCAGTCGAAGACTGAGTTTCAATTTGTACTCTTTCATGACCCCATTCTAATCCATCCTGTCTGAAATCTAATCCGCTCATATTAAAATGAAAAGGATCATTGAAATTCCGGTTCTTCTTTAAAAATAATTTTTTGTTGGCATAATCAAAAATAATAGTAAACCGACGCATAATTTCTGAACCTACAGAACCTTTTCTATTGTCCACTAAATTAACATGTTGGATAGAAAACTCATCCGGCATAGCGGTCAGTGGTTTTTCAAATCGAAAATTTCCAAGATAAAAATTGCGTATTCTGCTTCTTTTACCATAGATGTCTCCGTTGAATCCACGCCCCAGAAAATCATCAATATTAGGTCTGTTGTACACAAAATTTTTGATTAGAGTAGGGAAGAGCCATATTGCATCACTGTTTCCAAGGTCAATCAAAAGTTTTGAGCTATTCTTTTCACGGGTCATTTCTACATCAGCATACATATAAGGTTTATCTTTTTCAATGGTAATAGGAAATTCATCATATTTTCTGATCTTCTTTGTGAGCAGGTCAGCATTTTCATAGATGGTAATTTTCTTTGCCTGATAATCTATAGAGATAGGATGATTTTTAAAAAAATGATAGCCAATGACTCCGTTTACAGGAATTCCTACATGAGATGAAATATTAAATTCCTCATCAAGAATAATATAAATAGACATCGAGGTATTGATGACAGCATCCCCAATTCGGGCTGTATTACGCTCAGATTTGAAACCGTCGATACTTAGGCTTCCCCCAAGAC
>Ga0207709_10000632_pt1 | contig 28799 bp, 24 predicted proteins | sample KBSM34metaG_FD_184397 | JGI IMG/M metagenome (GOLD analysis project Ga0207709, IMG submission 184397) | Miscanthus rhizosphere microbial communities from Kellogg Biological Station, Michigan, USA - KBS M3-4 metaG (SPAdes) (version 2) | ecosystem: Host-associated > Plants > Roots > Rhizosphere >...
GTGGTGGTCGATGCGCGCGACTGGCGGATGCCGGTCGCTGGCGCCGGTGCGGTGCAGGCCGGCAGCAAGGGCTGAGCCCGCTCCGGGCCAGCCTTCCAGGAAAAATCCAACATGGCACGTTTCTTCATCGATCGCCCGGTGTTCGCCTGGGTGCTGGCGATCTTCATCATCCTGGCCGGCGTGCTGGCGATTCCGCGCCTTGCGGTGGAACGCTATCCGGCGGTTGCGCCGCCCAGCGTCAGCATCTACGCCAGCTACCCGGGTGCGAGCCCGCAGACGCTGAATGACGCGGTGGTCGGCCTGATCGAGCGCGAGCTGTCCAGCGTCAAGCACCTGCTGTACTTCGAATCGTCGGTGGATACCTCCGGTGAGGCCTCGATCACCGCCACGTTCAAGCCCGGCACCAATCCGGAGCTGGCGCAGGTGGACGTGCAGAACCGGATCAAGGCGATCGAGCCGCGCCTGCCGCGCAGCGTGCGCCAGAACGGCCTGTTCGTGGAGGCTGCCGATTCCGGCTTCCTGATGCTGGTCGGCCTGCGTTCGCCGGATGCCAGCGTGAGTGAGGCAGCGCTGGGTGACTTCATGGCGCGCAACATCATCGAAGAGCTGCGGCGCATCGATGGCGTCGGCCGTGTGCAGCTGTTCGGTGCCGAGCAGGCGATGCGGGTGTGGCTGGACCCGACCCGGTTGACCGGCTACGGGCTGACCATGGGTGATGTGGCCAGCGCCATCGAGCAGCAGAACCTGGAGATCTCGCCAGGGCGCATCGGCGATTCGCCGGGCGTGCCAGGCCAGCGCATCACCGTGCCGCTCAGTGCCGATGGCCAGTTGTCCACGCCGGAACAGTTCGCGGCGATCGTGCTGCGTGCCGGCGCCGATGGTTCGCGCGTGCTGCTGGGTGACGTCGCCCGCATCGAGCTGGGTGCGCAGAGCTACGCCTGGGGCACCCGCGAGGACGGCCATCCGGCGACGGCGGCCGGCGTGCAGCTGCGCCCCGGAGCCAACGCAGTACGGACCGCCTCGGCGGTGCGCGAGCGCATGGCCGAGCTGGCGCCGCTGCTGCCGCGTGGCGTGCAGTCGAGCATTCCGTTCGACACCGCGCCGTTCGTCAAGATCTCGATCCAGAAGGTGGTGCAGACGCTGCTGGAAGCGATGCTGCTGGTGTTCGCGGTGATGTACCTGTTCCTGCAGAACTGGCGCTACACGCTGATCCCGGCGCTGGTCGCGCCGATCGCGCTGCTCGGCACCTTCGCGGTGATGCTGGCGCTGGGCTTCTCGATCAACGTGCTGACCATGTTCGGCATGGTGCTGGCGATCGGCATCATCGTCGACGACGCGATCGTGGTGGTCGAGGGCGTGGAGCGGATCATGGCCGAGGAAGGCCTGCCGCCGCGCGAGGCGACCATCAAGGCGATGCGCGAGCTGACCGGTGCGGTGATCGGCATCACCCTGGTGCTGACCGCCGTGTTCATCCCGATGGCCTTGGCCAGTGGCTCGGTGGGCGCGATCTACCGTCAGTTCACCGTGGCGATGGCGGTGTCGATCCTGTTCTCGGCGCTGCTCGCGTTGAGCCTGACGCCGGCGTTGTGCGCGACGCTGCTGCGCCCGAACACCCATGGCCACCTTGGTCGTGGCGGGCTGTTTGGTGCCTTCAATCGTGGCTTCGAGAGAATGACCGGGCGCTACCAGCGTGGCGTGGCTTCGGTGCTGCAGCGCAGTGGGCGGGTGATGGGCGTGTTCGCCGCACTGGTGGTGGCACTGCTGCTGGGCCTGCACTGGTTGCCGGGTGCGTTCCTGCCAGAAGAAGACCAGGGCTATTTCATGACCTCGATCCAGCTGCCGGCCGAAGCCACCGCCGAGCGCACGCTGGCCGTGGTCGAAGCCTACGAACAGCACGTGGCGTCACGCCCGGGCATCGGCTCCAACCAGTCGATCCTCGGCTACAGCTTCTCCGGTTCCGGCCCGAGCGCGGCACTGACCTATACCATGTTGAAGGACTGGGGTGAGCGTGCAGGGGCCACCGCAGCCGGCGAAGTGGAGGCCGCGCAGAAGGCGATGGCGACGATTGCCGAGGGCGAGGTGATGAGCGTGATGCCGCCGGCCATCGACAGCCTGGGGCGTTCGTCCGGCTTCTCGCTGGCGCTGCAGGCGCGCACCGGGCAGGGCCAGGCAGAGCTGCGCGCGGCCCTGCAGCGGCTGCTGAAACTGGCCGAGGCAAGCCCGCTGCTGTCGGAGGTGCATGTCGATGGCCTGCCGGCCGGCACCAGCGTGCGGCTGGACATCGATCGGGCCAAGGCCGAGGCGATGGGCGTGGGTTTCGCCGATATCAGCAGCACGCTGTCGGCAGCGATGGGCTCGCAGTACGTCAACGACTTCCCCAACAAGGGACGGCTGCAGCAGGTGATCCTGCAGGCCGACGCCTCGCACCGGATGGAACTGGAGGACGTGCTGAAGCTCTATGTGCGCAACAGCGAAGGCGGCATGGTGGCGTTGTCCGAGCTGGTGACCCCGCACTGGACCGAGGCACAGCTGCAGCTGCAGCGCTATCTCGGTTTCCCGGCGCTGAACCTGTCCGGTGCACCGGCATCCGGTGTTTCCACCGGCCAGGCGATGGCGGAAATGGAGCGCCTGGCCACGCAGCTGCCGTCCGGCTTCGCCCTGCAATGGACCAGCCAGTCGCTGCAGGAGCGCGAATCCGGCGCACAGGCGCCGTGGCTGTTGCTGCTGTCGATGCTGGTGGTGTTCCTGGTGCTGGCGGCGCTGTACGAGAGCTGGTCGATTCCGCTGGCGGTGATGCTGGTGGTACCGCTGGGCCTGCTCGGTGCGGTCGCGGCGGTGTTGCTGCGCGGCATGCCCAACGACGTGTTCTTCAAGGTCGGCATGATCACGGTGATTGGGCTTTCGGCGAAGAACGCGATCCTCATCGTCGAGTTCGCACGCCAGCTGCAGCAGCAGGGCCGGGGCCTGGTGGAAGCGGCGCTGGAGGCGGCACGGCTGCGCCTGCGGCCGATCGTGATGACCTCGCTGGCGTTCGCGCTGGGCGTGGTGCCGCTGATGCTGGCGCAGGGCGCATCGAAGGAAACCCAGCAGGCGATCGGGACCGGCGTGTTCGGCGGCATGGTCAGCGCGACCGTGCTGGCGGTGTTCTTCGTGCCGGTCTTCTATGTAGTGGTGCAGGGCGCGCGGCAGTGGATCGCGCAGCGCCTGCACAGACGCCGGCCGACGCCGGAAGGATCCGTGGATGGAACGGAACATCGTTGACGATCTGCATGAACTGCAATTGAGGGCGCTGGAGCAGCGCCTGTGCGAAGCGCTGTTGGGCGATGATCACGATGCGCTGACCGCGCTGGTATCGCCGGCCTTGTTCATGATGGACGGGCAGGGTGGGCGCATGCTCGACCTGCCGTGGTTGCGCGAGTGGCTGGGCGGCCGCCTGCAGGTGCATGGCCTGCAGTCCTGCGCGACGGAAACGCTGCTGTGTGGCCGCTTGGCGCTGCTGTCCAGCGACGTGCGCTTGTCGGTGCGCGAGCAGGGCCAGGAGCGCGAGCTGAAACTGCGCCTGCTGCGGGTCTGGACCTGCAGTTCCGGCGGCAGCGGCGCACAGTTGCTGTCGATGGCGGTGCTGGCCGCATGAACGCGGTCAGGCCGCTTTCAGGCCCCGCTCACCGGCAAGTGGTAGGGTCGAACATCTATGTAGTGTCGACAAGGAGTCGAGCCATGCGTGTAGTTCCCAGTCTGTTGGCAGCCTCCCTGGGGTTGGTGTTGGCCGCGTGCCAGCCGGCCCAGCCGCCCGTCGCGGGCAGCAGCAACCCCGAACCGGCTGCCCCTCAGCCAGGCGCCAGTGTCGGTAGCGAGACCACCTATCGCTGTGGCGATCTGGACGTGCGCGCGACCTTCAATGGCGAGGATGCGGCCACGGTGGTGATCGGCGACCGTACCTTCGCCATGACCTCCGAGCGTGCGGCGTCGGGCGCCAAGTACGGTGATGGCCAGGGCAACACCTTCTGGACCAAGGGCAGCGATGACGGCCTGCTGAGCCTGAAGGGTGAGGCCGACCGCGAGTGCCATGCGGTGGAAGCCACCGAGGGCGATGGCAGCGCCGGCAATGCCGCGTTCCGTGCCACCGGCAACGAGCCGGGCTGGCTGGCCATCGTTGACGGCGACACGCCCGGCCTGCAGGTGGAAGTCGACTACGGCGAGCGTCGCTTCGACGTCGCCAAGCCCACCGAAGGTGCTGACGGCTGGAGCGGCAAGGCGTCCGATGGCACCGACGTCAAGCTCAGCTTCCAGCGTACTACCTGCCAGGACGACATGAGTGGCGAGGCGTTCGATGCCAAGGTGAACCTGACCATCGGCACCCGCCAGTATCACGGCTGCGGCAATTTCGGCGCGAAGCAGCTGTAAGGCATCTGTAGAGCCGAGCCCACGCTCGGCTCTACATCACGAGGGGTCAGCCCCGCAGGGCTTCAGGTCGAGATCGAAGTCCAGGTCATAGCGGCTGTTGATCCCGATCAGCGCTTTGCGGATCGCACAGTCACCGCGATGGCGCGCGACCAGGCCGGTGAAGATCTTCTCGCGGCCCTCGCAGTACTTCGCGCTGGCCTCTTCCAGTTCGCGGCGGCGCTCGTCGTCGTAGGGTTCCTCACCCGCAAAGTGCTGGCAGGTGTTTTCGCGCGCGAGGAAGGCCTGCACGTCGGTCGGCATCGCGCAGTAGATGCGCACGTCGTCGACGTCATACACATCCTCCGGGATCGGACAGCCAGCGGCTGCACGTGCCGTGTCCAGCGCCTCATCGCCCGAGGACAGCTCGGCAGTGGGCTCCGCTTCGGCGGTAGCCTCCACGGCGGCCGGTGCCTCCACCGCCGGTGCTGCCGTCACGGCCGGTTCAACAGGCGCTGCGTTCGGCGCAGCATCGGCCGTGCTGTCCGTTGCCTGCGGCGAACACGCCGCAAGCAGGGACAGGCAACCGATCAGCGCAAGGCGCTTAGTCGGCACGGCCAGCGAATTCGCCGGTGGCGGTGTTCACCAGCACGCGCTCGCCGTTGACGATGTACTCCGGCACCATGATTTCGATGCCGGTGTTGAGCTTGGCCGGCTTCGGGCGCTTGGTGGCGGTGCCACCCTTCAGTTCCGGCGGCGTCTCGATCACTTCCAGCACCACCGAGGCCGGCAGCTGGATCGCCACCGGCTGCTCGTCGATCACCTGCACGTAGATGCCGGTCAGGCCGTCGGTGATGTAGCCGGCGTCGTCGCCGATCACGTCTGCGTCCAGGGTGTAGGGGGTGTAGTCCTCGTCATCGAGGAACACGAACGCATCGCCGTCCTTGTACGAATAGGTGGACTGGCGGCGCAGCAGTTCGACCTCGACCAGGTTGTCGTCGGCATCGAAGCTGGCGTCGAGCTTGTTGCCGCCCGGCACGCTGTACATGATGAAGCGGAAGCGGACGTTGCCGCCGCGACCCTGCGGCGAGCTGCGCTCGATGTCGCGGATCTGGTACACGCCGTTGTTGAACTCGACGACGTTGCCCTTCTTGATGTCGTTGGCTTTCATGGTGATCTAGGTCGTTGGGGGAGGGCGCCGTCCCGGCGCCCGGGGGGAATCACTTCGGAGCGAGCCGGGTAGCGCCGTCCAGGCGGATGGTCTCGCCGTTGAGGTAGGTGTTGCCGAGGATGAAGCCGACCAGGCCGGCGAAGTCTTCCGGCTTGCCCAGGCGCGACGGGAACGGGATCGAGGCGGCCAGCGACTGCTGCACGGCTTCGGGCATGCCGTCGACCATCGGCGTCCAGAACACGCCCGGAGCGATGGTATTGACGCGGATGCCGAAGCGCGACAGTTCGCGCGCCATCGGCAGCGTCATCGAGACCACGCCGCCCTTGCTGGCGGCATACGCGGCCTGGCCGATCTGGCCTTCGTAGGCAGCGATGCTGGCGGTGTTGATGATCACGCCGCGCTCGCCGTCCACGCCGGCTTCGTTGTGCTGCATGCGGTTGGCCGCAGCCTTGGCGATGTTGAAGCTGCCGACCAGGTTCACCATCACTGTGCCCTGGAAGCCGGCAAGCGGCATCGGGCCCTCCTTGCCGAGTACGCGGCCGGCACCGAGGATGCCGGCGCAGTTCATCGCGACGTTCAGGCCACCCAGGAAGTCGTGGGCCTGGTCGATGGCCGCAGCCACGGCTGCCTCATCGCTGACGTTGACGTTGAAATAGCGGGCCTTGTCGGCACCCAGCCCGGCAACGGCGGCAGCACCCTTGTCGTCGTTGAGGTCGAACAGGGCCACCTTGCCGCCCTGGGCGACGAGGTGCTGGGCCACGGCCAGGCCGAGGCCGGAGACGCCGCCAGTGATCACGGCACGTACGGAAGACAGCTGCATTGAACGGTCCTGCAGGTTCGAGAACCGCCGATTCTAACGGAAGCCGCGACCGTCGCCGTTGTGCACTGCGCCGCCTTTGCGGGGCGGCGCAGTGCGGTGGTCAACCGGCCGCGGCCAGCGCCTGCCCGGTGCGGCTGGCAGTGGCGCGGCCGAGCAGGCCGGCCAGCCAGCGGCCGGTCTCGGCCAGTGCCGGCAGGTCCACGCCGCTGTCCAGGCCCAGGCCCTGCAGCAGGTAGACCACGTCTTCGCTGGCGACATTGCCGCTGGCGCCCTTCGCATACGGGCAGCCACCGGCGCCGGACACGGCGCTGTCGACCACGCGCACGCCTTCTTCCAGGCAGGTGGCGATGTTGGCGATGGCCTGGCCGTAGGTGTCGTGGAAATGCACGGCCAGCGCCTCCATCGGGATCTCGGCAGCGACCGCCTGCAGCATCGCCCGTGCTTTGCGCGGGGTGCCGACGCCGATGGTGTCGCCCAGCGAGATTTCGTAACAGCCCATCTGGTGCAGGGCGCGTGCCACGCGCACCACGTCGGCCAGCGGTACCTCGCCCTGATAAGGGCAGCCGAGCACGGTGGAGACGTAGCCACGCACGCGCACGCCATCGGCGGTGGCGCGGCGCAGGATCGGCTCGAAGCGGGCCAGCGACTCGTCGATGCCGGCATTGGTGTTGGTGCGGTTGAAGGCTTCGGACGCGGCGGTGAACACCGCCACTTCCTCCACGCCCACCGCACGGGCGCGGTCGTAACCCTGTTCGTTCGGGACCAGCACCGGGTAGTGGATGCCCGGCCGGCGCTGGATGCCGGCATAGACCTCGGCGGCGTCGGCCAGCTGCGGGACCCACTTTGGGCTGACGAAGCTGGTCGCCTCGATGCTGCGCAGGCCAGTGGCCGACAGGCGGTTGATCAGTTCGATCTTGTCGGCGGTGGAGACCGACTGCTTTTCGTTCTGCAGGCCGTCACGCGGGCCGACCTCGACGATGCGGACGTAGTCGCTCATGCGGCCACCTCGCTGACGGGGCGATGGCAGACCGCTTCGATGTTGTTGCCATCCGGGTCGAGCACGAAGGCGCCGTAGTAATCCGGGTGGTACCACGGGCGCAGGCCCGGGGCACCGTTATCGCGGCCACCGGCGGCGAGCGCGGCGGCATGGAAGGCGTCCACCTGTGCGCGGCTGGCGCAGGCGAAGGCCACGTGCACGCCGTGGCTGGCGGTGCCGCCATTGCCAAGCCAGAAGAACGGCTTGCCGTCGCTGCCGAAGCCGATGTGGTCGTGGGCGCCGGTCTGTTCGGCGGTGACTTCCATCACCACGCCGATCTGCAGCGGTGCCAGTGCCTGCAGGAAGAAGGTCTTGCTGCGCGCCAGGTCGGCGCTGGTCAAACCAAGATGATCGAGCATGTTCAGGCTTCCGTGACCCAATGGGGGGCGCGCTTGTCGAGGAAGGCGCCCAGGCCCTCCTGGCCCTCGGCGGACACCCGCAGGCGCGCGATCAGGGCGGCATTATCGCGATCCAGGGCATCGCGGTCATGGCTGTCGCGGACCTGCCGCACCAGCTGTTTCGCTGACGACGAGGCGATCGGGCCGGCCTTGTCGAGCAGGGCCAGCTGGCGCTGCACAGCCTCGTCCAGGCGTTCCGGCTCGACCAGCTGGTGGACCAGACCGATGCGCAGCGCGGTCTCGGCGTCGAAATGTTCGCCGGTGGCGAACCAGCGACGGGCCTGGCGCGGGCCGATGGCCTCGATCACATAGGGCGAGATCACCGCCGGCAGCAGGCCGAGACGGCTTTCAGTCAGGCCGAAGCGGGCCGAGCTGCTGGCGATGGCGATGTCGCAGCAGGCGACCAGGCCGACGCCACCGCCAAAGGCCGCGCCGTGGACCCGGGCCAGGGTCGGCTTGGGCAGTTCGTCCAGGGTACGCATCAGCCGTGCCAGCGCCAGCGAGTCCTCGCGGTTGTCGGCCTCGCTGGCGGCAGCCATACCGCGCATCCACTGCATGTCGGCACCGGCCGAGAATGAGGCGCCGTGCCCGGCCACCACCACCGCGCGTACCGTGCTGTCGCGTCCGGCGGCTTCGAGTGCGGCGGTCAGCCGCGCTATCAGGCCGGCGTCAAAGGCGTTGTGCAGCTCCGGCCGGTTCAGCCAGAGGGTGAGGACGGCGCCACTGCGCTCGATCTGCAAAGCATCGTTCATGGGATTCCAGGGTCACTCCATACCTGTATGGATCATAGCGGGCCATTGGTCATGGGCCATGACGCGACGCGGGAATGTTAGAATCGAGAACCATTTACATCCAGCAGAGAATACGCTAGATGACGCTGTCCGAACTGCCGCTGCACACCTCGGCCGTGGTCGAGTCCGTGCAGGACCTCCATGCCAACGATGCCATCGCCCGTCGCCTGCGCGAGCTGGGTTTCGTGAAGGGCGAGGAAGTGCGCCTGGTGGCCAAGGGCCCGGTCGGTGGCGAGCCGCTGCTGGTGCAGGTCGGGTTCACTCGCTTCGCGCTGCGGATCAGTGAAGCCAAGCGCGTCGTGGTCGACGCCAACCGCCAGGAGCGTCGCGCATGACCGCTGCAGCCTCTACCGCACCGCTGCGCATTGCGCTGGTCGGTAACCCCAACAGCGGCAAGACCGCGCTGTTCAACCAGCTGACCGGCAGCCGCCAGAAGGTCGCCAACTACACCGGTGTCACCGTCGAGCGCAAGGAAGGCCGCCTGCGCGCGCCGTCTGGCCGTGAATTCGCAGTACTTGACCTGCCGGGCGCCTACAGCCTGCATCCGGCCAGCCTGGACGAGGCGATCACCCGTGATCTGTGCCGGGGCTTCTACCCGGGCGAAGCCGCACCGGACGTGCTGCTGTGCGTGATCGATGCCACCAACCTTCGCCTGCACCTGCGTTTCGCGCTGGAACTGCGCGAGCTGGGCAAGCCGATGGTGGTGGCGCTGAACATGGTCGATGCGGCCCAGCGCCGCGGCATCCAGGTGGATGTGGCCGCGCTGGAGCGCGAGTTGGGCGTGCCGGTGGTGGAGACCGTGGCGGTACGCAGGCAGGGTGCCAAGGCCCTGGTCGAGCGCCTCGACGCGATGGTGCCGCACCTGGACGCACCGGTGCCCGGCCCGGAGGGCGGCATCGACTACCACGCCAAGGTGCGCGAGATCCTGTCGGTGGCCGTGCGCATGCCGGCGCGCACTGCGAAGATCGACGACGCGCTGGACCGCTGGCTGCTGCACCCGGTGTTCGGCCTGATCAGCCTGGCGGTGGTGATGTTCCTGATCTTCCAGGCGGTGTACGCCTGGGCAACACCGTTGATGGACGGTATCGAGGCCGGTTTCGCCTGGCTTGGTGCCTTTGTCGGCAGCGTGCTGCCCGAAGGTCCGCTGGCCAGCCTGCTGACCGATGGCATCATCGCCGGCGTCGGTGGCGTGGTGGTGTTCCTTCCGCAGATCCTGATCCTGTTCTTCTTCATCCTGGTGCTGGAGGAATCCGGCTACCTGCCGCGTGCGGCGTTCCTGCTCGACCGCATGATGGCGGCCGCAGGCCTGTCCGGTCGCTCGTTCATCCCGCTGCTGTCCAGTTTCGCCTGCGCGGTGCCGGGCATCATGTCCACGCGCAGCATCCAGGACCCGCGTGACCGCCTGGCCACGATCCTGGTCGCGCCGCTGATGACCTGCTCGGCGCGCCTGCCGGTGTATGCGCTGCTGATTGGCGCGTTCATTCCGCAGAAGACGGTGTGGGGCGTGTTCAACCAGGAGGGCCTGGTGCTGTTCGGCCTGTATGCGGCCGGCATCCTCAGTGCGCTGGCGATGTCGTGGATCATGAAGAAGTGGCGCCGCGACAAGAGCGAGCACCCGCTGATGCTGGAGCTGCCGTCGTACCGCCTGCCGCATGTGCGCGATCTGGCGGTGGGCCTGTACGAGCGCGGCATGATCTTCCTCAAGCGCGTCGGCGGCATCATCCTGGCGCTGACCATCCTGCTGTGGGTGCTGCTGTCGTTCCCGGCGGCCCCGGTCGGCGCCACCATGCCGGCCATCGATTACAGCTACGCCGGCCAGATAGGCCATGCGATGGCGGTGTTCTTTGCGCCGCTGGGCTTCAACTGGCAGATCTGCATCGCGCTGATTCCGGGCCTGGCCGCGCGCGAAGTGGCGGTGTCCTCGCTGGCCACCGTGTACGCGCTGTCGGCGGCCGATGACGATGCCGCCAGCCAGGCACTGACCCCGCTGATCAGCGACGGCTGGTCGCTGGCCACCGCGCTGTCGCTGCTGGTCTGGTACATCTACGCCCCGATGTGCATCTCGACGCTGGCCACCATCAAGCGCGAGACCAATTCGTGGAAGACGATGGCCTTCTCGGCGTTCTACCTGTTTGCTGCGGCCTACGTGGCGGCGCTGATCACCTACCAGGTGACCAAGGCGCTGGGGGGCGGCTGATGGACGGCGGACTGCTGCTGCAGTACCTGATCATTGCGGTGGCCGTGCTGGTCAGTGGCTGGGTGGTGTTGAAGAAGCAGTTCCCCGGCACCGTGCGCAAGCTGCGTGGTGCGCTGGCGCTGGCCCTGCTGAAGCCGGGCCGCGCCGCCTGGATGCAGGCGCTGGGGCGAAAGATCGCGCCACCAGCGAGCGGAGGCAGTGGCGCCTGTGGCGGTTGCGACAGCTGCGGACCGTCGCCGCCCAAACAGCACTGACTCTGCCTTGGTAGGTGCGAGCCTTCGGCCGGTAGGTGCGGGCCTTCGCCCTGTGGGTGCTGACTTCGCCCGGTGGGTGCGGACTTCGCCCGGTGGGTGCGAACCTTGGTTCGCACGCTTTCCGGGGTTCAGACCTCCCTGCGGATGATTGCCCGGAAGCTTCCATCCTGATTCAATCGCCGCACCGACTCCCGGTCTCCATGGGTTGTCGCGAAGCTCGCCACGTCGGCAAGGGCGCCGAGCAGCAGGCCTTTCATCGCATCGCGATTGCCGGCCTCCAGCAGATCATCAAGATCCTGCTGGATGAAGGCCCGGCGCAGGCCTGGCGTCGCTTCGATCCGCCAGTCGACATGGGGCGTAGGAATGCTGGAGCGGTACCTGAAAGCCGTTTCAAGATCGTCAGGCGCGAGGGGATACGCGAGCAGCTCTGGAAAGTAGAGCCCGGCATTCACATAGAAGCCCCGGCTTTCACTGGCGCGTTGGTGATTCACGACAAGCAGGGCGTCATCCAGCAAGCGGTAGCGGGTCGTCGACGTGCCGGCAAAGCCGGTCTTCCTGGCGCACTTGCTGAAGACAGTCGAGGATTTCATGAGCTTTGCCTGGGCCGGAAGAGGGGCTCTCAGCCTTTAGGTGCAGCGCCTTGGGGTCAATTGGCAAACGCGACACGCGCAACGAGCGCCGCAGGTAGGTGCAAACCTTCCAGGTGGGTGCAAATCCTCGCCCCAGGTGGGTGCGAACCTTGGTTCGCACGCTTTACCCATGGCTGCGGATCTACCCGGCCCGCGCTCCCAGCTCCGCTGCCAGTGCCAGCCATTTGTTGCGTTGCGCCGGGCTGCTGCTGCGCACCGCCCCCAGCCGGCTGGCCCGCACCGGGCGGATGCCGCAGAACTCCAGGATGGTGGCGCGGATCTGGGTGATGCCCGGGTCGCGGTAGATCCAGCGGTAGTACCAGGGCGGCGTGTCCAGCGTGGTGATCACGCGCGCGCTGCGCCCGGCCAGCAATCGGTCCCACCACACCGAATCGCGCCGGTAGCGGAAGGCGTACCCCGGCAACAGCACACGATCGAAAAAGCCCTTCAGCAGCGCCGGCATCGCACCCCACCAGGTGGGATAGACCAGCACCAGGTGATCGCAGGCCTCGATCGCATCGGCGGCGTCCTGCAGATCGGCTTCCAGTGGCTGGATCTGGCGATAGCCATGGCGCAGCACGGGATCGAACTCAAGGTCACCCAGTGCGATCAGTCGCACCCGATGGCCGGCGTTCTCGGCGGCGGTGGCGTAGCGCTGGGCGAGGGCGCCGCACAGGCTGTCGCGGTCGGGATGGCCCAGCAGGATCAGGATGGAGCGGGACACGGCAACCTCGGGCAATGGAAAGTGCGCGAGGGTGCGGTCTGCCCCAGGGGCAGAGTCAAACGCCGGTGGGGCAGCCGCTGGGTTGCAGGACGCAATCAGTGCCGCCGGAGTGCAGCCATCGCTGCAGTTCATCGCGGACCTGCCGCAGGGCAAGGTCGACCTGTTCCAGCCGCGCCCGCTCACTGGCAATGCGGGTGCGCTGCTGTTCCAGCAAGGCCAGTACCGCAGGCCAGTCGAGCCGTCCATCGCGACCCTGCAGGCCGGATATCGCGGCCAGGGTGATGCCCAGCCCCAACGCCTGGCGGATCAGTTGCACCCAGGCCACGTCCTGTTCGCTGTAGTCGCGATAGCGGTTCAGTCGTGGCACCGGCGGCAGCAGTCCGCGTGCCTCGTACAGGCGGATGGCCTTGGCGCTGGCCCCGGTCAGGCGGCTTACCTCGGAGATGCGCATCGGCTCAGTCCCGCACCAGCCCGCCGTCCACCACCAGGTTCTGGCCGGTCACCGCGCGCGACCAGGGGCTGGCGAAGAACAGCGCCGCATCGGCGAACTCGGCCGGGGTCGTGACGCTGCGCAGTGGTGTATTGGCGGCGATGTAGTCGAATACCGCTTCGGGCGTGGCGGCGCTGGCATCGGTGGTGCGCAGCAGGCCGCCGGACATCATGTTGACGGTGATGCCGTGCGGGCCCAGGTCGCCTGCCAGGGTGCGGGTCAGCGACAGCAGCGCGGCTTTGGCGGCAGTGTAGTCGTGATAGGGCACCACCGGATTCTGGAACAGGTTGGTGCCGATGTTGATGACGCGACCGAAACGGCGCGCCTGCATCCCGGGCAGGGCGGCCTGCACGGTGTTCAGCGCACCGCGCACACTGCCTTCGAACTGTGCCTGGAAGGCCGGCCAGCCGATGTCGGCAGCGCTGTCGCGGGCGTCGCCATTGAACGAGAAGGCGGCCAGCGCGTTGTTGACCACGGTGGTGACGCCCTGGCCGAAATGTGCCAGCGCGTGCTGCAGCATTGCATCGACCTGGGGGCGGTCGGTGACATCGGCCGGCAGCGCGATCGCCTGGCCACCCAGCTCGCTGGCCAGCGCACGTGCGACGGCCTCGCTGCGGTGATAGTTGATGATGACGCGGGCGCCCTGTGCGGCGAAGGCGCGGGCGATGTGCTGGCCAAGGCCGCGGCCGGCGCCGGTGACCAGCACCAGCTGTTCGCTGATCTGCATGGTGGAACTGCCATCCATTGCATGAAAGGGCATGCAGCGTAGCAGCGATGGCGCTTGCCGGAGCAGGCGTGCTGCCGCTAGCCTGCAGGCATGAACCAGACTCCCCTGCGATTGCTCATTCACGGCGCCTCCGGGCGCATGGGCCAGGCCCTGCTGCGACTGGCCGCCGAACATCCCGAAACCCTGCAGATCGTGGCCGCGGTGACCGGCCGTGCACCGGCCCAGCGCGTGGTCGACGGCGTCCCGTTCTTTGCTGCCAGCGAGCTGCCCGGTGCGCCGGCGTTCGACGTAGCGATCGACTTCAGCCTGCCGGAGGGCTTCGACCAGCTGCTGGCGCTGTGCGTGGAGCGGGGTGCGGGCCTGGTTTCAGGCACCACCGGCATCTCCAGCAGCCAGCGCCAGGCGCTGGAAGCCGCGGCAACGACCATCCCGCTGGTCTGGGCCTCCAACTTCAGCCTGGGCGTGGCGGTGCTGGACGAGCTGGTCGAGCGCGCCGCGCAGGCGCTGGCTGGCTGGGACTGCGATGTGGTCGAATCGCACCACACCCAGAAGAAGGACGCGCCGTCGGGCACCGCGCTGACCCTGGGGGCGGCCGCGCAGCGGGGTGGGGCGGAGCCGCATTACGCCAGCCTGCGTGCCGGCGACATCGTGGGCGAGCATCTGGTGCAGTTCACCGGGCTGGGCGAGCGCATCGAGCTGGTGCACCGGGCCACCAACCGCGACATCTTTGCCCGCGGCGCGCTGTTCGCCGCCCGCCAGCTGCAGGGACGGGCCCCGGGCAGCTATCGGGTGCGGGACCTGCTGCAGTAAGGCGGGCTGATTCCGGGGGTCGGATCCCTTTCCAGTGGAAAGGGCTCTGACCCCACCCGAGGGCGCCTGGGGTCAGAGCCTTTCCCATCCGGGAAAGGATCCGACCCCGCCTCCGGCCCGCATACGCCGCCGGATTGAAATGAATACGCAATCGCCTGTTCATGAAGCGCGATAACCGCTGGCGCGCGGGCCCCGGCACCGCTACAATTCGCACTCGCCGAATCACGAAAGCCGGACCGGTCCCAGACCGTACGTCCGCGCTTTTTTGCAACCGGATTTCCGTGAAGCGCAGGCGTGACTTCGGCAGCCCCCTCGGTAGCCAAAGTGAGATTCCCGTGACCCAAGCCGCAATCCTCGTCCTCGAAGACGGCACCGTATTCGAGGGCGAATCCGTAGGCGCGCCCGGCCTGTCCGTCGGTGAGGTGGTGTTCAACACCGCCATGACCGGCTACCAGGAAGTGTTGACCGACCCGTCCTACGCCCGGCAGATGGTCACGCTGACCTATCCGCACATCGGTAACACCGGCATGACCGACCAGGACGATGAAGCGTCCAAGGTGTGGTCGGCCGGCCTGATCGTGCGCGATGTACCGCGCCGCCCCAGCAACTGGCGCAGCCAGGTGTCGCTGCAGGACTGGCTGATCCAGCGTGGCGTGGTCGCCATCGCCGGCATCGACACCCGCAAGCTGACCCGCATCCTGCGCGAGAAGGGCGCGCAGAACGGTGCGCTGATGGCCGGTGACATCGACGTGGAAAAGGCACTGGAAGCCGCCCGCAAGTTCCCGGGGCTGAAGGGTATGGATCTGGCCAAGGTCGTCACTACCGAGAAGACCTACGTCTGGACCGAGGGCCAGCTGGACCTGGATGCCAACGCCTTTGTCAGCGTGCCGGCCAAGCACAAGGTGGTGGCCTACGACTTCGGCGTGAAGACCAATATCCTGCGCATGCTGACCGAGCGCGGCTGCGAGGTCACCGTGGTGCCGGCGCAGACCCCGGCCGCCGAAGTGCTGGCGCTGAAGCCGGACGGCGTGTTCCTGTCCAACGGCCCGGGTGACCCGGAACCGTGCGACTACGCCATCGAAGCGATCAAGACCTTCATCGAGCAGAAGATCCCGACCTTCGGCATCTGCCTGGGCCATCAGCTGCTGGGCCTGGCCTCGGGCGCGAAGACCATCAAGATGGGCCACGGCCACCATGGCGCCAACCACCCGGTGCAGGACCTGGACAGCGGCCGGGTGATGATCACCTCGCAGAACCACGGCTTTGCGGTCGACGAAGCGACCCTGCCGGCGACCCTGCGCGTGACCCACCGTTCGCTGTTCGATGGCACCAACCAGGGCATCGCCCGCACCGACGTGCCGGCGTTCTCGTTCCAGGGCCACCCGGAAGCGTCGCCGGGCCCGCACGATGTCGGCCCGTTGTTCGACCGTTTCGTGGTGCTGATGGAGCAGGCCAAGGCGTGATCAGTACGCCGCCGGCCCCCCGGTGGCGTCGCGATGGACCGTAAGCCCCCGCATCGCTGCTGCCCCTGGCGCGGCGCTGCGGATCAAGATTCCTGATCGACAGCGTGCGATCACCCCCCTTGTCACGCTGTACTGACTTAGAGAAGAAAATGCCCAAGCGCACTGACCTCAAGACCATCCTCATCATCGGTGCTGGCCCGATCGTCATCGGCCAGGCCTGCGAGTTCGACTACTCCGGCGCGCAGGCCTGCAAGGCCCTGCGTGACGAGGGTTACCGCGTGGTGCTGGTCAACAGCAACCCGGCCACGATCATGACCGACCCGGAGATGGCCGACGCCGTCTACATCGAGCCGATCAACTGGCAGACGGTCGAGAAGATCATCGCCAAGGAAAAGCCCGATGCGCTGCTGCCGACCATGGGTGGGCAGACCGCGCTGAACTGCGCGCTGGACCTGGCCGACAACGGCGTACTGGAGAAGTACAACGTTGAACTGATCGGCGCCAAGCGCGAAGCGATCCGCATGGCCGAAGACCGCGAGCTGTTCCGCGTGGCCATGGGTGAGATCGGCCTGGAATGCCCGACCGCCGCTGTCGCCCACACCCTGGACGAAGCGCTGGAGATCCAGACCCGCGTCGGCTACCCGACCATCATCCGCCCCAGCTTCACCCTGGGCGGCAGCGGTGGCGGCATCGCCTACAACCGCGAAGAACTGGTCGACATCGTCAGCCGTGGCCTGGAGCTGTCGCCGACCACCGAAGTGCTGGTGGAAGAGTCGGTGCTGGGCTGGAAGGAATTCGAGATGGAAGTGGTCCGCGATACGGCGGACAACTGCATCATCGTCTGCTCGATCGAGAACCTGGACCCGATGGGCGTGCACACCGGTGACTCGATCACCGTGGCCCCGGCGCAGACCTTGACCGACAAGGAATACCAGCGCCTGCGCGATGCCTCCATTGCCGTGCTGCGCAAGATCGGCGTGGATACCGGTGGCTCGAACGTGCAGTTCGGCATCAACCCGGACACCGGCCGCGTCGTGGTGATTGAGATGAACCCGCGCGTGTCGCGTTCCTCGGCGCTGGCTTCGAAGGCCACCGGCTTCCCGATTGCCAAGGTCGCCGCCAAGCTGGCCGTCGGCTACACCCTGGACGAACTGAAGAACGAGATCACCGGCGGCCTGACCCCGGCCTCCTTCGAACCGTCCATCGACTACGTCGTCACCAAGATCCCGCGCTTCGCCTTCGAGAAGTTCCCCGCCGCCGATGCGCGCCTGACCACCCAGATGAAGTCGGTGGGTGAGGTGATGGCGATGGGCCGCACCTTCCAGGAATCGATGCAGAAGGCACTGCGCGGCCTGGAAACCGGCAAGGTCGGCTTCGACCCGACCGGCCTGGACCTGACCAATGAAGACGATCTGCAGACCCTGCGCCGCGAGCTGAAGGCACCGGGTCCGGAGCGCCTGTTCTTCGTCGCCGACGCATTCCGTGCCGGCATGAGCGTGGAGGACATCTTCAAGCTGTCCTACATCGATCCGTGGTTCCTGGACCAGATCGAAGAAATCATCGCGGCCGAGACCCAGGTCGCAGCCGATGGCATCGACGCACTGGATGCCGCGCGCCTGCGCAAGCTGAAGCGTTCCGGTTTCTCCGATGCGCGCCTGGCGCAGCTGACCGGCACCAACGAAGCGGCCATCCGCGCGCTGCGCCGTGCGCACAAGGTGCGCCCGGTCTACAAGCGCGTTGACTCCTGCGCCGGTGAGTTCTCCACCGGTACCGCCTACCTGTACTCGACCTACGAGGACGAGTGCGAGGCCGCGCCGAGCAACCGCGACAAGATCATGATCCTGGGCGGTGGCCCGAACCGCATCGGGCAGGGCATCGAGTTCGACTACTGCTGCGTGCACGCGGCACTGGCGCTGCGCGAGGATGGTTATGAAACCATCATGGTCAACTGCAACCCGGAAACCGTGTCGACCGACTACGACACCTCCGACCGCCTGTACTTCGAACCGCTGACCCTGGAAGACGTGCTGGAAATCGTCGAACTGGAACAGCCCAAGGGCGTGATCGTGCAGTACGGCGGCCAGACCCCGCTGAAGCTGGCGCGCGCGCTGGAAGCCAATGGCGTGCCGGTGATCGGCACCAGCCCGGACTCCATCGACCTGGCCGAAGACCGCGAGCGCTTCCAGCAGCTGGTCGACACCCTGGGCCTGAAGCAGCCGCCGAACCGCATCGCACGCAACGACCAGGAAGCCCTGCTGCTGGCCCGCGAGATCGGCTACCCGCTGGTGGTGCGTCCGAGCTACGTGCTGGGCGGCCGCGCCATGGAAATCGTCTACGGCGAATCCGACCTGGCCCGCTACGTGCGCGACGCGGTGAAGGTGTCCAACGATTCGCCGGTGCTGCTGGACCGCTTCCTCGACAACGCCGTCGAGTGCGACGTGGACATCATTGCTGACAAGGATGGCAACGTCCTGATCGGTGGCGTGATGGAGCACATCGAAGAGGCTGGCGTGCATTCGGGCGATTCCTCGTGCTCGCTGCCGCCGTACTCGCTGTCGGCTGGTACCCAGGCTGAACTGCGCCGCCAGGTGGTGGAGCTGGCCAAGGCCCTGAACGTGGTCGGCCTGATGAACACCCAGTTTGCGATCCAGACCAGCGATGAGGGTGATGACACCATCTACCTGCTGGAAGTGAATCCGCGTGCCTCGCGCACCGTGCCGTTCGTGTCCAAGGCCACCGGCATGCCGCTGGCCAAGATCGCCGCCCGCTGCATGGCCGGCAAGACCCTGGAAGAGCAGGGCGCAACCAAGGAAATCGTGCCGGACTACTACTCGGTGAAGGAAGCGATCTTCCCGTTCGCCAAGTTCCAGGGCGTCGACCCGATCCTCGGGCCGGAGATGCGTTCCACCGGTGAGGTGATGGGCGTGGGCCGCACCTTCAACGCCGCCTTCGCGCGTGCCCAGGAGGCGGGCGGCATCAAGGCCCCGCCGATCGGCAAGGCCTTCGTTTCGGTTCGCGACCCGGACAAGAAGCGCGTGCTGCCGGTGGCCAAGGCACTGCTGGCGCGTGGCTACAGCCTGGTCGCTACCCGTGGCACCGCCGCGTGGCTGCAGCAGCATGGCATGGACTGCGAGATCATCAACAAGGTGGTCGAAGGCCGTCCGCACATCGTCGACTCGATCAAGAACGGCGAGATCGTCTACATCGTCAACACGACCGAAGGTCGCTCGGCGATCAACGATTCGTTCTCGATCCGTCGCGAGGCGCTGCAGCATCGCGTCACCTACTCGACCACCATTGCCGGCGCCAAGGCGCTGGTGGATTCACTGGAATTCCGCGGCACCGGCCCTGTCTGGTCGCTGCAGGAGCTGCACAAGGAGTTGAATGCATGAGAGCCCCCATCACCATGAAGGGCGCGCAGAAGCTGCGCGACGAACTGGATCACCTGAAGTCGGTCAAGCGCCCGAAGGTGATCGCCGCGATCGCCGAAGCCCGTGAGCATGGCGACCTGAAGGAGAACGCCGAGTACCACGCCGCGCGCGAGGAACAGGGCTTCATCGAAGGCCGCATCAAGCAGCTGGAAGGCGAGCTGTCGCATGCCGAGATCATCGACGTGAGCAAGCTCAATGCCGGCTCCAAGGTGGTGTTCGGCGCCAGCGTGACGCTGGCTGACGTGGAAACCGACGAAGAACGGAAGTACCAGATCGTTGGCGACCTCGAGGCGGACATCAAGCAGGGCCTGATCGCGATTTCCTCGCCGGTGGCGCGCGCGATGATCGGCAAGCTGGAAGGCGATTCGATCGTGATCGACGCCCCGGCAGGCCAGCGCGAGTACGAGATCGTCAGCGTCAGCTACCTGGACTGACCAGGTGGCGACGGCGACCCTGCTGTTGCCCGCGCGCAGCCGCTTTGCGGCGGCTGCGCTGCCCGATGACGTGGCCCGTGCCCTGGGTCGCGCCAACGCCTCGCAGCATGAGGCGGGCGAGCGCGCGCAGCTGACGCGCCATTTCATGGTCGCCGCGTCGCATTGGCCGGTGGCCGCATTGACCCGCCAGCGTGACGTCGGTGATGCCGCTGGCGCCAGCTGGCTGCGTGCCGATCCGGCCTGCATGGTGCCGGACATGCACGGTGCGCGGATGATGGCATATGGCGAAACGCTGCGGCCGACGCTGGCAGACTGCCTGGCACTGCTGCCGGTACTGCAGCCGTTGTTCGCCGACGCCGGGTTCGCGCTGGATGCACCGGACCCTTCGCGCTGGTACCTGCGGCTTCCGATCGACAGTGAGCTGCCGGACTTCGACAGTCCGGACGAGGTGCTCGGCGATGACCTGTTCGCGCACCTGCCCGAAGGCGAGGTCGGCCGCCGCTGGCGTGCATTGATGACCGAGGCGCAGGTGCTGCTGCACAACCATTCCTGGAACCAGCAACGTGCGGCCCAGGGGCAACAGCCGATCAATTCACTGTGGTTCTGGGGCGGCGGCGTGATGCCGGTGTCGGTCAATACACCGCACGCGCAGGTGCGCAGCCGCGATGCATTGCTGCAGGGTCTTGCGCTGGCATCCGGTGTGGCGGTGGATGGCGATCAGTCCGTGGATGCGCTGGTCGATCTGCGCCAGCTGCGATCACTGCAGCAGCTGGGCAACGACGCGATCCGGCCACTGCTGGCCGCGTTGAAACGCGGCGAGCTGCAGCGGCTGGTACTGGATTTCGAGGATGGCCGGCAGTTCCAGCTGGACCGCGGGCAACGCTGGCAGTTCTGGAAGAAGCCGCGCCAGCTTCACGACGCCTGAGGCAATCTGCGCACGCAGGCCATGCCTGGCGGAATCCGGTGATTGTGGTAGCGCTGGGCCATGCCCGGCGGATGCCCTAACGGAATTCAGTGATATAGGTCGGCAGTCGCCAAGTGGAAGCTCCAGCGCCACTGCAGGTGCCACCAACGTACTCCATGCTCAGCTGCATCCGCTGGCCATCCCATGCCCAGTAGCGCCCCGTTCCGCAGCGATCCCGATCGGTCTCCACAGTCTCTTCAACGAACATCAGCTCCCGTGAGTACGGGAACAGTGCGCCCTGGGTAATGAAAACGGGATTGAACGGTGCCTGGTCGTTGATCGACCACGTCCCACCCGGCACATTGAGCCCCGGGATGTGGCAGACAACGGAGGCCAGTAAGTGATGGTCGTCCAGGCGCTGGATGGCGATGTAGGGTGCGCTGGTCTGTGGTACATCCGCCGCGCACGCCCAGCCCGCCTTGTTGCCGGGCCGAAGCAGCCGGCGCAGGTCCTCGCGTTCGCCCAGGCGCGCATCCTCCTCACGCGGAGGCACCCGCTTGGATGGCATGGCCAGCACCGGCTTCGGCAGAGCGGGCGGCACGCTCGACTCCGGTCGGCTTCCGCGTTGCACCAGTGCACCGGGCGTATCCAGACGCTGCTGGATCTGATCCATCTTCAGCATCAGTGCGGCTGCGCCGGATGCAGACAGCGACCATGTCTGCCCCCTGCCATCGGTGATGCTGATGCGGGATTGCCTGATGAGGGCGGTGTTGAACGCCTGCACTTGAGCCGGGGTGAGCTTTGCATGCTCCGTGGCTGACTCAAGTGCCCCGATGCTGCCCACGCGTTTTCCGTCCAGCTGCAGTTGCAGTGCGCCAACAGGCGACTGCGCCTGTGCCTCGGGGTCGTCAGCGTCGTCGCGCCCGAGTACCAGCCGGATCTCCACCGCTTCCCCGGGTCCGCCATTGCGCTCGATCAGCGCGGCCAGCCTCAGCGGTGCGGAGGCGCCGACACCGGCGATGCGGCAGGCACGCGTGTTGTCGCATACCATGAACCAGTCGCCCTCGGCGAACGATGCGCCAACCGGAACCGTGGCCCAGGCAGGCGAAGACATCGCCAGCAATCCCAGCAGGAACATCGGCAATTGCGGCAGAGCTGGGCAGCGCATTCAACGAACCTCGCTGACCAGGGTCGGCAGCATCCAGTGTCCGCCCGGCATGCCACGGCACAGCCCGGTGCTGAAAGCACTGCTTGGCTGGAATCGGCGGCCATCCCATGTCCAGTCCGAGCCGGAGACGCAGTCGCCGATGCCTCTGCCTTTGGAGCGTGCGTACAGCGTGCGCTCGAAGTGCGAAAAGCCCTCCGCTTCGAGCGTGACCGTCTGCGGGGCGAACGGAGGGCGATCACGCGCGATCCAGAAACCATTGCTGTAGTTGTATGCACCCATCTGGCACAGCGCCTGCACCAGTACATGGCTGTCGTCCAGCCGCTCGATCACCATTTCCGGGGTGCCCTTGTACTCGATCAGACGCGGACAGTCGTCACCGTCGTCGAGCGTGGCAATCAGCGCGTCGCGCAGTGCTTCGCTGCTACCCAGTTTGCTGTCTCCGGGGCGAGTGGCCACCAGCGTGGCGCGCATGATCACGGGCCTGGTCTGCGCAGCCGGCACACTCGCTTCAGCACGCGTGCCACGCCGTACCAGGGCGCCGGGCGTACCAAGGCGCCCTTGTACTTCGTCCATCTTCAACAGCACGGCGGCGGCACCACGATCGGAAATCGGCCAGCGCGTGGCCCTGCTGTCGATCACCTCGATGCGCGCCTTGCCGGGCAGGGCGGCGAGCAGCGCATCAACCTGCGCCGGCCGCAGCGTCACGGATTCATCGGCACCGGTGTCCTGCACGGACCCCAGATCACGGCCGTTCACCTGCAGGCGCATCGCGCCTTCGGGCATTGCACTTTCGCCATCCTCGCCCACGCGCAGCCGCGCCTTCACGGTTGTGCCGGGGCCGCCGGCTCGTTCCAGCATCAGGCCCAGCGAGCTGGCTGCGCTCTCCGGGCCATAACCGGCGGCGCGGCAGGTGCCGGTGTTGTCGCAGGCCAGGAACCAGTCGTGATGCACGAACTCGATGCCGGGTTCCGGTGGCGTATTTCCGGCATGGCCGGCGAGCGGCAGCAACAGGCCGACAATCAGTGCGGACAGCAGGCGGTACATGGCGAATTCCATTTCAGAAGCGGACAAGCATGGGTGATCACCGCGCCTGCGCCAAGCCCGGGAAGAGCCTGGCAAGCCGAGCGGGGTATCATGCGCGGGTCTTCCGTAACCCGGCGATGCCGATGTCCCTTGCCGCCGATGCCGTGCAGCCCTCCTCTGATACGCCGACGATCCGCCGCCGCGATGCGGTCGCGCCCGCCAACTGGCCGGAGGGCACGCTGCCACTGCTGGCGCGGCTCTACGCCAGTCGCGGTGCCGGTACCCCGGAGCTGGCGCTGCCGAAGCTGGGCAGCCTGCATGCGCCCGAGCTGCTGACCGGCATCGAGGCTGCGGTGGGCCTGCTGGTCGAGGCCATCGCCAACGACAAGCGCATCCTGGTGGTCGGCGATTTCGACTGCGATGGCGCCACCGCCTGTGCGGTCGGCGTGCGTGGCCTGCGCATGCTCGGCGCACAGCACGTCTTGCACGCGGTGCCGAACCGCATGGTGCACGGCTACGGCCTGTCGCCGTCGCTGGTGGAGGAGCTGGCCGAGCTGCAGCCGGACCTGCTGGTCACGGTTGACCACGGCATTGCCTGCCACGCGGGTGTGACTGCAGCCAAGGCGCGTGGTTGGCAGGTGCTGGTCACCGACCACCATCTGCCCGGCCCGCAGCTGCCACCGGCCGACGTGATCGTTGATCCGAATCTGGATGGCGATGCCTTCCCCAGCAAATCGCTGGCCGGCGTCGGGGTGATCTTCTACGTGCTGATGGCGCTGCGCCGGCAGATGCGCGAGGCCGGGATCTTCGCCGATGGCAAGGGCCCGGACCTGACCACACTGCTGGACCTGGTGGCAGTCGGTACCGTCGCCGACCTGGTGGCGCTGGATTCGAACAACCGTGCGCTGGTCAGCGCGGGCCTGCGCCGCCTGCGCGCAGGGCAGGGCTGTGTCGGCCTGCGTGCGCTGATCGAAGCCAGCGGCCGTGACGCTGCGCGGCTAACCGCCACTGACATTGGCTTCGCGCTCGGCCCGCGCCTGAACGCCGCGGGCCGGCTGGAAGACATGGCGCTGGGCATCGCGCTGCTGCTGACCGAAGACCCGCGCCAGGCGCGCGAGATCGCGCAGACGCTGGAGCAGATCAATTCGGAACGGCGCGCCGTGCAGCAGTCGATGACTGACGACGCCGAGCAGGCGTTGACCCGCGTGGTGCTGGACATGGCCGGCCAGCGTCCGGTGGCCGCCTGCCTGTTCGATGCCGATTGGCATCCGGGCGTGGTCGGCCTGGTCGCGTCGAAGATGAAGGATCGCCTGCATCGCCCGGTGATCGCCTTCGCGCCTGCAGAACCCGGCGCCGACACCCTGCGTGGCTCAGCTCGCTCAATTCCCGGCCTGCACATCCGTGACGCACTGGCATTGGTCGATGCGCGGCATCCGGGCCTGATCGAACGCTTCGGTGGGCATGCCATGGCGGCTGGCCTGAGCATGCGGCTGGATCACGTCGATGAATTCAAGACCGCCTTTGTTTCGGTGGTGCTGGAAATGCTCGACCCGGCGGCACTGCAGCAGCAGGTCCTCAGCGACGGCGAACTGGCCGCGGACGAACTGGACCATCGTCACGCCGATGCGCTGCGCCTGGCCGGGCCGTGGGGCCAGGGCTTCCCCGAACCGCTGTTCGACGGCCACTTCGAAGTGGCCAACTGGCGCGTACTGAAGGAGCGCCACCTGAAGCTGGAACTCCGCCTGCCGGGCGTACCCGGCACGATCAACGCGATCCACTTCGGTGGCTGGCACGGCAATGCACCCGGCCGTCATGTGCATCTGGCCTATCGGCTGGCCTGCGATGACTATCGTGGCGGCAGCGCCATCCAGCTGATCGTGGAGCACTGCCTCCCTGCATGAAAAAAGGGGACGGAGGGGATTAAGTCGCTTGTGCCTTGTTTGCCACTTGCGACTTAATCCCCTCCGTCCCCTTTTTCTGTGGCGTCAGCGGACCTCGCTGACCAGCATCGGCAGTTCCCAGGTGCCACCGGGCACGCCCCGGCATAGCCCAGGTGCGACCTCGGACGTCGCGATGAAGTTCGTCCCGTCCCACGTCCAGGCTGCGTGCGACATGCAGTCAGCGAGGCCGCGGCCCTTCTGCGCGGCAATGATCTGGCCGTCGGCGTAGTCGATCGCATCGCTGGTCACCCATTGCGCCCGGAACGGCGCCTGCGGGCGCGCGACCCAATAGCCATCGCCGATGTTGTAGGCCCCGCGCCAACACGGGACAGTGACCAGCACATGCTGCGCGTCCAGGCGCCGGACCTGCAGCGGGGAGTTGCTGAGCGGAACGTCGGCATCAGTTTCCTGCAGGCCTTCGCAGCTGTCGTCCTCCAGCGTGGCACGCAGTGCTGCGCGCAGGGCGGGTGAGGCGGCCAGCCGAGCAAACGCGGGATCATCCGGAGTCGAGTCCAGGGTAGCGGCCTTGCGCACAACCGGCACCGGCAGTGCGGCGGGGACGCTGGATTCAGGCGTGCTGCCCTTGCGCATCACGGCGCCGGGCGTGCCGAGGCGGCCCTGGTACTCATCGATCTTCAGCAGTACCGCTGCGGCACCCTTGTCCGACAGCGGCCAGCGATGGCCAGCGCCATCGGTCACGCTGATCCCTCCATCGCGTACAAGTGCGGATAACAACGCGCTGGTCTGCGCGGCATTCAAGCTGTGCGTGCCTTCGCCCTTTGCCGGGGTCAGCACGCCCAGGTCCTGTTGCTGGATGCGCAGATGCAGCGCGCCCTTGGGCTGGGTTTGGCCTTCTTCCGGCTGCAGCGACAGGCGCCCCTGGATGACCTGGCCGGGGCCGCCCTTGCGGGTGAGCAGCACGCTAAGGGTGCTGTCATCGTCGGCGGCGTAGCCGGCGGCGCGGCAGGTCAAGGTGTTATCACAGGCTACGACCCAGTCGTGGTGCTGGAAATACAGGCTCTTGGCCGGAGCTGTCGCAAGGGCGGTCAGGGGGCAGGGAAGGGCCAACAGAGTGGCCAGCAGGGGCAATCGCATCGGCATCCTTGCGCGTGTGGGAGAGTGGGGCATGGTGCCTGTGGGTGGGGCCAAAGAAAAGCCGCGCACGGTCCAACCCCATTCCGGCTGTCCGTGCGTTCAGACGTCCACGATCCCACTGGAGCCCTGTCATGGTCTTCGTCCGTTGCTGCGCTGTGTTGTTGCTGGCCCTCGCGGCCGGGCCTGTCGGCGCTCAGTCGCCACGTATTGCCAGGCCGCAAGCCACCACCCCGCTGTTGATTGCGCCCGCCGCCGAACAGCCGGTGCAACTGCAGCGTGCCCGCATCGAAGGCGAGGTCCAGGCCGGCATCGCCCAGACCCGGATCACCCTGGAGTTCCACAACCCGAACCGGCGCGTGCTGGAGGGCGAGCTGCAGTTCCCGCTGGCCGATGGCCAGCAGATCACGGGCTTCGCACTGGATATCAACGGGGAACTGCGTGACGCGGTGCCGGTGCCCAAGGACCGTGGCCGCCAGGTATTCGAGGAGATCGCCCGCCGTGGTGTGGACCCGGGCCTGCTGGAACAGACCGCCGGCAACCAGTTCCGCCTGCGCGTCTACCCGCTGCCGGCCGGTGGCAGTCGGCGCGTGCAGCTGGTGATTCGTGAGCCGTTGGCCTTCGCCGGACAGGGCTGGCAATGGACGCTACCGCTACAGTTCGCTGCCGGTGCTTCATCGGTTGAGCTGAAGCTGGAGGCGTCGGGCGCGGCCACCGCAGGTACGGCTCCGTTCCGCATCAATGCGGGCCAACTGCAGTGGCAGGGCAACGGCGCACAGTTGCCGAAGCAGCTGCAGTGGAGCCTGCCGGCAGCCCGCCAGGCACAGGTGCAGGTGGCACCCTGGGAGGATGGCCATTACCTGCTGGCGCAGCTGCCGGTGGCGGCCAGCAGCACGCCCCGCACGTTGCCCAGCGAAGTCGGCCTGCTGTGGGACGGCTCCGGTTCGGCGGGCCAGCGCGATCGCACACGTGAGTTCGCGCTGTTGGATCGCTACTTCGCCGCGATGGGTGACGGTACGGTGGCATTGACCGTGCTGCGCGACCGTGCCGAACCGGTGCGTCGCTTCCGTATCCGAGCCGGCAACTGGAACGAGCTGCGCGCAGCGCTGCAGGCCGTACGCCCGGACGGTGCCAGCGCGCTGGCGCAGTGGCAGCCGCAGCCGGGAGTGAAGGAATACCTGCTGGTCAGTGATGGCCTGCTGACCTATGGGCTGGAACAGCTGCCGGCGATGGCGGCGGATCAACGCCTGTTTGCGATCAGCAGCGCCGGTGCGCGTACCGATGCCGTGCGACTGCGTGGTTGGAGCGAAGCGCATGGTGGCCGCTTCGTCGCGCTGGGCAAGGATGTCGAATTGGCCGCCCATGAGCTGCTGTCGTCGCCGTTGGATGTGCAGGTCGATGCAGGACGCGGCGTGCAGGACGTGGTGATCGATCGACGCAGTGAAGCCCAGGGCTGGTTGTGGCTGCACGCACGACTGGCGGCCGACGGTGTGCCGATGCGGGTGCGCGTGGGCGGCGGTGAATGGCAGGCACTGCCGGCAACGCAGAAGAGTGACGAGGGTGAACTGCTGGCCGGCTTGTGGGCGCAGGCCCGTCTGCAGCAACTCGGTGCCGACCGTAGAGGCAACCGCGAGGCAATGCAACTGCTGTCGCAGCAGTTCGGCCTGGTCGGTCCGGACACCTCGCTGATCGTGCTGGAAACGCTGGAGGACTACCTGCGCTATGCGATCCGCCCGTCCGGCAAACTGCGCTCCGAGTACGATGCCCGCTTCGCACGGCAGGTGAGCGATCGCGCCGCTGCCGATCGCCAGCGCCTGGACCAGGTTGCCGCACGTTGGAAGGAGCGCCAGCAGTGGTGGAACCGAAGCTGGCCGAAGGGAGCGCCTCCGCAGTTGAAGGCCGAGGCGCTGGAAGTTGCATCCGCGGACTACGCGATGGACTCGGCGCCGGTGGCGATGCTCGCTGCGCCGGCCCCCGCGGCACCGCCCGCGCCGGCACCGATGGCCGCCGCCGTCGAGCAGCGCATGGAAGCCAGCAGTGCGCGTGCACGTCGCTCAGCGCCTGCATCGAACAAGGCCCTGGATTCAATCACGGTCACTGGTGGCCGTGTCGCTGCGCCCGCTGCCGCCAACGAGGGCGAGCTCGGCATCCAGCTGGCGGCCTGGCAGCCGGACTCGGCCATCGCCAGACGCCTGCGCCAGGGCCCGGCGTCGCAATTGTATGACCGCTACCTGGCCGAGCGCGATGCGCATGCCGACAGCAGCGCGTTCTTCCTCGACGTGGCCGATCTGCTGCTGGAGCAGGGCCAGCGCGAACTGGCACTGCGTGTGCTGTCCAACCTGGCCGAGATGGACCTGGACAACAGGCACCTGCTGCGCGTGCTCGGCTACCGCCTGATGCAGGCGGATGCCCCGGCGCTGGCGGTGCCGGTGTTCGAGCAGGTGCTGGCGATGGGCCAGGAAGAACCGCAGAGCTTCCGCGATCTTGGCCTGGCACTGGCGGCTGCGGGCAAGCCGCAGCAGGCGTTGGCGCCGCTGTACCAGGTGGTGGTGCGGCCGTGGGACAACCGCTTCGACGGCATCGCCCTGATCGCATTGGACGAGCTGACCAACCTGGTGGCACGCAGCACGCCACGGCTGGATACCCGCAGCATCGACCCACGCCTGCTGCAGGCGATGCCGCTGGACCTGCGCGTGGTGCTGTCGTGGGATGCCGACAACAGCGACATGGACCTGTGGGTGACCGACCCGAACGGCGAGCGCGCGTACTACGGCAACCGCCTGACCTACCAGGGCGGGCAGATGTCGCAGGATTTCACCGGCGGCTATGGCCCCGAGCAGTTCTCGCTGCGTGACGCCAAGCCGGGCAAGTACAAGGTGGAGGCCAATTACTTCGGCAGCCGCCAGCAGCTGGTGAC
>Ga0207709_10000633_pt1 | contig 28782 bp, 29 predicted proteins | sample KBSM34metaG_FD_184397 | JGI IMG/M metagenome (GOLD analysis project Ga0207709, IMG submission 184397) | Miscanthus rhizosphere microbial communities from Kellogg Biological Station, Michigan, USA - KBS M3-4 metaG (SPAdes) (version 2) | ecosystem: Host-associated > Plants > Roots > Rhizosphere >...
ATCTGAGGGGCAAGGCCGTACGCGCACGCCGCCTGCCCGGCCCGGGCAGAATCCGGCGCTTGCCGTCTCCCTCCCAAGGACTCCCTCCATGACCGATCTCTCGAGCTTTCCCATCACGAAAAAATGGCCCGCGCAGCATCCTGACCGGCTGCAGCTGTACTCGCTGCCCACGCCCAACGGCGTGAAGGTGTCGATCATGCTGGAGGAGACCGGCCTGCCGTACGAGCCGCACCTCGTGAGCTTCGAGACCCACGACCAGACGTCGCCGGCGTTCCTGTCGCTCAACCCGAACAACAAGATCCCGGCCATCCTCGACCCCAATGGCCCGGGCGGCAAGCCGCTGGCGCTGTTCGAATCGGGCGCCATCCTCATGTACCTCGCCGAGAAGACCGGCAAGTTCATTCCGCAGGATGCCGCCGGCCGCTACGAAACCCTGCAGTGGGTGATGTTCCAGATGGGCGGCATCGGCCCGATGTTCGGCCAGCTCGGCTTCTTCAACAAGTTCGCCGGCAAGGACTATGAAGACAAGCGCCCGCGCGACCGCTACGTGGCCGAATCGAAGCGCCTGCTCGGCGTGCTCGACAAGCGCCTGTCGGACCGCGCGTGGATCGTGGGCGACAGCTACACCATCGCCGACATCGCCACCTTCCCGTGGGTGCGCAACCTGATCGGCTTCTACGAGGCAGCGGACCTCGTGGGCTTCAAGGATTTTCCGAACGTGGCGCGCGCGCTCGAAGCCTTCGTGGCGCGCCCCGCCGTGGTGGCGGGGCTGGGCATTCCGAAGCGCGGCTGAGCGCCTCTCAGTTCGCGCTCAGGTCCATCAGCATGCGCGACAGCAGGTAGAGGCGCGGCACCACGCTCTCTACCTCCGCATATTCCTCCGGCGTGTGGATGCCGCCACCCACGATGCCGAAGCCATCGAGCACCGGCACGCCGACGCCTGCCACCAGGCTCGCATCGGCCGCGCCGCCGCTGCTCTCGATGGTGAGCTTCTTGCCGATCTCGCCGTAGATGCCTTCGGCCATGCGCACCAGCTTGTCGGACGCGGGCGAACGCGGCATCGGCGGCAGGCCGCGGATCAGTCGCACGCGCACCTCGGTCTCGGGGATCAGCTTGTTCTGCGAGATGCGGACCAGGTCTTTCTCGACGCGGTCGAGCTCCTCGGGCGTGGCCGCGCGCACGTCGCCCTTGGCGCTCGCGGTCGCCGGAATCACGTTGGTCGGTCCATTGGCCGTGAGCACCGTGAAGTTGACCGTGGTCTTCTTCGCGGCATCGGCCGTCTTCGACAGCTGCAGCACCTGGTGCGCCACTTCCATCGCCGCATTGCGGCCGGCCTCGGGCGCCACGCCCGCGTGAGCGGCCAGCCCCTTCACCTCGACGAGCGCGGTGGCCGAGCCCTTGCGCTCGACCACGAGGCCATCGGCCGGTCGGCCCGGCTCCAGGTTCAACGCCACGTCGTGCTGCTTGGCGATGCGCTCGATCAGCGCGCTGGTGCCGACGGAGCCGACCTCCTCGTTGGTGTCGAGCAGGAAGGTGATCTGCCCGTAGTCCTGGAAGCCGACCTGCTTGAGGATCTTCAGCGCATAGAGCCCGGCGATCACGCCGCCCTTGTCGTCCATCACGCCGGGGCCGTAGGCGCGGCCGTCCTTGATGTAGAAGGGCTTGGCCGCGGCCGTGCCTTCCTTGAAGACGGTGTCCATGTGCGCGAGGATCAGGATCTTCTTCTTGCCCTGCCCTGTCAGCGTGGCCACCACGTTGGTGCCGGGATGCGGATCGGCCGGAAAGGTCTCGATGCGCGCGCCGAGCTTGCGCAGCTCTTCCACCGCCATCTCGCGGACCTTGTCCAGGCCCGCCGTGTCGGCCGAGCCGGAGTCGATGTTGACCATGCGCTCCAGCATCTTCAGCGCCTCGTCCTTGCTTTGCGTGGCGGCGTCGAGCACGCCCTGGTGCGGCTTCTGGGCCATGGCGTTGCCAGCCAGCAGGGCGCACGCGAGCGCGGTGCACTGGGCGATGGCGAGCATGTGGCGGCGAGCGGGAGTCCGGGATTTCATGGCCGAAGAAGCCGAAGCGGGATGGCGCGAGTGAGTCGTCATGTTGTCCGTTCTGTTGAAGGAATGTCGAGGAAAGCGCGGCAGGCTATCACCCGACTCGCGAACGGATCAGGCTCACGATGCGGGCGCTGCCGCACGCACTCTACAGACACTTCAGCCGGAAAAGTTCAACCCGGAAAGTCTTCCCCGCGCAGCTCGATCGGCTGCCCATGCGGCGTGCGGCCGGCCGCGTGCTCCCAGGCATGCCGGTAGCGGGCCAGTTCGTCGCCCGAGCTGGCGCCCTTGGCGGCCACGAGCTTCTCGAGCGCGGCCAGCCAGTGCAGGTAGTAGGTCTGGCCGGTGTCGGGGTCGCCCGCGGCCTGAGCCTCGGAGATCTGCGCCGCCAGCGCCTCGGCCCATTCGGGCCATGTGAAGAGGCCGCGCTCGTGCAGCGCAAGCGTCATCGCGAAGGCCTGGGCCTCCCATGGCGCGCTGAACACCGGCCCGTCCGCATCGCGCGGCATGCCGGGCGACAGCGGCATGCGCTCGCCGCTCATTGGAATACCTTCGTGCTTCGCACTGCGGTGCGAGCTTGCTTGGGGCGGCCCGGCGCGGCGCTCATGCCACGGCCTCCAGATAGCTCTCCCACGCATCCACCGACACCGAGAGGTTCTGGCGCGGCGCATCGTCGCCCCACAGTTCGGCTTCGTCGAACTCCACCGTGTAGAGCCACTGCGGCTGCTCGCCGAGCCCCTGCGCGTTGGTGTCTGCGAACACATGCGCGCCATGTACGTGAACGATGGTGCCGCGCTTGCCCTGCACATAGGCCGGCAGCCGCGTGTGATGGTCGACCTTGCCGAGGTGCATACGCACCTTCTGCCCCAGGGCAAAGCGGGCCGGTGCAGGCGCCGGCCGCTCGGCGGGCGAGCCTTTGGCGAGCACCGACTGCACATCGGCCGCGCGCAGCACGCGGGCCACGGGCGCGGCAGCATGGCTCACCTCGCCGCTGGCGATCTCGTCGGGAAAGAGCTGCCCGCGCTGCAGCATCAGCTGCTCCAGCGCGCGAAGCCAGATCTGGTAGTAGCTCAGCTCGCCATAGTCGGGCAGCGTCTCGCGCACGGAGCGGCTCGCATCGATGTTCCACGAGCCCGTCGCGCCCATGGCCAGCACGAGCGCCAGCACGCGCGGCTCCCAATCGGCATGGAAGAGTTCGCCCTCGGCTTCGGGCACCACCTTGCCGAAGCCGGGCTGTCCGCCGAGGTCGGCCTTCGTCGCGTAGCTCATGCGTCGCTCCCGGCTTCAACTGGTGCACCGGCCAGCCGCGTGCCGATCATCGAATCGCGTGAAACCAATGCGGCGAGCTCTTCTTCGCTCAGGCCTTCGGTGCCGGTGGGCCGCTGCGGGATGACGAGGTAGCGCACCTCGGCGGTCGAATCCCACACGCGGATGCGCGTGGTCTCGGGCAGGGTCACGCCGAAATCGGCGAGCACGCCGCGCGGGTCCTTCACCGCGCGCGAGCGGTACGGCGCGCTCTTGTACCAGGTGGGCGGCAGGCCCAGCACCGGCCACGGATAGCAACTGCACAGGGTGCACACCACCATGTGGTGCGTATCGCCGGTGTTCTCCACTGCCACCATGTGCTCGCCCTGCCGCCCCGTGTAGCCCAGCGAGGCGATGGCTGCCGTGGCGTCGGCCAGCAGCCACTGCCGGAAGGCCGGATCGACCCAGGCCCGCGCCACCACCCTTGCGCCGTTGCGCGGGCCGATGCGGGTCTGGTAGGTGTCGATCAGCACGTCGAGCGCGCCCGGGTCGATGTAGCCCTTCTGCGCGAGCACGCTTTCGAGCGCACGCACGCGCAGGTCCATCTCGCCGAGTTCGCTGTGTTCGTGGTCATGATCGTGGCCGTGGTGGTGACCGTGGCCGCTGTCGTCGTGGGGGTGGTCTGCGCTCATTCCGGCGATGCTACGCCCGGGCACTTAAAATTCGAAGCCTCCCGCCAGATCCCCCGGAAGCCTTTCGCCCATGACCTCCACGCCCGCCCGCCCCGTCCGCTCCCAGTACGAAGACTTCATGCGCCACGTCGACACGCATGGCGTCTTCAAGAGCGACCGCACGGGCACGGGCACCAAGAGCGTGTTCGGCCACCAGATGCGCTTCGACCTGAACGAGGGCTTCCCGCTGGTCACCACGAAGAAGGTGCACCTGAAGTCCATCATCCAGGAGCTGCTGTGGTTCCTGACCGGGTCGAGCAACAACAACTGGCTCAAGGAACGCGGCGTCACCATCTGGGACGAATGGGCGCGCGAGGACGGTGACCTGGGCCCGGTATACGGCGTGCAATGGCGCAGCTGGCCCACGCCCGACGGCGGCCACATCGACCAGATCGCCGACGTCATCAAGACGCTGAAGAGCAACCCCGATTCGCGCCGCATCATCGTGAGCGCATGGAACGTGGCCGAGCTGTCGAAGATGGCGCTGATGCCCTGCCATGCCTTCTTCCAGTTCTACGTGGCGCCGCCGCAGGCCGAAGGCGAAGGGGGCAAGCTCAGCTGCCAGCTCTACCAGCGCAGCGCCGACATCTTCCTGGGCGTGCCCTTCAACATCGCGAGCTACGCGCTGCTCACGCACATGGTGGCGCAGCAGTGCGACCTCGACGTGGGCGACTTCATCTGGACCGGCGGCGACTGCCACATCTACAGCAACCACGCCGAGCAGGTCGCGCTGCAGCTCAGCCGCACGCCCTACCCCTACCCCACGCTGAACATCAAGCGCAAGCCGGCGTCGATCTTCGAATACCAGTACGAAGACTTCGAGGTGCTGGACTACCGGCACGGCGATCCGATCAAGGCGCCCGTGGCGGTGTGAACGGAATGAGCAAGCCCCGCGTCAACCTCATCTTCGCGCGCGCCGCCAACGGCGTGATCGGCGCGAACAACACGATCCCCTGGCACATCCCGGAGGACATGGCGCACTTCAAGCAGCAGACCGTGGGCGCGCCGGTGATCATGGGCCGCAAGACCTGGGACTCGCTGCCGCCACGCTTCCGGCCACTGCCGGGCCGGCAGAACATCGTGGTGACACGGCAGCCCGGCTGGCAGGCCGACGGCGCGCTGCGCGCGGGCAGCCTGCAGGAGGCACTGTCGCTTTGCGAATCGTCATCGAAGGCCGACGCCGTATGGGTCATCGGCGGCGCGCAGATCTACGCCGAAGCCGAGCCGCTCGCGCAGCGCGCGGTCGTGACCGAGGTTGCGCGCAACTACGAAGGCGATGCCTATGCTCCGGATCTCGACGCAGCCGTGTGGCGCGAGACGCAGCGCGAATCGCATGTCTCGGCCAAGGAAGGCCTGGGCTTCAGCTTCGTGACCTACGAGCGCATCGCATCCCCGAACGGATGAGCGGCGACAGTTTGGCCGGCCCTGACGCTCAACAAAAATAGTCGCCCGGTTACCAGAAACAAACTGGCACCTTCGTCGCTCCTTTCAGCGCGAAAGGAACACTTCGGTACACGCGTGTAAAGGCATGCGCGGCTCAGGGTTTAGACAACGCCATTGTTTGTGCGCAAAATGTCGCTCCCGCCCTCAACCCAAGGAGACGGTTCATGTCCATGGAATTTCTTCGGGTCATCGCCGAGCAGAAATTGCCATACGTCATTCACACGCCGGCAGACATCGACAGGCTGCGCGTGCTGCGTGCGGCAGAGTTGGTGACGGCCTTCATTCCGCCCTCGGACCGAGCGCCCGATGCGCGCGCGATACGCCAGCTGGCCCAGGTCGAATCGATCACCGCCAAGGGCAAGCTGGCGCTCAACAAAGCCACGTCGGCATTCATCGAACTGTAGGAAGCCGCGCCTGCGGCGCATGAACGATGTCATTGAGCGTGCCAATTCCGGGGCGCACGGCTCGCCTGCACCGCTCCTGCTTCAGCTGAACACGCTTTCGAGGTCGACCTCTTCGGCGCTGTCGTCCAGTTTCAGGCTCTGCTCGATGTGATCGAGGTGATGCAGCATCAGCTTCTCGGCGCGCTCGGCATCGCCGCGGTTCACGGCAGCGACGATTTCCTCGTGCTCGTCGGCGCGGCAACTGGTGGCCGTGGGGGCGTCGTACAGCGAGATGATCAGGCAGGTCAGCACCGACAGCTCGCGCATCGATCGCGCCAGAGCCGAGTTGCCGGCCAGTTCGGCCAGCAGCACATGGAACTCACCCGACAGGCGGACGATGGCGCGCTTGTCGTCGCGGCGTCGCGCGTCGGCCTCGAGTTCGATGTGGCGCTGCAGGCGCTGCTTCTTGGTGTCGTCGAGCGTACGGATGAGGCGGCGCAGCACGCCGGGTTCGATGAGGCGGCGCGCCTCGAACACGTCCTGCGCCTGCTCGATGGTGGGCTTGGCGACGAAGGCGCCGCGTTGCGGCACCAGCTCGACGATCTGCTCGTGAGCCAGCCGGGCCAGCACTTCGCGCACCTTGGCGCGGCTGGTCGCGAAGATCGTGGCCAGCCGGTCTTCCCCCAGCTTCGTGCCGGGCGCGAGACGGTGCTCGAGGATGGCTGCCGAGATCTTCTCGGCGATCTCCTCGACACTGTGTTCGCGGGCGTTGGCCGCGCCGTTCGCGCTGGTCTTGCGGGCTGGGGCTTTGGTGGACATCGGCGCCGATTCTATCGGCGGGCCCCCTACGCTGCAGAGCGCTACGGGACCCGCAACCTCAGCCCGTGCTGCGTCCGGCATCGCGCGCCAGCAGCCGCGCCAAGGCGTCTGGCAGCCCCTGGTTCGGCTTGATCGGCGGCGGCGCGAAACTGCCCCGGCGCGCCGGCGCAGGCGCCAGCGACACGAGCGTCTGGGCATGGCACACGGCGCTCGACACACCATCGACCACCGGCACCGGAATGCGGTCCTTGATCGAACGCGCCAGGCCCGCCAGCGGCGCGCCGGCGATGATGATCACATCCGCGCCGTCGTCCTCGATGGCCGACATGCACAACGCCTCCAGTCGCTGGCCGTGGTCGTCCTGCACGTGCCCGATGTCCTTGAGCGGACCGTCGAGACTGCGGATGCTCGCCAGCCGGTCGATCAGGCCGTTGGCCTGCACGCACTCGCGGTACCACGCCGTGATGCGCCGCGAGATCGCGACGATCGAGAAGCGCTTGCCCAGCAGGCACGCGCTCATCAGCGCGGCCTCGGTCAGGCCGACCACGGGGATGTCGAGCGCCTCGCGCAGGCCGTCGATGCCGGGGTCACCGAAGGCCGCGACCACGATGGCGTCGTGCCGCGCGTGGTGCTCCGCCGCGAGCGTAGCGGCGGCATAGGCGCCGATCAGCGATTCAAAGCGGGTCTCGATGTAGGCGACACCGAAGGGTGCGGTCAGCACCTCGATGCGCGTGTCGCGCGCGGCCGCACGCCGGGCTTCGGCCGCGATCAGGTCCGAGACGCTTTGCGAGGTGTTGGGGTTGATCAGCAGCAGGTTCATGGCAATGTCTCCAGGCGATTGGCTCAGGCCGGTCGGCGGCTCGGCAGCAAGGTGGGCTCGCCCCGGCGCAGGAATTCTCCGCGTCCGGCGCGCGGATGGAAGCGTTCGCCGTCCCACACGACCTCGCCGCGCGCCAGCGTCAGCGCCGGCCAGGCTTTCACCTCGATGCCCTCGTAGGGCGTGTAGTCGACGTCGTGGTGCAGATCAGCATTGCGGATGGCGCGCGGCGTGGTGCCCCAGACCACGAGGTCGGCATCGGCGCCGACGGCGATCGTGCCCTTGCGCGGGTGCAGCCCGTAGGCCTTGGCGGGGTTGGTGGACGTCAGCTCGACGAACTTGTTGATGGTGATGCGTCCATCGAGCACGCCGTGCGAGAACAAGAGCGGCAGCCGCGTCTCGATGCCGGGAATGCCGTTCGGAATGTGGCGAAACGCCACCTCTTCGCCGCCGGGCTTCTTGCCCTCGGGTGCGTCGTAGCGGAACGGCGCATGGTCCGAAGAGAAGATCGTGAACAGCCCGTCCGACAGCCCGTTCCAGATCACCTGCTGGTTCTCGCGGTTGCGCGGCGGCGGACTGCAGACGCAGCGCGCGCCCTGGTAGCTGTCGTCTAGCCCCAAGTCTTCGGCGGTCAGGAACAGGTACTGCGGGCAGGTCTCGGCGAACACGCTCAGGCCATGTGCGCGCGCCCAGCGGATCTGCTCGACGGCTTCGCGCCCGGACACGTGCACGATCATGATCGGCACGTCGACCAGTTCCGACAGCGCGATCGCGCGGTGCGTCGCCTCGCGCTCGACCAGCATCGGCCGCGCATGCGCATGAAAGCGCGGCGCAGTGCGTCCGCTGGCTTCGAGCCGCTTGGTCAGCCACTCGATGCAGTCGGCATTCTCGGCATGGATCATGGCCATCGCGCCCTGCTCCCTGGCCACCGCCAGCACGTCGAGGATCTGGCCGTCGTCCAGCTTCAGATCGTCGTAGGTCATGTAGATCTTGAAGGAGGTGTAGCCCTCGGCGATGAGCTGCGGCAGCTCATGCTTGAGTACTTCCTCGGTCGGGTCGCTCACGATCAGGTGAAAGGCGTGGTCCACGTGGGCGCGGCCTTCGGCGCGTTGGTGGTAGTCCTGCACGGCGGCGCGCAACGACTGGCCCTTGTGCTGCGCCGCGAACGGGATCACGGTGGTCGTGCCGCCGCAGGCCGCCGCGCGGGTGCCGGTGTCGAAGTCGTCGGCCATGCGCACCGGCGGCTCCATCGGCTGGTCGAGGTGGCAATGGGCGTCGACGCCGCCCGGCGTCACGTAGCGGCCGGCGGCATCGATCTCCTGCCGCCCCGGCGGCAGGCCGAGGCCGAGCTGCACGATGCGGCCGTCGCGGATGCCGATGTCCGAATCGAAGGTGTCGCTGGCGGTGGCAACGCGGGCGTTGCGCACCACGAGATCGAGGTCGCGGAAGGTCATGGTCTTTCTTTGCTTTTATGTCTGTGTCTGATGGTCGGTGGTGGCCGTTCAGGCCTTCGCGTCGAACAGCCGGCCCCAGCCCTTCACGGCGCTCGGATCGACGCCGACCGTCTTCAGCGCGCGCCAGACCACGGTGGCCACCGAGTCGTAGATCGGGATGCCTAGCTCGCGCTCCATTTCTTCGACCAGCTGCGCGCCGCTGAGGTTTGTGCACATGATGGTGATCGCGTCGGGGCGCTGTTGTGCCACCTCGCGCAGCATGCGGCGCAGCGTGTCGGGCTCGACCTCGCTGAACGCGAAGTTCACCGTCAGGTCCAGGTGGCGCTCGGCCACGCAGGCGATGCCGATGCCCGCGTAGTTGGCGACGATGCGCTGCTGCACGTCCTCGACATACGGCGATACCAGGCCCAGCGTGCGCGCGCCCTGCGCGGCCAGCAGTTCGTTGAGCGCCAGCACCGAGGTGGTGGCCGGGATACCGGTCGCCTCGGTGATGCGCGCGCACAGCGCCTGGTCTTTCTCGAAGCCGAGCCAGCTGGCCGAGGTGCCGCTCCAGCAGATCGTGTCCACACGCGCGTCGGCCAGCAGCCGCGCGGCGTCGAGGATCTTGCTGTCGTCGAACTGGTTCAGCGAGGCGTCGCGCATCGAGATCTCGGTGACGGTGAAGCGCGAGAAATGCGCGGAGACGCCAGGCACGCCCGCGACCATCGCGCTGGTCAGCGGTTCGAGCGCGGTGTTCGAGGAAGGCGTCAGCACGCCGATGAGCTTTCGTTGCGTCATGGTCGTCAGAGCCGGGGGGTATCGGTCGGGTCGGCCGGTGCGCCGGGCTTGCCCTGGTGGTGCGCGGCCAAGTCGAGTTCGCGCGCCAGGGCCTTGCGGCGCGCGGGCGTCGGGCTCGCATGCGAGGCATTGTCGAGCGCGGGCAGCACGAAGTCGTTGACCATGCGGCGGATCGCCAGCACGTTCTTCGACTCGCGCAGGCCGCCCTCGATGGGCAGCATGCTCGTCATGACGACCACCGCATTGCGCTGCGGCAGCGCCACGATGAACTGGCCCTTGAAGCCCATGGCATGCACCTCTGGCTCGGTGGCGACGATGTCGTTGATCCACCAGTACTGCCCGTACCAGGGCGCGGACGACGGCGCGGTCATGGTCCGCATCCAGGCCTGCGACGTGATCTGCCGGTCGTTCCAGCGGCCGCCCGACAGCACCAGCATGCCGAGCTTGGCCATGTCGACGGCGCGCAGCCGCAGACCCCAGCCGGAGGACACGAGCCCCTTGTCGTCCGCGCGCTCCCAGGCGTAGTGCACCATGCCCATCGGCTTGAAGATCTTCTGCTCGGCGAAGGCCTGCAGCGGCATGCCGGCATCGGCGCCCAGCGTGGCGCTCGCGAGGATGGGGTTGACGTCGGTGTAGTCGAAGGCCTCGCCGGGCGGGCGCCGGGGCGTGGTGCCGGCCGCGAGCTTCAGGCGGTCCGGCGCGCCGTAGTAGATCGGGTCGTCGGTCGGCTTGAAGTCGTAGAACAGGCCGGTCGACATCGACATCACGTGCCGCAGTTCGATGGCCTGCTTGTCTGCGAGCGCGTCCTTCAGGTCGGGACGCGCCTTGGCCAGAATGGGCGCGATCTTCTCGTCGAGGCGTGAGCGGCCCTCGTCGATCAGCACGCCGGCCGCCAGCGCCGTGACGTTCTTGGTGATCGAGTACAGCTCGTAGTTGTGGTCGCGCGTAAGCCCCTGGCTGTAGCGCTCGAAGACCAGCTTGCCGTCCTTGACCACGAGGAAGCTGCGCACGTCGAGGTTTTCCTTGCGGATCCACTCCGACAGCCGCACCAGCGGCTGGGAGTCGACGCCCACGGCCTCGGGCACCGCAACGGCAATCCCGGGCTCGGCATCGACCGCCGGCTGGGCCAGGGCCGCGCCGGCGAAGGCAAGGTGCAGGGTAACCGCACCCGCCGCGAGACGAAGATGAGAAACAAACATGGGAGCGTCTCCTTCCGGTTCGGTTGCGTGCTTCAGACCGGCAGCTTCTTGCTGTAGTCGATCAGCATCGTCGAGCAGACGAACAGGCCGGCACCGGCCGCCGTGAACAGCATCAGCGCCATGAAGTACGAGCCGGTCGCCTGCACGATCAGGCCCACCACGATCGGCACGCCGATGCCCGCGACATTGCCGCCGAGGTTCATGGTGCCGCCGAGGAAGCCGACCCGGGCACGCGTGCCGAGGATCGACGGCACGCACCAGAACAGGCCGCACCAGCGCAGGAAGAACAGCGTCACCGACAGCAGCACGACCACGGCGACCGGGTCCTTGATCTGGGTCACCATGAAGATGGCGATGGTGGCGATGATCGACGAGATGCCGAACAGCGTGCGCAGCACCTTGCTCTGCGAGGCACCGGCCGCCTGCCACTTGTCGGCCAGCCAGCCGCCGAACATCTCGCCGACGAAGCCCGAGAAGAACATGATGAACACCGCGCCGCCCATCTGCTTGATGTCGAAGCCGTGCACCTTCGACAGGTAGTTGGGCATCCACGTGAGCAAGCCGTAGAACAGCGCGTTGAAGCACATCCAGCCGAAGAACATGCCCCACACCGAGCGGTAGCGGAAGAAGTCGAGCACCCGGCCGCTCGCGTCGGCCGATTCCTTGGCGGCGTCGGCGGCGTGGCTGGCCTCGATGTAGCGCGCTTCGGCCTCGTTCACACCGGGATGCTGGCGTGGATGGTTGCGGATGTAGCTCCAGGCGAAGTAGCCTGCCACCACGGTGCCGACGCCGGCGATGACGAACGCCAGGCGCCAGGACCCGAGCACGGCAATCAATGCCGAGATCAGGATCGCGCCCAACGCGGCACCCAGGGGGGCACCGCCGTCGAGCAAGGTGGCGCCGCGCCCACGTTCGGTCTGGGTCATCCAGATGCCGTTGAGCTTGCCGCCCGCGGGGTAGATCGGCGCCTCCGCCGCGCCCAGGCCCAGCCGCGTCAACAGCAAGGGAACCCAGCCCGTGCAGAGGGCAGCGATGGCCTGGAAGGCGCCCCAGCCCACGGTCGCGCCAGCGATGACGACGCGCGGGCCGAAGCGGTCGGCCAGCATGCCGCCCGGGATCTGCATCAGCGCATAGGTCCAGAAGAACGAACTGAGCAGCAGGCCCTGCACGGCCGGGCCGATGTCGAATTCCTTGGCGATCAGCGGCATGGCCACCGAAAGCGAGGCCCGGTCGATGTAGTTGATCGAGATCAGGAACAACATCATCAGGAAGATCTTCCAGCGCACCTTGGTGGGCTGGTGGGCGGCGTCGGGGGCTGCGGCGGTCGCCTTGGCGCCGTCCGTCATGGTGTTTTGCATCGGTTTGTCTCCTTGCAGTGGCACGGATGCCAGCCTGCAGGAAAAGGACCCGGCACGCTGGCGAACTTTGCAGTCGCGGGTCGGGCTGGTCCGGGCCAGTGCACCACCGAGGCTGTCGGGCGTAATCTAGGCTTTGTTGAAATTAACGTCAACATTATTGTTGACAATATTGTTGACGATAGTGGTAAGCACCTAGCAGCGGCGTCGCCCTGCGGTGCCGCTGCTGTTGCGCCCGCTTACCCGAGAAGCAATGGAAGTTCGAGTGCTTTTGCTAAGCTGATCAGTTGCATGCACGCCAACCGAGGCAAAGCGAAACGCCGAACGGGCACACCAAGGGGTGCAGGCTGCCAAAGACGCTCTGAAAATGATAAATTTTCATTTGAAATCAATGACTTACAATAATTTATGAAAATCGCCACCTGGAACGTCAACTCCCTCACCGCACGCCTGCAGCACGTGCTCGACTGGCTCATCGCCAATCCGGTCGACGTGCTGTGCCTGCAGGAGCTCAAGATGACCGACGACAAGTTCCCGCTCGACGTGCTCAAGTCGGCCGGCTACGAAGCGGCGGTGTTTGGCCAGAAGACCTACAACGGCGTGGCGGTCCTCAGCCTTGCACCAATGCGCGACGTGGTGAAGAACATCGGTGGCTTCACCGACGACCAGTCGCGCGTGATCGCGGCCACCGTTGAAACGCCGTCGGGTCCGCTGCGTGTGGTCAACGGCTACTTCGTGAACGGCCAGGCGCCGGGCACCGACAAGTTCGAATACAAGCTGAAGTGGCTCGACGCGCTGCGAGACTGGCTGCGCCAGGAAATGGTGTCGAACCCGAACCTCGTGCTGCTGGGCGACTTCAACATCACGCCGGAAGACCGCGACAGCTTCGACCCGGTGGGCCTGAAGGAAACGATCCACCACACGACCGAGGAGCGCAACCATTTCAAGGCGCTGCTCGACCTGGGCCTGACAGACAGCTTTCGCATGTTCGAGCAGCCCGAGAAAAGCTATTCGTGGTGGGACTACCGCATGCTGGGCTACCAGAAGAACCGCGGGCTGCGCATCGACCACGTCCTGGTGAGCCAGCCGCTGGTGCCGCGCGTGAAGGGCTGCGTCATTGACCGCGTGCCGCGCAAATGGGAAAAGCCGAGCGACCATGCGCCGGTGGTGCTCGATCTGGACCAGGGGGCCTGACCGATGGCCGCGCCCACCCGCATCGCAGGCCGCATCGCATTGGCGGCCACCGCACTCGCGCTGTCCGCCTGCTCCCTGCTGAAGCCCACTGACAAGGCCGAAGGCGGTACGGGCGCCACCGCGACCGCCCCCGCCGGCGAAGCCGTGGCGGACGACCGCAACGTGCCCACCGTGCGGCTGATCACTGCACAAACGCCGGCCGTGCGAACGTACCGCAAGATCGGCGCGCGCCACATCTACAACAAGTACGCAAGCCGCATCTACAAGGGCAAGATACCGCCGCTGGTGTATGCGGTGGTGGTGGTCGAGACCGAGATCGACGCCACCGGGAAGGTAGTGAACGTCACGTTCAGCCGCACGCCGAGCCATGCGCCCGAAGTGCCGCCGATGATTGCCGAACTGATCAAGGCCACGTCGCCGCTGCCCAATCCGGGCAAGCTGGGTGCTCACACGTACGTTGACACCTGGCTCTGGGACAAGAGCGGGAAATTCCAGATCGATTCGCTGACGCTCGGCCAGCGCAGCAGGTAGCTTGGCACACCCCCTGCAGGGGGCGATACCGGCGGCCCGGCAAAGCCGGTTCCGCGGCATCCCTGCTGGGGTCGCGTCGTAAAAAAGCCCCGAAGGGCCTTCTCATTCGATCCCGAGTTCCTGGATCTTTCGGGTGATGGTGTTGCGCCCGATGCCGAGCTTCTGCGCGGCCTCGATGCGGCGGCCTCGCGTGTTGGCCAGGGCCGTGAGGATCAGCCTCGACTCGAAGCGGCGCGTGAGCACGTCCCAGACGTCGGTGCGGCCCGCCGCCAGCAGCGCCTGCGCCTCGACCTCCAGGCCACTTTCCCAACTGCTCACGCCTGCATGCGCTTCGGTGGATTCGGATACGGCGGGCACGGGCGCTGACTCACCGCTGGCCGCAATCGGCGGCGATGCGACGGGCTGGGCCATCGCAGCCGGCGCGGCAGCCACGGCTTCGGGCACGTGGGCCTCGGCGCCTGCACCGACGGCCATCACCTCGGGCGGCAGGTCCTTCGCTTCGATCAGCTGGGCCGGTGCCATCACGGTCAGCCAGTGGCAGATGTTCTCGAGCTGGCGCACATTGCCCGGAAAGCTGAAGGCCGCGAGCCTGGCCAGCGCCGCGTCGGAAATGCGCTTGGGCTCGACGCCGAGCTGGCGCGCGCTCACCTGCAGGAAGTGGCGCGTGAGCGCGGGCACGTCTTCGCCGCGTTCGCGCAATGCCGGCAGGCGCAAGCGGATCACGTTGAGGCGGTGGAACAGGTCTTCGCGAAAGCCGCCGAGCTTGACGCGCTGCTCCAGGTCCTGGTGGGTCGCGGCGATCACGCGCACGTTGGCCTTCACCGAGTTGTGGCCGCCCACGCGGTAGAAGTGGCCATCGCTCAGCACGCGCAGCAGGCGCGTCTGCAGGTCGAAGGGCATGTCGCCGATTTCGTCGAGGAACAGCGTGCCGCCCTCGGCCTGCTCGAAGCGGCCGCGGCGCATGGTCTGCGCGCCGGTGAAGGCACCGCGCTCATGGCCGAAGAGTTCGCTCTCGAGCAGGTCCTTCGGGATGGCCGCGGTGTTGATGGCCACGAAGGGGCCGTTGGCGCGCGGCGAGTGCTTGTGCAGCGCACGCGCCACCAGTTCCTTGCCCGAGCCCGATTCGCCGGTGATGAGCACCGTGACGTTGCTCTGCGAGAGCCGGCCGATCGCGCGGAAAACGTCCTGCATGGCGGGCGCCTGGCCGAGCATCTCGGGCGCGGCGACCATGCGTTCTTCGGCGACTTCCTCGCGCTGGCTTTCGTCGACGGCGCGGCGGATGAGCTCGACCGCGCGCGGCAGGTCGAAGGGCTTGGGCAGGTATTCGAAGGCGCCGCCCTGGAAGGCCGAGACGGCGCTGTCGAGGTCTGAAAAGGCCGTCATGATGATGACGGGCAGGCCGGGATGTTTGGCCTTGATCTTGTCGAGCAGGTCGAGCCCGGAGCCGCCGGGCATGCGGATGTCGCTCACCAGGACCTGGGGACCTTGCTGATCGTCGTCGGCGGCCTGTTCGAGTGCTGCGAGCACCTCGCGCGTGTTCGTGAAACTGCGCGTGGGCAAGTCTTCGCGCAGCAGAGCCTTCTCGAGCACGAAGCGAATCGATTGGTCGTCATCAACTATCCAGATCGGCTTCATGCATCTCCTTGTTGCCGGGCTGCTAGGGCAGCGGTATCAATATCTTGAAATCGGTTCGGCCCGGGACGCTGTCGCACTCGATCACGCCGTGATGCTGTTGCACAAAAGTCTGTGCGAGCGTCAATCCCAGCCCCGTCCCGCCTTCCCTGCCCGATACCAGCGGATAGAAGATGCGGTCCTTGATCGTGTCCGGCACACCCGGTCCATTGTCGATGACATGCAATTCCAGTGCCAGTCGATACCACTGCTTGTTGAAGATCACCTGGCGGGCGATGCGCGTCTTGAAAGTGATCTGCGCATCGCCGGCCGCGCGGCGCTCGGCCAGCGCCTGCGCGGCGTTGTGCGTGATGTTGAGCGTGGCCTGGATAAGCTGCTCGCGGTCGCCGCGGAACTCGGGAATCGACACGTCGAAATCGCGCTCGATGTGCAGGTCGCGCGGAAACTCCGCAAGGATGACCGAGCGCACGCGCTCGCACACCTCGTGGATGTTGACGTCGCCCACCACGTGCGGCCGGCGGTGCGGCGCGAGCAGGCGGTCGACCAGTGTCTGCAGCCGGTCGGCCTCGTGGATGATGACCTGGGTGTATTCGATGAGGTCGCGCGATTCGACCTCCATCTGCAGCAGCTGTGCCGCGCCGCGGATGCCGCCGAGCGGGTTCTTGATCTCGTGCGCGAGGTTGCGGATGAGTTCCTTGTTGGCTTGCGCCTGGTCGATGAGGCGCTCTTCGCGGTCCTGCCGCACCTGATGCTCGAGCGGCGACATCTCGATGATGAGTTCGCCCTTCTTGTCGCCATGCGCGAGCGTGACCTGCACCGGCATGAGCTCGTGGTTGACGCGGCGCAGGAAGGCTTCGTAGCGCAGGGTGGCGAAGTCGTTGCTGCTCGCGCCGTCGATCGCCGTGCGCAGCACCTGCGGCTCGTGAAAGCACGCACCGAACTGCGACCCTTCGAGGGTGCGCCGCGATGTGCCCAGTGCGTCTTCGAGGCCTGCATTAGCAAACAGCACCGAGCCGTTGCTGTTGACCACCGCGATCAGCGTGGACAGCAGGTCGAAGGACTGGAAGCGCGGATTGGCGCCGCTCGCCTTCTTCCCGAACACCATATGGCTATTGCGGCTGCTGCTTGTTCGGCAGGCGGCCGATCTCGCGGCGGATGCCGGCGATGTCGCTTTCGTTGCGCGCCAGCTCGGCCTTCATTTCGGCGACGCGGTCCAGGTACTTCTGGTAGTTGCGGCCTTCGCTGCCCTGCTTTTCAGGCTCGCCGTTGTTGTATTCCTTCTGCAGCTCGGCCTGGCGTGCCTCCGCCTTCTTGAGTTCGGCTTCGAGCACCGAGCGCGCCTCGCCGTCGCGCGCGCGCTGGTCGACACCTTCGACACGCGGGCTGCCCGCCGGTGCGCGTGCCGCGGAGGAGCCACCGGACGACGCGGAGCCGCCCGAAGTTTTCGTGCCTTGCACGACCGTGACGTTGCCGCCTTCCATGACCTTGCAGCCCTTCTGCTGGGCGATGGTGGCGTTGTTGGTGTACTCGTTGCCGCAACGCCAGACGCGCTCCTGCGCGAGCGCCGGTAGCGCGATCAATGAACCGGCCAGAAAAATGAGAGAAGCAGTCTTCATGTGTATCGGTGGAGGGCGGCGACAAAGGTGCATTTTCGTGCAATTCGATGCCAACCGTGACCAAATGTTCCAGGCCAATGAAAAAGGACGGCCGAGGCCGTCCTTTTGTCTTGAATCCCCGTCAGGGGCTCGCCTTTACAGCGAGTAGTACATGTCGAACTCGACCGGGTGGGTCGCCATGCGGAAGCGCGTGACTTCCTGCATCTTCAGCTCGATGTACGCATCGATGTATGCATCGGTGAACACGCCGCCCTTGGTCAGGAAGGCACGGTCCTTGTCCAGGTATTCCAGGGCCTGGTCGAGGCTGTGGCAGACGGTCGGGATCAGCGCGTCTTCTTCCGGCGGCAGGTGGTACAGGTCCTTGCTGGCGGCTTCGCCCGGATGGATCTTGTTTTCGACGCCGTCGAGGCCCGCCATCAGCAGCGCAGCGAAGCCGAGGTACGGGTTCATCAGCGGATCGGGGAAGCGCGCTTCGACGCGGCGGCCCTTCGGGTTGGCCACGAACGGAATGCGGATCGAGGCCGAGCGGTTCTTGGCCGAGTAGGCCAGCTTCACCGGGGCTTCGAAGCCGGGCACCAGGCGCTTGTAGCTGTTGGTGCCGGGGTTCGTGATGGCGTTCAGCGCGCGGGCGTGCTTGATGATGCCGCCGATGTAGTGCAGGGCGAAGTCCGAGAGACCTGCGTAGCCGTCGCCTGCGAACAGGTTCTTGCCGTCCTTCCAGACCGACTGGTGCACGTGCATGCCGGAGCCGTTGTCGCCGACGATGGGCTTGGGCATGAAGGTGGCGGTCTTGCCGTAGGCGTGGGCCACGTTGTGGATCACGTACTTCTGCAGCTGGACCCAGTCGGCGCGCTGGACCAGCGTGCTGAACTTGGTGCCGAGTTCCATCTGGCCGGCGTTGGCCACTTCATGGTGATGCACTTCGACCGGGATGCCGAGCGATTCGAGCACCAGGCACATTTCCGAGCGCATGTCCTGGAAGCTGTCGACCGGGGGAACCGGGAAGTAGCCACCCTTGACTGCGGGACGGTGGCCAGTGTTGCCGTGCTCGTATTCCTTGTCGGTGTTCCACGAGGCTTCTTCGGAGTCGATCTTCACGAAGCAGCCCGACATGTCGTTCTTCCAGCGAACGCCGTCGAACACGAAGAACTCGGGTTCCGGACCGAAGAAGGCGGTGTCGCCCAGGCCCGAGGCCTTCATGTAGGCTTCGGCGCGCTTGGCGAGCGAACGCGGATCGCGCTCGTAGGCCTTGCCGTCGGCGGGGTCGATCACGTCGCAGGTCAGGATCAGCGTCGTTTCTTCGAAGAAGGGGTCGATGTTGGCGGTGTTCGGGTCGGGCATGAGCTGCATGTCCGAAGCTTCGATGCCCTTCCAGCCGGCGATGGACGAACCGTCGAACGCGTGGCCCGAGGTGAATTTGTCTTCATCGAAAGCCGAGACCGGCACGGTGACGTGCTGCTCTTTGCCACGGGTGTCGGTGAAGCGGAAGTCGACGAACTTGACCTCGTTTTCCTTGACGAGCTTGAGTACATCGGCGACGGTCTTTGCCATCAGTTTCTCCTGAGTTGGATGGTGGTTAGGAATACAGGGACGAGGGATGCAGTTTCTGTGCCATTGTCGCCTCACCGGACGACGCTTTGGCGAGCGCTGCAAACCCCAAATAGAGGCGGAAATTCACCAAATTGGTGCGATCGACATCAACGCACCAATTCTGGGCCAAGCTTGGCATCAAAGGTGTGCAACCCTTCGATCAGCTGGACATAGGCGGCATCGAGCCGGCCGGGGTCGCCTTTGACGCCCAGCTCGATGTGCCGGCCATATTCAGGGTGGTCGACACTGGGCAGGCTGAACACCTTGATGCCGGCGTGCGCGGCCTCGATGGCCTGCATGAGCGGGGTCAGCGTGGCTTCCATGGCACCGAAAACGATCACCGATTTCTCGGCGACGGCATTGCGGGTGAACAGGTCGGCGTAGCGACTGTCGAGCACGGACTCGATCATGGGCCAGGCCATGACCGGAAAGCCCGGCACGAAATGCACGTGGTCGATGCTGAAACCCGGAATCTTGTTGTACGGGTTGCGGATGATGGTCGCGCCCTGCGGGAACACGCCCATGTTGAGGCGGTGGATGTTGTCGGGACGGTCGGGCTCATAGGGCAGGCCCTGTTCGTCCGCCGTGTCCCGCATGCGTTCGCGGATCAGCATCTCGGCTTCGGGGTGCAGCGCGAGCGGCACGCGCAGCGCCTGCGCAGCGCACTGGCGGGTATGGTCGTCGGGCGTGGCGCCGATGCCGCCGGTCGAGAAAACGATGTCGCCCGAGGCAAAGGCACGCATGAGCGCGGCGGTGATGCGCGTGGGCTCGTCGCCCACGTACTCCGCCCAGCCGAGCTGCAGGCCGCGCGCGGCGAGCAGCTCGATGACCTTGGCCATGTGCTTGTCGGCCCGCTTGCCGGAAAGGATCTCGTCGCCGACGACGATGAGACCGAATGCGCGTGTCATGGTGAACCCCATTGAGAGAGTGCGGCCTTGCTGGCTCCCTCGGCTTCGAGGGCCGACGTGGTGCCGGCGGCGGTCGACGCTTCGGCCACGGCGCGCTGGGCGCGCAGCTGCGCCAGCGCGTCGAGGCAGTAGTGCGCGAACCAGAGCGCCGAGAAGGCGAAGACCAGTGTGTAGATCCAGATGGCGATCGGCACCAGCACGAAGAAGGCGGCGGCGAACAGCAGGCCTGATGCCCAGACGATGCTGGGCGCGGCGCCCAGGTAGCCGCAAAGCACGCCGATGCACAGCAGCGGCAGCCGATGCGCGCGCAGCAGCGCGGTGCGCTCCTCGGGGCTGGCATGCTCGGCCAGCGCATCGAAGCTCATCACGCGGTAGGTGAGCCAGCCCCAGATCAGTGGCGGCAGGATCAGCACCAGCGGCGGAATGAGCCACAGCGGCATCGACACCACGAGGGCGATCAGCGCCAGGATGGTGACGCCCAGCGAACGCGCGACGCTGCCGAAGAACGAAGCGCCCTTTTTCTGTTCGAGCGAGGGAAAGCGCCGCTCGGCCACCAGCTTGGTCAGCGCGGGCGCCATGAAGCCGGCCACGATCAGCAGGCAGAGCACCACGATCACCGGGGTGGCGGCAAACACCACGACCAGGGACGCCAGTGCGGAAGTGACGTCACCGGAGAAAAGACGGCCGATCCAGGCCCAGAAGCTCGACAGCAGCGGCCAGGCGTCGAGCGCGCCGCGCGTCCATACGACCGCGTCGTCCCAGTAGAAGTAACCGAGCCCCGCGGCCAGCACCACCATCAGGCCCAAAGGCAGCAGCGACAGCACGATCACGCGCGGCAGCATGCAATAGGCGACCGCGCGCCAGAAGGAGTCGAGGAGCAGGCGCATGAGGCAGCGAGGATAACGCGTCGGACGCGCCTTTCAGGGCCCGGAGCCCCTCAGCCGCGACCGGCCATCCGCTTCAGGCCGAGCCACTGCTGGGCCCAGAAGCCACGGCCGTAGTCGCGCACGCGCCCAGTCGCGTCCGGCTCGACCTGGTCGCGGATGCCGGTCGGGTCGTAGCGGTCCTCGAAGTTCGCGGTGCGAAACAGCATGTCCCACCACGGCAGCAGCACGCCGAAGTTGTGGCCGCCCAGCGTGCTCTTGCCGTTCGACTCGTGCCCCAGTCCGATGCTGTGGTGCAGCCGGTGGAAGCGCGGGCTGATCCACAGCCGCTCGCCGATGGCGCCGAAGCTCAGCCGCAGGTTGGCGTGCTGCAGGCTTTCGCTGAGCTGCGTGAAGGCGACGAAGGCGATGAACTGCCCCGGCGCCACGCCGATCAGCTGCGCCACGATGACGATCAGCGTGTCATGGACGATGTCGTCGAGCAGGTGGTTGCGGTCGTCGCTCCACATGGTCATCTGGCGCTGCGAGTGGTGCAGCGAATGCAGGCCCCACCACCAGTTGAACTGGTGCTGGCCGCGATGGATCCAGTAGCCGACGAAGTCGAGCACCACGAGGTAGATGGCGAAGGCCACCACCGGCACGTCGGTCACGCCGGGCCACACCTCGTCGAGATGAAAGGTGCCCCACCCCGCCGTGCGCAGGCTGCCCAGTGCGTCGTCGAAGAAGGGCTGCAGCGTGAAGAACAGCGCCAGCCGGAACAGGCCGAGGCGGTGGATCAGCGTGTAGAGCACGTCGATGCGGACCGCATGGCGATCGACCACCGGCTCCACCGAGCGCCAGCGCTGCAGCGGCCCGATGACCGCGATCAGCACCAGGATCTGGATGAGGCCGACCAGCAGCCAGCCGGTGGCATCGAAGGCGTCCTCGGTCCAGCCGCCGAGGCCGACGGCATAGACCAGCGGCTGCACGGCGGTCTCGAAGAACCAGCCCTGCAGGGCGGAAAAGGCGTCTGTCAGCCAATCGATCATGGCGGCAACTCGGTCAGGGGTGGGATGCGATCCAGGCGCGGAAGTCCGGATGCTGGCGCAGCGTCTGGAAACAGAAGCCCTTGGCCTTGAGACCGACGATCAGCGGCTCGAGGTTGGCCGGCGCCCACGGGTCCTTGCGCGACCAGATGCCCAGGTGCGCGAGCAGGATGTCGCCAGGGCGAATGGTGTCGAGCGCCTGCGTCAGCAGCCTGGCGTTGCTGAACTTCTCGCTCGGCAGTTCGTCGCCGAGGAAGCCGGCGGGTGCCCAGCCGACGTACTTGTAGCCGCAGCCCTCGGCGGCGGCCAGCAACGCGGGGGACGTCTTGCCGCCCGGCGCGCGGTACAGCGGCAGCGGTTTCTTGCCCGTGATGGCGGCCAGGCGGTCGGACGACTTGCGGATGTTGGCGCAGTACTCGGCCGCGCTCCAGGTCGACTCCTTGCCGTCCTGCGGGCCGGCCGAAGGCTTGATGCGGAAGCTCGGCGGCGCGCCCTTGACGTCGGCGCGCCAGTACGCGTGGTCGTAAGTGTGGGAGCCGAACTCGTTGCCCTCGGCCGCCCTCGCCTTCCACCACGGCGCCCAATGGTCGTCGAGGCTGTCGCCGTCGGTCTGGGTGCGCTCGGCGGCAGCGAAGAAGGTGACGCGCACGTCCTGCCGCTTGAGCACGTCGGCCACCAACGGGGCGACGCCCATGTGGCCGGTGTCGAAGGTCAGGTACACGGGCTTTTCGCAGGTGGCGCCCGGCTGCGCGCCCCAGGCCACGGGCGCCAGGGCCCCGGCCAGCGACAACGCGAGGGCCGCGCCGATGCGGCTAGATGCGCTTGCCATGATCGAGCGTCCAGACACCGTGCGGCGAACGGCCGACGTTGACCTGGCGCACGACCTTGTTGCTGGCCAGGTCGACCACGCTGAGCTTCTTGGCCCATCGCGAAGTCACGTACAGCGTCTTGCCATCGGCCGAGACGTCCATGCAGTCGGGGCCACCGGGCACGGGATAGTTCGCGATGACCTTCAGCGTCGCCAGGTCGATCCGGCTGATGCTGTTGGCCACGCGGTTGCTCACGAACACGCTCTTGCCGTCGCCGGCCGAACGGAAGGCGTGGGCGCCCTTGCCGGTGGGGATCTTGCCGACCAGCTTCGGCTCGGCGCCGGCCACGTCGAACACCTGCACGCCGTCGCTGCCGGTCAGCCCCACCAGCAGGGTCTTGTCGTTGTGCACGCCGAAGATGTCGGCCGGCATGGTGCCGGTGGCGGTGCGCCACTTGACGGTCTGCGTCGGCAGGTCGATGGCGATCATCTCGTCGCTGTCCTGCATCGTCACGTAGGCGATGGTGCTGGTGTTGTCGATCCAGATGTGGCTGGGCGTCTTGCCGCTGGCGATGCGCTTGGCCAGCTTCAGGTCTTTCCCGTCCCAGCGGTAGATGTCGACGTGGTTCAGGCGGTTGCCCGCCGTGACGAACCACTTCATGTCGCGCGAGAACTGCAGCTGGTACGGATCGATGATGCCGTAGACCACGCGCTGCACTTCGGCCGTGCGGGGGTTCAGGAAGGTCAGCGAATCGCCCGCCGAGTTGGCCACGATGACCGATTTCTCGTCGGGCGTCATGTAGAGGTGGTGCGGCTCCTTGCCGGTGGCGATGCGCTGCTTTTCCGTCCAGTCGACCGGATTGATCACGCTCACGTTGGCATCCAGCGAGTTGAGCACGAAGATCGGCGGAGGTTCGGCCGGCGCGGCAGCAGCGGTGTGTGCCGCCAGGGCCGTCAGACAGGAAAGCAGGAAGGCCGCGGTGCGGCCGTTCGGTCGAGCAGGGAGTCGCAAGGGAAGGTTCCGAGAGAGAGCTGCGAATCTTAACGGCCAGGTCTTATGGCTGGCTGACCGGGAATACGCTCTTTCGCTCGCTTTTCCCCTCTATTTCGCCGGTTTCGCCGGCTTGGCCGGCGCGCGCAGCGCCGCGACCTCTTCGGCCGTCAGCCACCGCCACTGCCCCGGTGCCAGGTCGCCGGGCAGCGCCAGGTCGCCGATGCGCGAACGATGCAGTCCCTCGACCCGATTGCCGACCGCCGCCAGCATGCGCTTGACCTGGTGGTATTTGCCCTCGGTAAGCGTGAGCCGCAGGTGCAGCGGGCTGTCGGATTCGCAAGCGGCCGCGCGCACGGGCTTCGGGTCGTCGTCGAGCACGACGCCGGCCAGCAGCTTCGCGATCTGCGCTTCGTCCACCGGGTGCTTGGCCGTCACTTCATAGACCTTCGGCACATGATGCTTGGGCGAACCCATCTTGTGGATGAACTGACCGTCGTCGGTCATCAGCAGCAGGCCGGTGGTGTCCTGGTCGAGCCGGCCGATCGCCTGCACGCCCTGCACCGCCCCCTTGTTGGGGCGCAGGCGCAGCGGCGACGGCAGCAGCGTGTAGATGCTCGGGTAGGTCGAGGGCTTCTGGGAGCACTCGGTGCCGGCCGGCTTGTGCAGCATCAGATAGGCCTTCTCGTGGTACGCCCACGCGGTGCCCTGGACGGTGAAAAGCAGGCCGTCGGGATCGAGATCGGCAAAGGGGTCGGTCACCGCCTGGCCCGCGACGGTCACGTGGCCTTGCTGGACCAGGCCCGCGCACACGCGGCGCGTGCCGAAGCCTTGGGTGTAGAGGATGTCTTGCAGGTGCATGAAAAATGAAAAAAGCGGCCGTGCCGACAAGGGCACGACCGCCTTCTAGTTTGCCGCAGTATCAGTAGCCGGCGGCCAGGCCGGTGTTGCGGCGGGGGTCGTTGGCGCCATAGAAGCGGTTGGCGCCGACCGGCTTGCCGCCAAGGGATGGCGCACCGACGATGATCGCCGCCAGGTGGTTGGCCGGCTGCGGCACGCCCAGGTTGTGGCCCATGTCGGTCAGGATCTTGCGCGTGTCGGGGCTCAGCGCGAAGGTCTCGACGTTGGTGACGTCGGGCAGCCACTGCTGGTGGAAGCGCGGCGCGTCGACGGCCTCCTGCACGTTCATTCCGTAGTCGACGATGTTCAGGATGGTGTGCAGCACGGCCGTGATGATGCGGCTGCCGCCCGGCGTGCCGACCACGAACACCGGCTTGCCGTCCTTCGACACGATGGTCGGGCTCATCGAGCTCAGCGGGCGCTTGCCCGGCTCGATCTTGTTGGCCTCGCCCTGCACCAGGCCGTAGAGGTTGGGCACACCCACCTTCGCGGTGAAGTCGTCCATCTCGTTGTTCAGCAGCACACCGGTCTTGGCAGCCGTGACCTTGGCGCCGAACCAGTCGTTCAGCGTGTAGGTGACCGACACCGCGTTGCCCCACTGGTCGGTGATCGAATAGTGGGTGGTGTTGCTGCCTTCATGCGGCGCCACGCCGGGCTTGATGTCCTTCGAGACGCCGGCCTTCTTCGGGTCGATGGCGGCGCGGATCTTCTCGGCGTAGCCCTTGTCGAGCAGTCGCTCGAGCGGGTTCTTCACGAAGTCGGGGTCGCCCAGGTAGCTGTTGCGGTCCACGTAGGCATGGCGCATGGCTTCGATCTGGTAGTGCACCGATTGCGCCGAGCGGAAGCCCAGGTCCTTGAGCGGATAGCCCTCGAGGATGTTGAGCATCTCGCAGATGATCACGCCGCCCGAGCTGGGCGGCGGCGCCGACACCACACGGTAGCCGCGGTAGTCGCACTCGACCGGCGCGAGTTCGCGCGTCTTGTACTGGTCGAGGTCGGCCTGCGTGATGATGCCCTTGCCGGCCTGGCTGGAAGCCACGATGGCCTGGCCCACCCAGCCCTTGTAGAACCCCTCGGTGCCCTTGGCGCTGATTTCCTTCAGCGTCCTGGCGAGGTCTTTCTGCACCAGCTTCTGGCCGACGGCGAAAGGCTCGCCCTTGTTGAGGAAGATCGCGCCGGAGACGGGGTCCTTCTTGAAATCGTTGGTGGCCGTGAGCAGCATGTCGATGTCGCCCTGCTCCAGCGCGAAGCCCTTGTCGGCCAGCTGGATCGACGGGGCGATCAGGTCGGCGCGCTTCATCGTGCCGTACTTTTCGCGCGCGTACTCCATGCCGGAGACCGAGCCCGGCACGCCCACGGCGAGGTGCCCGTTGGTGCTCAGGCCCTTGATGACGTTGCCGTCCTTGTCGAGGTACATATTGGCCGTGGCGGTCAGCGGCGCCTTCTCGCGGAAGTCGAGGAAGGTCTTGCGGCCATCGGCCAGCTGCACAGTCATGAAGCCGCCGCCGCCGAGATTGCCGGCGGCCGGATACACCACCGCCAGCGCATAACCCACGGCCACCGCCGCATCGACCGCGTTGCCGCCGCGCTTGAGCACGTCGACACCGACCTTGCTGGCCAGGTGCTGCGCGCTCACGACCATCCCGTGCTCGGATGCGACGGGCGCCACCGACGCGGCATTCGCCGCGCCGGCGGCCGCCAGCGCGAGCACCGCGGCGACGGCAGCGCGCAGCTTCGGGGTCCATTGGATTTGTTGCATGTGAAAGTCTCCTCTTGGGCGTGATGAAGAATGAAGTTCAGGCCGTCAGCAGTGCCTTGCGGCGCAGGGCGTCGAGCGCCAGCGCGACCTGCTGGCGGGCGAATTCCTTGACTGCCGGCGGGTCGGTCAGCGGCTTGTCGTCCTTGACGAAGCGCAGGCGATCGCTGCGCACTTCCGCTTCGAGATGCTCAGCCAGGGCGTCGTGCGAGTGTGTGCCGTCGAGCAGCGGCAGCAGGCTTCGCTCGAGCAGCGTCAGCACCACGGGCTCGTGCCATTGATTGCAGGTGTTGGCTGTGGCACCGGCGCCTGACGCAAGGCCGGAAGCACCCCGAACAGCGGGCAGGACCCGCGGCCGGTCGGAAATCGCGTCGGCCGCCGGCACCGCAGTGCGGCGGATGCGCAGGGCGCCGAGGATCAGCAGCTCCTCGAGCATGGCCAGCACGGCCGCCTCGACTTCGGCGGGCGGCTGCGCCGTGAGCGCGGAGGTGGCCTCGATGAGGGCCGGGACCGACATCGACGCCGGATAACGCATGTCGAGCAGATGCGCCACCGCCTTGTGCACCGGTACCCGCAGCGTGACCTTGCGGCCCTGGATCGCGCTGCACGGCTGCTCGCGGGCATCGCGCGTGAGCGCCTCGCCGCCGTCGGCCTTGAAGACGCCGGCGAACTCGAGCAAACGGATGCGCGCGGGCTCCAGCTTGTAGCGGATATGCCTGGCCTGCTCCTGCTTGACCAGCAGGGTCTGGCGGAAGGTGCGATTGACCAGGAAGTCGAGGTACTGCTCCATCATGACCTGGCTGCCGCCGCATTCGCGCAGCAGCGGATCGCGCACCTTGTCGCCGTAGTTCTGCACGAACATCGTCGACGGCTCCGCATCGGCCAGGTAGGCGAGGCCGTGAACGTTCGCGCGCGCCACGAACTCCTTGAAATAGCACGGGGCGTTGCAGGGCTCGAGGAACTCGTGCAGCAGGTACGAGCTGTTGGCGCTGCGCACGATCGGCATCGCCTCCTCGAGCGTCTTCTTGAGCACGCTGTCGGCGCGGGCCGACTGCTCGAGGAAATCGAGCATGCCGCGTGCATAGGACAGCTTTTCGTCGGGCGTATCGCGTGGGCCACCGCGCAGGATCATTGCGTCGCGCACGATCTCGCGCGCCTTCCAGCCGGGGTACACGTTGTAGCTCACATAGGCCACGCCGCTCGGCGCGAGGTTCTCCGAGCAGATGCGCAGGATCGCGTCCTGCACCGGGCCCGGCACCCAGCTGTAGACGCCGTGGCACACGATGTAGTCGAACTGGCCGAACGAGGCGTCGATGTCCGCAAGGTTGAAGGCCTTGAGCTCGATGTTCGACAGCCCGGCGCGCCCGATGGCCGCCATGCCCTGCGCCACCTGCACCGTCGAGAGGTCGACGCCGATCGCAGAAGCCTCGGGGTGGCGCGCCGCAAAGGGAATCAGGTTGCCGCCGGCCGCGCAGCCGAGCTCCAGCACGCGGGCCGTTGCAGGGGACGGAACATCGAGCCCGAAGAGAAATGCCAGCGCTTCCAGATGCTCCATTGCCGACTGTGGAAACGGATGCGAGTCATAGGGCACCGTGTCGTAGTAAGTGGTCAACTCTGAAGTCAGCGAATCCGGCACGGGCGTCCTTTTCGGGATCTGGGCAAGCGGCAGTGCCTTGGTACGGGCACCGCGGGCAGCGATGGATTGCAGCAAATGCAATGTGACAACGCTGGCCGACTATAGCCCGCGTTCGGCAAAAAAAACGAGCCCGCGCAAGGCCGCGCGAATGGCACAGAAAAAAGCCCAGCCGCGAGGGCTGGGCTTGAAAGCCTCTCTGCTTGGCATGCATCGAGGTCCCCGCACAGGTTGACCAGCGGGGGACGGTTACCCGTCAAGGAGAAATTTCGGCTGGGACACAGTTTACTGTATATTTATACAGTCTTTTCAGAAAGGATACCTGCCATGTCTCTGACCGAAGAAACAACCGCTGCGCCCAACCACGCGCTCAAGGAAGCGCTGGCCTGGATCTCGAAGTTCGCGCACGCGTGGAAGGCCATCGAGCCTTCGCCGAGAAGCCTCAGCATCGACGGCTTCATCATCTGGGGGCCTGTGCTCTACGAGAAGCACAAGAGTGAAGATCCCGTGCGGTTGGCGCACCAGTTGTTCGGCAAGTCCGGTGAATACTTCAAGTATCTCTACCCCGAGCGCGGGCCCGGCTCCAGCGATCGCCGGTCTTAGAATGACCCGATGAATTGGCGCACACTGCTTCCGCTTGCCTTGGTCCTCACCGGCTGCTCGACACCCCCCAACGAAGTGACGCAGGTTCGCGACGGCGTGCTGCGGGCCAAGACATACGTACAAGCCTCGGACTATTGCGACGCGCGAAGCAAGACGCCGCGCTGGCTCGGCAAGGCGCCTGCAGAACAGGGCGTCCTGTTCCAGTGCAACTGAGTCTGGGCGCTGGACATGGTCCAGCATCTGCAAGCCCTTGTTCAGTGAGGCCCGCGTTGAGAAATGTGGTGGAGCTGGGGGGATTTGAACCCCCGTCCGCAAGCCTTCATCGCGCAGTTCTACATGTTTAGTGATCTGATTTGAGTCTCGCTTCCGGAGTCGCGCAGTCACACGCTAAACCGGACGCCAGCACCCTATTTTCTCGCCCCGACCCAAGGTACCCGGATCGG